>VYLP01000252.1_pt1 | contig 18921 bp, 18 predicted proteins | sample 5114311 | NCBI WGS metagenome assembly VYLP01 (sample SAMN12291775, study PRJNA351875) | freshwater metagenome | isolation source: freshwater lake | place: USA: Michigan, Lansing Lake | collected 2013-08-14 | reverse complement strand
GCCCGCGCCACCTGCGGTTCCTGCCACGACGCCTACCGGTCGTAGGGGATCAGCGCGCCGCGTCCAGCACGCGCCGGACCCGTCTCAGCCGCGCCACCGTGTCGGGCAGGGACCCGTCGTCGAGCTGATCTGCGATGCCTGCCATCCCGGCTTCCATCGCAGCGATCGCCTCATCCCGGAAGCGCCGCCCGTCTTCGGTCAGGACAACCCGCTTGGCCCGGCCGTCGGTCGCGTCGGCGCGCACGGCGATGAAGCCCCGGCCCTCCAGCACCTTGAGCGAATGGGTCATGGTCGGCTTGGTCACCTGCATGGCCGAGGCCAGCTGCGCCGGTGTCCGGTCGTCGCCCAGCCGCACCATGTGGTTCAGGATGGCGAAGTGGGCGATGTGCACCCCGTCCGGCAACACCTTAAGGAACAGGGCCGAGGACAGCTGATGCAGGATGCCGATCTCGTTGAAGAAGGCGAACAGGCCATTCTCGTCGCTCGCCGTCATCGCCGTCTCCTTGCCCGTCAGGTCACCAGCTTGGCCGTCAGCGGCCAGCGCGGGCTGGGCGCTACCGTCGGACCATAGCCGACCCGCGCCAGCATCTGCACGACCCCGCCGTCCGGGGCCAGCCGCGCATGGACGCGGTCATACAGCGGCTTCATCTCGGGATACTCCTGTAGCGCCTGGCTCAGCGGCTGCATCGACAGGCCCTCGCGCGTCGTCGCAAGGTTCAGACGCACCCAGTCCCGCCCGGCGGAGATCTGCGTCGTCCGCCGGTTGTCGGCCGTGACCATCCACAGATGCCCCATCGCCGTGTCGGCATTGGCATAGACCGCCGCCAGCCCCTGCTTGAACACCTCGCTGTTCGGGTCCGCCAGCGCCTGCCGGTTCATCATCCCCGTCACGCCCAGCGTGTCGAACAGCGGCCCGGTGAAGTCGATCCCGTCGGGATTTCGCTCCACCTCGCCCCGCCCGATGCGGAACAGGTCGACGCTCTCCTGCCAGGTGCGGGGCGTCTCGATCTCGATGGTCAGGGCGCGGTGCGTGACGGCCCGCAGATCGCGGATCGACCGCGGCTCCACCGACCCGGCCACGACATGGCCCTGCCTCGCCGCCGCAATCACCGAAGCCAGCCGCGCCGGTTCGACCGCACGCGCCGTGTCATAGGGTTCCTTGTTCGATCGCCGCTCGAGGACGTGGGCGAACAATGGATCGGGCTGCGCCGATCCCGGCTGTCCGAACCTGGCGACTGCAACCCGGTCCGTCGTCAGCCTTGCCGGGTCCTCGCCGTCCGGGAACAGCTCCAGCGTCACGCCCACGCCCCGCTCGGCCGCCGCCAGCGTCATCAGCTCCAGAAAGCAGCCAAGGCCAAGGGTGATCTGGCGGTTGAAGGGGTCGGTCTGGGGCAGCATCCGCTCGGTGTCGACCCGCAGGGTCACCTCACCCGGCGTCCGCACGTCGGCGATCCACGGCTGACGATTGTGCGGATTGGGAGCCAGGATCGCATAGCTCAGCGCATGCAGTCGCACGTCGGGATATCCGTCCTCCGCTGCCGCCTTCCAGGGCTGCAGCGCCCGCTCGGGCGTCCGTGTGGTCAGCCAGGCCGTAGCCCCGCCGCCCGCCGCCAGGACCACGCCGCCGCCCGCCAGGGCCAGGAACTGTCGCCGCTTCATCGCCGCTCTCCGCTCGCAGATAATTCGATGTCAAACAAGTATCGTTCGACATCTAACTTGTCAATCGCAGCAATACGGATGTCCGTCACTCCCAATGCGCGAAGCGGAGCGGGAGCGGGAGTACTCCCTACTCCCTACTCCCTACTCCCTACTCCCTAAGCCCTATTCCCCGGGCCCTAGACCTTCGCCGACCGTCCCCGGACCCAGGCATAGAGCGCGAACGCCAGCACCGCGAACACCGCGATGCCCGACATCATGGCCGGCCAGGTCGAGCCCTCGGGCAGCATGGCGAAGGGTGCGTCGTTTCCGGTGGAGACGATCACCCCGGCCGTCATGACCAGGAACAGGCTCTCGCCCACGATCAGGCCCGACGCCAGCAGCACGCCCATGCGGCGACCCACGTCGGCGAACCGGGTGGTCTTGATCGCCTTGTCGTAGATCCAGCCGCACACGGCCCCGATCACCAGCAGGGTGGTCACGGCGGCGGGCAGGTAGAAGCCGATGCCCACGGCCAGCGGCGGCAGCTTCATCCGACCCTTGGTCGCGGCGTTCAGCCCGGCGTCCAGAACGATGATGACCGCCCCGATGCAGGCCCCCAGCCCGATCAGGTCCCAGCGCAGATCGCCGCCGATGACGCCGCGCGCCAGCGCCGAGATCAGCGTGGCCTGGGGCGCCGCCAGCGGCTCATCGGCAATACCCGTCGGGCCACCCTCGAACCCGAAGGCCTTGTTCAACAGGTTGAGGATCAGCGGAATGACAATGGCGCCGGCGATGACGCCGACGATCAGGGCCGCCTGCTGGCGCCACGGAGTCGCCTGCACCAGCTGGCCGGTCTTGAGGTCCTGCAGGTTGTCATTGGCGATGACCGCCACGGCGAAGACGATCGCCGTCACGATCAGGGCAAAGGCCACCACCGAAGGATCGGCGGGCAGGCCGGCGAGGGACAGCACGCCCAGCATCAACACCGAGGCGATGACGATGGCCAGGATGCCGACGCCCGACACCGGGCTGTTCGACGAGCCGATCAGCCCGGCCATGTACCCGCAGATAGCGGCCACGGCGAAGCCGATCAGGACCACATAGACCAGCCCCCCGGCCACCAGCAGCGCGGTCGAACCGGCCAGCGTCGGGTTGCTTTGCGCGAACCAGGCCAGGATGAAACCGATGCCGATCAGACAGGCGACCGACAGCCCGGCGACGATATTGATCGGGATGTCCTGCTCGGTCCGGTCCAGCACCGCGCCGTCCTGACGGCGACGGTTGGCGGCCAGGGCCGAAGACAGGCCGCTGACCAGCGGTCCGGCCAGTTTGATCAGGGTCCAGATTGCGGCCACGCCGATGACGCCGGCCCCCATCAGACGGACCTCGCGCCGCCAGACGGTGCTGGCCAGTTCCTCGGCCGCGACCCCGGGTTCCAGGGTGGTGGCGATGGAGGGAATGCCGTTCGCGGTCAGCCAGGCGATGGTCTCGGGACTGGTCAGGATCGGCACGGCGATCGCCCACGCCAGGATCAGACCGAACAGCTGGGCCAGGCCGACACTGAGGCCGATCAGGTGGCCGGCGCCCAGCAGGGCGAACTGCATGCTGAAGCCGATGCCGGTCGCACCCCCGCCCAGCGACGCCGGCAGCTTGATGAACCTGGTCGCTTCGGCTGCGAAGACCCGGCCCGCCACCAGCAGGGCATAGCCCGCCGATACGACGGCTCCGGTGATCACAACCCACAGGCCCGAGGCGTTCTCGCGCACCGCGCTCTCGGTCTGCTCAGCCCCGCGCGATCCGACGGTCAGCACCTCGGCGGCGGCGACGCCCTCCGGGTAGGGCAGGCCCCCGTTGACCACCAGCGCCCGACGCAGCGGGATCGAGAAGGTCACGCCCAGGATGCCGCCGAACACGCAGATCAGCACCGATTCCCAGAACGGAAACTCCAGCCACCACCCGACCATCACCAGGCCGGGCAGGACGAAGATGATCGAGCTCATGGCCCCGCCGACCGAGGCCACGGTCTGGACGGTCATGTTCTCCCAGATGGTCGAGGTCTTGAACATCCGCAGGATGGCCATGGAGATGACCGCCGCCGGAATGGCCGAGGCGAAGGTCAGCCCGACCTTCAGTCCCAGATAGGTGTTCGCCGCCGTGAAGATCACGGCCAGGATGCAGCCCAGTACGAGGGCGCGAAGGGTGAACTCGATGCGCTTGCCCTTCGGCGCGGCGGCGGCGGTCGTATCGGTCATGGGGATCCTGCTGATCGTTCGCCGCGACCTAAGCCGGAAACAGACCCGGCGGCAACGGCCAGCGTGGATCAGGTGCCCGGACAGTCGGGCGGTCGCGCCACCGGTCCGATCCTCTGGTCGAGGCGGATCAGGCTGTAGGTCCGCGTTGCGCCGGGCCCCGCATCGACCGTCGCGGTCGCGATCTGTTCGACCTGACGCCACCCCTGTCGAAAGCGCGCGACATCGGAACATTCGGTCACGGCCAGAACGGGGCCAACGTTTGCGCCCGTCAGCGGCCGCGCCATCTGGAAGTAATCCCGTGGCACTCCGGGCCAGGGCGCAGGCCAGGCCCGCACCAAAAGCCCCTGCCCCCTGAGTCCATGGGTCAGCTGGGCGACATCGCCCCGGCGCTCCGCCACGATCATGGAAACGCCGGTCGCCCCGGCTGCCCGCGAGACGGCACCCGACAGAGCGCTCCAGCCCATCACGGACCCATAGGGCTGGCCCGGCAGGGACAACCGGTCGGGGCGCGCATCAAGGATCAGCAGACCGCCCTGAATAACGGCGCCGAAGGCCAGTCCACCCGCCAGCCAGCGGCGGCCGGCGCGACCCGCGAGCATCAGCGGAGCCAGCACGAAAGCCGCGATGAGGCCCGGCGCAGCCCAGTTCCCGTTCGCTCCGTTCACGACGGCCACGACCGTCACGGTGATGAACAAGGGCGCGCTGAACGCCAGCAGCACGCGCTGATCCGCCGTCAGTCTGCGGGCCCTGAAGGCGGCTGCGATCAGGGCACCGAAGACGACGGGTCCCGCCAGGCCGAACTGGGCCGCGACAAACTCCAGCCCCTGCGAGAGGGCCTGATCCAGGGCGAAGGCCTCTGCCCCATCCGCGAGGTTCTCGCCCGTGTGGCGCAGGGTGACGAGATCGTGGTCGAGGTTCCACAGCAGGTTCGGAAGGAGCAAGGCGAGCCCGCCTGCGATCGCCAGCCAGACGGCGGGACGCTGCAGTGTCTGTCGGGACGGCCTGTCGATCAGGGCGGCGATGACGAGGCCGCCAAGGAAATAGGCCATGGCGTACTTGGACAGCAGTCCGGCACCGATCCCGGCCGCAAGCACCACCAACCAGCGGTCAGAAGCCCCCGCCCTGAGCTTCAGAAAAGCCAGCAGCGCCAGCGACCAGAACAAAAGCAGCGGCGGGTCCGTCGACAGGATCCGGGCCGAGAACGCGGCTCCGGGCGCGAGCAGGGCGCACAGCCCGGCCCACAGTCCGACCCTGCGCCCGCCCAGCATCGTTCCTATGGCCGCGACGATCACGGGAATGGCCGCCCAGATCAGGACCGACGGCGTCCGCACGCAGGCCGGTCCGCTGCCGCAGATCGGCTGGACCGCCGCGATCAGCCAGGCGACCAGCGGCGGCTTGGAGAAGTAGCCCCAGGCCGGGCTCTGGGCCCACACCCAGTACTGGGCCTCGTCGGCGTAGAGGTCGGTGACCGACAGCTGAAGCCCGATCAGCCGGATCAGGGTCAGGACGGCGACCGCCCCAACCAGTCCGGCAGGGATCAGGCCATGGCGGGCATCGGGCCCGACCGCACCCGGCGGCGGCGGCGCGCCCGTCGCGCTGCGACGGGGCAATGGAGCATGAGGCGATGCAGCAGGCAGAGAACCAGCGCGGTGATGGCCCATGACAGGACGATGTCCGAAAGAAAATGACCGCCGAACAGAAGGCGGTTGAACGACAGGGCGGCGGCGTAGGCGAAGGCGGCGGGGATCAGGACAGGGCGCCAGGCCTGCGGGGTCATCAACACGGCGACCGCCGCGATCCAGGCGGCGGAAGACGCCTCTCCGGACACGAAAGAGCAGTTCGAGGCGCACTGGTCCGTCATCGTCCAGGCGGAGGTGAACTGGGCCTCGCCGCCGAACGCCTCGATCTGGATCGGCCTTGCCCGGCCCCACAGCGACTTGAACAGACCGTTGACCACCAGACCCGACGCCAGCGTCAGGCCCGAGATCAGGAACAGCGCCTTCCGCGCCTCACGCCAGCCGGTCCACCAGCCCCGGATCGCCACCACGACGAGTCCCAGCAGCATCAGCCCCATGACCCAGGTCGAGGACTTGCGAAGGGCAATCAGCAGCGGGTCCATCGTGGCCACGAAGCCGAGCGCGGGATCGTGGAACAGGGCGCTCATCGCCAGATCGACGCCAGGCAACAGGACGAAGTACGCCGACAGGACAGCGGTCACGGCCGCTGCGGCAGCGATCGGCGAGGCGCCGTCAACGCCGGCCGCCAGCGACAGTCTGATCTTCAGAAACGCCCTGCGAAGGCCCCGCGCGAGGCGGCCCCACCTGTCGCCTGTGCGTATCCCGTCGAGAGTCTGCACATGCGTCATCGATCCCCCCAAATCGACCGTCGTCTCGGGGCTGCGGATGCCTGAGTCTTGCGGCACCGGCGCCACGGAAACATGGGTATCTGGCGTCGCTTCTACGGCGGTTCGATTGCGGTTCGTCCTCGATCGGACGAAGCGCCGCTGTCTGTCGTTCGGCGCGCTCCGGCGTCGGTAGCGTCTTTCGCGGATCATCGGTCTGGTCGTCCCGCTGGCTGGACCTTTCGGTGGGGGACGAACTGATTAAAGGCGCTCTGCAGCGCCGGCAACCCGAATGCATGAACGGGCGTGCGGGCTGCATGAACGGCGCGCCATCGCAGTTCCGGCTCGGCGATCCGTGCATGAAAGGCGCGGGTGCCGGCGACCCTGGTCAGCCGCACCCGCGAGACAGGGCCGCGGCCCACGGAGACCGATCGGGTTCAGAAGCGGTAGCGGGCCCCGAGGACAAGTTCGAACGTCTGGTAATCGGCTGTGATGCTGCGCGTGGAGCTCGCAAGGGTCCGGCTGCCGGCGTCGAAGTAGCGAAGTTCGGCGCTCAACCCGATCCGGTCGGTCGCGGCGTAGCTGGCGCCGGCCATCGCCTGATAGGCGACCCCTCCGGTATCGTTGTACTGTCCCGGCGCGACCCCGCCGGTGATGTCGAAATCGATCTCGGTCACATAGCCCACGCCGAGGCCGACGTAGGGCGTGAAGGCTCCCAGCCTGTCGAAGTCGTAGTGGGCATTGAGCATCACCGTCGTGGAGGCGAAGTCGCCACGGGCCCCACCGGCGAAGGCACCGGCATCGCCCGAGCGGTAGGCGAACTCGATCTCCGGACGGAACCACAGATCTGCGCCGTCATAGCCCAGCGCGCCGCCGACGACCGGACCGGTCCCGAAGGTCGCCTTGCCGGCGACGGCACCCTTGACGGTGGTGTCTCTCAGCATCGAGGCACCGCCGAAGGCTTCGATGTAAACGCCCCCAAGGTCCTGCGCGCGCGCGTCCGTGCCGGCCAGCCCGGCGATCACCACCGCGGCCGCGATGCTCAGATGTCGTGAATTCATGTCTCATGCCTCATCAGATGCGCCGTCCCGGAGGTGAGACGGCCGCTGTACGGCCGAGACGGATGGGGAGTGCCCAGGCAGCGGGCCAGGGCGAATGCACCAACGGAGCCGGTCCCTGCACGAACCGCAGGCGGCGGACACGGCCGGCCGGGATCCCGGCATCAAGCGGTCCGGCGATCGCACGGACGGTCAGGCCCGGACCCGCGAGGCCTTCCCTTCGATGACGGCAGCCACTTCCGCGCGGCGGCTGCGCGCCACGGGCACAACCAGCCCGTTGAGGAGCCTGACCTGCATCCGGCCGCCCTCGCGCGACACCCCCGCGGCGAAGGCCGGATCGATCCAGTGGGACCGGTGAACCTGCAGACCGGTGTCCGGACCAAGCTCCGCCAGCGCGTCCCCGAACCCCTTGAGAATGAGGGCGTCGCCAGCCGTCGTATAGACCCGCAGGTAATGCAGCTCCGCACTGAGCGCGATGAGCTGGCCGCGTCGCCCGACGGGCACACGTCTCATGAACTCCGGTGGGGTCGGGCCTGCCGGGGCTCCGGCCACCGGCGGTGAGGGAGCGTCGTCATGCAGCCTCAGGACGCGCACAGCGTTCAGCCCGAGCCAGACCAGCGTCACCGGTGGGGCAAGCGCGCCCCATTCGTCGAGCACCTTGGCGAGGAGCCAACCGGTGCCCTCGACCGGGTCATCCGGCACCCCGAACAGAAGGTCGAGCCCCAGCGCCACCGGTGCGAACAGCGCCGAGGCCGCCAGGCCCGCCGCCGCGACCGAGACCCAGACGTTCCCGAACACCCGGGAATGGCGCGACAGCATCAGCTGGCAGGCCTGCGCCAGCGCGAGGGGCCCGAGAATGTGCAGGACCCAGAACGCGGTCTTCCCGGCCGGGCCCAGCCCCTGCGACGGGGCGGGATCCAGCAAGACGAACAGCGCGACCAGCCCCAGGCCTGCGGTCAGCAGGAAGCCCGTCCAGCTGCGGCGCGGATCGAGGCGTTCAGGCCAGCGCAAGGCACCGACCCCTGTCGTGCACCGGAAAACGCACCGCGCCTCGAGTTCTCACAAGAAATTCCGCATTCGTGTCAGGCGCTGCTTCCGCCTCGCCGTCCTCTGGTACGGATTGACGGGACCCTCGGATGCATGGCCTGAGCCGTTGGCAACGACGTGCGCCGCTATCATCGGATCGTCGGCAAATCGAGTCTGCCCCGAGGCCCCCATGCCCGAACTTCCCGAGGTCGAGACGGTCCGGCGTGGCCTGGAGCCTGTGCTCACGGGCGCGCGCCTGACCCGCGTGCGCCAGAACCGGCCCGATCTGCGCTTTCCCTTCCCCGACCGCTTCCCGGACCGGCTGGAGGGCGCGACCGTGCTGGCCGTCCAGCGCCGCGCCAAATATCTGCTGATCCCCCTCTCGACCGGAGAGACCTGGGTCACCCACCTGGGCATGACCGGCCGCTTCACCCTGGATGGCGATCAGCTGGGCGAGTTCGAGACCGCCGCCCCCAGCGTCGGCAAGCACGAGCACATGAGCCTGTCCGCTGTGACCGACGGCCGCTTGACCCGCATCGGTTTCGCCGACGCCCGCCGCTTCGGCTTCATGGGTCTGATCGGTTCGAACGCGGTACAGGCCCACCCCTGGTTCGCCGCCATCGGGCCCGAGCCTCTGGGCAACGCCTTCTCCGCCGCCCACCTGGCCGAGGCGTTCCGGGGCAAGGCCCAGAACATCAAGGTCTCCCTGCTGGACCAGAGGAACGTCGCAGGCCTGGGCAACATCTATGTCTGCGAGGCCCTGTGGCGCGCCGGGATCTCCCCCACCCTGCCCGCCGGTCGCGTGTCCCGTCCCCGGCTGGAGGCCCTGACCGTCGCCATCCGCGACGTCCTGACCGAGGCCATCGCGGCCGGCGGCTCGACCCTGCGCGACTTCGCCAATGCCGACGGCGGACAGGGCTATTTCCAGCACGCCTTCGACGTCTATGGCCGCGAAGGCCAGGACTGCCGCCGCGACCCCGACCACCCCGTCATCCGCCGCATCGTCCAGGGCGGCCGTTCGACCTTCTACTGCCCGGCGTGTCAGAGGCGGTGAGGACCCACCCCGCCCTCCTGTTCCGCAGCATGACCACCGGTCGGAACTGGAACACCATCCGGCAGCTCGGCGAGATGGTGAATGTCTGAAAGTTCGGACTTCATGTAAAAAATATTCGACATTGTGTCGACATCATGCGACATGGCGCTCCGCCGCCTGCTGCGGCAGGGGATCGGCCATGTCGTTTCGCGAAAAGCATCTCTGGATAAGCATCTTCGCCACCGTCGGCGTTTGGGGCTTCTACGGCTGGCGTCTGATTCAGACGATCGCCGAGGGCGGGCTGACCGATCCGGGCTTCGCCTTCGCGACCGGCGGGCTGTTCATCGGCTGTCTGGTCGTTGTGGTCCTGCTGGAGGTGGCCCTCACCTTCCTCGCGACGGCGACCACCCGACAGGCCGAGCGCGAGGCGCGGGATGAGCGGGAACTGGTCGCTTCGCTGAAGGCCAGCCACGTCTCCCTGATGGCCCTGATCGCCATCGTCTTCAGCCTGGCCATCGCGGCCTATCTGCTTGGCTTTGCGAACGCCGCCGCACCGGCAGCCGCCGCCCTGCCGATGACCCCGACCAACGCCCTCATCTTTGCGGCCAACATCCTGATGGGCGCGGTGATCGTGTCGGAGCTGATCCGCTACAGTTTCAACCTGGCCCTGCTGCGAGGGGTGCGCTGATGTCGTTCCGCGAGAAGCTGGTCTGGGGACAGTTGTGCGCCACCCTCGCGATATGGGGCGGCTATCTCCTCTGGGTCAGAACCGCCTGGCCGCAGCGGGGTATGTGGTCGGACGGACTATGGCCGACCGGTTTCATCGAACACACCCTGACGACCTTCATCCTCTGCCTGTTTCTCTCGATCCTCGTGTCCGCAGCCCTCGCGCTCGCGACGAGGTTTCTGACCCCGAAGGCCGAGCGCACCGCCCGCGACGAGCGCGAACGAGCGGCTCGCCACCGGGCCGGGACCTGGGCTTTCACCTTCCTTTGGCTTTGTCTGATCGTTGCTATTTTTTGGATTGCCGGACATGGCAGTTTTTTCGAGGGCATCTTCCGCGGGGCTTCCGATCCTAAGCCAAACCAGGTCCTGCCGGGTGTGTGGATGGCGAACATGATCTGGGATGCTGCCCACTGGATGCTGCTGGCGTTGGTCGTCAGTTCGGTTTTCCGGGCCGTTGCCGAACTCGTCCTGCTCAGGCGCGGACGTTGAGCAAAGGCCCGCCCCCGATCCGGAACCGCATCCGCGAGTTGCGCTTCCACGCCGGAGAGATGACCCAGGCCGATCTGGCGGCCCGGATCGGCATGACCCGCCAGACCATCGTGGCCATGGAACAGGGCAAATACTCGCCCAGCCTCGAAGCGGCCTTCCGCATCGCCGCCGTCTTCGGCGTCCCGATCACCGAGGTCTTCCAGTGGGACGCAGGAGCGCCAGACAAGGCTTGAGCCGCCACCCGATCAGCCTCCTGCCGGCGAGCAGCCGCGATCTCAGATGACCCCCAACGCCCCATCCGGCAACGCCCGCTGCAGCGCCTTCGCTTCATCCCACGGGGCGCGCATCCAGACGTCGCGTTCCTCCTCGGTGGTCAGGATCACGGGCATGGCCTTGGGGTGGACCGACTTCACCGGCTCGGACGGCTCGGTCGTCAGGAAGGCGAACAGGTCGGCGGTCTCCAGCCCCGTCCTGATCTTGCGCACCCCGGTCCAGCCGCGCAGGTGGATGCCGGCGAAGACGGCCAGGGGGTCCTCGCCCGGCAGGGTGAACCAGACCGGCCGGTAGCGGCCCTCGGCGTCGCGGCCCGGCTCGCTGAAGGCCGTGAACGGGACCAGGCAGCGATGCTCCGGCGTCAGCCACGGCTTCCAGTGCGCCGAGCTGGTATTGCGCACGTTCGTCGTCCCCGCGTCGGGCTCCATCTTCAGCAGGGCGTCGAAATCGACGTCCTTGCCCTTGGCCCGCAGCTTGTCCGCCCGCTTCGTCGCCGCATCCAGAAGGGCCTTCCTCGACGACGGCATGCCCCACCGCGCCAGCGTCAGAACCCGGCGACCCTCGTCATCGTGCCGGACGATCGGGGCGGCATAGTCCGGATACAGGTCGCGCGGCTCCAGATTGCCCGCCTGGTTCGCCATCGCCCGCGTCAGGGCGAGAATGTCGCCGGGTCCCGAACGCATGCGGTAGAGGTTGCACATGGCGGGAGCCTGTCACGGCGAAGCCGGAGCCGTCTACAGAGCGGACCTTCTGAACGTCCGGGATGGGTGGATAGCGGCCTTCATTCTCTAAGGTCGTTGCCGCTTTGCGCTGGAGCCGCAGAACACCCTTGGTAGGCCATCTTGTATGACCATCCAAAGCAGGCAATCAGCCGATCAACCACGTCTATATTCATGGGCCAGACCGGTCGCGGGAGGTTGTACGTCGCGACGTAACGGTCCGCTGCGCGGCGGAAGTTCGCGGGCTCCGGAATAGCTGCCATGCGCTCTCTGGCGGCAACCAAGTCTTCCCGATTGGACCGGAGAAAGGCGATCGTAGCCCTTATGTACTCTATCTCTGCGGGCTCGGCTGTTTGATCCTGAACCAAGAGCATTCGCTCAATGGCGAACCCATAGTCACCCGCGCCAGCATGCAACTGCCCCGCATGCCAATCGAGCGCCGCGATTTGAGACGGGTTCAGCCGCCCGGCATGGTGGCTGCGATAACCTAAGATGAGGGCGGCAGCTTCGCGTTCACACCCATTATCACCCCAACGCCTCCAACCCGTCTCACCCGAGTCGAAGTCCTGAAAGGTCATCTCCAAAGTGTTCGCATCCGATGTGGTGCAGACATCAGGAGTTGAGGAAGAGGCCTGAGCGGCCGCGTGCCCTGCCAAGCAGATCAAGCACGGGATGATCGCGAGGAGCAGTCGCTGACGCATCTTCGGAGCTTAGCCCTAGAGAATGTGGTCGAGCCAGACGGGTCGTGTAGAGGTCCGCAACGGGTCGCAAGCGGAAGCTACTCGGCACCAGCCGCCGCGCGATTGCCCAAACCGACGCGAGCGTCTTTCGCTTCCCCGCGGTTCGTCGAGGGGACGAGAGACAGGGCGATCATTGACGGCACGACAATGCCTGACAGCAACACCAGAACCGCCCACCACGGCGATTGGCCGATGTCTCGCAGCCTGCGCACGGTCATCGCAGCCCAAACCCACAGCATCGCGCCTCCGATCACGAGCGACACCAGCATATCCAGGAAAAACACGGGAATCCGGACAAAGTCGTCCAGGGACCGAGCGAGAACCGTCCACGGCTCCGAGGCCAACGAGGTGAAGGGCAATCCGCCTTGTCCAGCCGCCAGACCGACCACGATGGCCGCGAAAGCGAGCGTGAGCAGGCCGTAGGACGCTCTGCCTGATCGCCCTGAGAAGCCGAGACTGCTCTGCATGATTTGCGCCCCCTTGCACACGCAAGAGTAGACATCGGCCCGGGTTTTGCAACGGGTGCGAAGGTCCGGCTAAAGGTCGCGCGGCTCCAGATTGCCCGGCTGGCTGAACATCGCCCGCGTCAGGGCGAGGATGTCGCCGGGTCCCGAACGCATGCGGTAGAGGTTGCACATCCCTCCAGCGTGTCAGGCCCGCGCGGACCTGTGAAGCCCGCAAACGATGCCGAAGGAGGTCTGAGATGGGTGGATAACGGACATCAGGATGGATGCGGCGTCCTCGGCACCCGGCGCGATGTCAGTTCGCAGGCTTGGCGGGTCCGGCCAGTCTGCCTTCGATCTGCGCGATGAAGGGTCGGTCCGCCTCGGCCAGCGTGCCCCTGGCCTCCAGAACACGCAAGATTGCCAGGGCCCGCTCCCAGTAGCGGCGCTCTCCGGTGACGTCGGCTACCCTAAAGGCGTTGGTGAACACATCCCGCGCGAGGTCCGCCGACGCCGGATCGGCCGCAGACAGGCGCTCAGCGATCTCAAGGCTGCGCTGATACCGCGAAATCGCCCCGGCCCGGTCCCCCTCGCTCACCAGCACATCGCCGATCTTGTTGAGCGAGACGCTCACATCCCTCGCGAGGACCGCAGACTCTGGATCGGCCGCAGACAGGCGCTCCCTGATCTCAAGGCCGCGCTGGTACCGCGACAGCGCCCCGGCCCGGTCTCCCTGACTCAGGAGCACATCACCGATCCGCTCCAGCGACACGCTCACATCCCGCGCGAGTACCGCGGACGCCGGATCAGCCGCAGACAGGCGCTCCGCAATGTCAAGGGTGCGCTGATACCGCGACAGCGCCCCGGCCCGGTCCCCCTCGCTCAGCAGCACATCGCCGATGTTGTTCAGCGACACGCTCACATCCCGCGCGAACTGCACGGACGCCGGATCGGCCGCAGACAGGCGCTCCCTGATTTCAAGGCTGCGCTGATAGCGCGACAGCGCCCCGGCCCGGTCCCCCTCGCTCAGCAGCACATCGGCGATCCGGTCCAGCGGTACGGTCGCACCCCGCCCAAGCTGCGCAGACGCCGGATCGGCCGCAGACAGGCGCTCCCATATCTCCAGGCTGCGCTGATACCGCGACAGGGCCCCGGCCCGGTCTCCCTGACTCAGGAGCACATCACCGATCCGCTCCAGCGACACGCTCACATCCCGCGCGAGGTCCGCAGACGCCGGATCGGCCGCAGACAGGCGCTCTCTGATCTCCAGGCTGCGCTGATAGCGCGACAGCGCCCCGGCCCGGTCCCCCTCGCTCAGCAGAACATCGCCGATCTTGTTCAGCGACACGCTCACATCCCGCGCGAGGTCCGCCGACGCCGGATCGGCCGCAGACAGGCGCTCCACGATCTCAAGGCTGCGCTGATACCGCGACAGCGCCCCGGCCCGGTCCCCCTCGCTCCGCAGAATATCGGCCGTGAAGGTCAAGGCGACGGACCGGTCCTGTTCGTTGTCGGCCAGGGCCTCCAGCCGTTCTGCAGCGGCCAGGGCGTCGGCGCGGCGGCCGGCGGCGATATAAAGCTGAACGAGCTGGAACCAGTCCATGTACTCGCCCGGATCCAGCCGCACGACCTCCTCGAAACGGGCGATGACCGCCCCGGTGTCAAAGGCCGGATCACTCTTGGCCCGGGCGTCCAGCGCCAGGGTGGCGACCTGACGGCGTTCGGCGGCACCTTCGATCGCGACCCGGGTCTGGCGGGCCGCGTCCCGGGCCCGGATCAAACGGTCCAGCACGGCGATCGCGCCGACCCGGTCCCCGGCGTTGTAGCGGGCCAGGGCCGCCGCCCCCTCCGCCGTCGAGGCGATGGCCGTCACCTCGCGGCGGAACACCGCGATCTCGTCGGCGTAGGCCCTATCCCGCGCGGCCAGATCGGCCACCAGAGCCTCACGGGCCTCAATCAGTTCGGCCTGAAGCCGGGCCACCTCGGCCGCGCCGCGCATCTCCGCCTCGGTAAGCCGGGTCTGTAGCGCCGCGATCTCCGCCTGCCGGGCCCGGTCACGCGCATTGGCCTGACGCTCGATCGCCTCCAGCGTCTGGCTGGACCCCGCCACGGCGGCCGAGATCTCGACCCGGGCGTTCACCATACCCGGCGTCTGAGCCTGCGCCGTCACCGGCGCCAGCATCACCCCCACGGCCACCACCGTGGCCCCGCCCATCAGACGCATCATCGAACCGACCCCGCTCCAACCGCCTACGCAGATGGCCTGACTATGGATCAGAGCGCAACCGGCGGAGTCCGGCCGAGCGGTCGTCGGTGCTGTTCACCCGGAGACTATTCGCCATGCGGGCGTCGGTTCTCAAGGATCGCCCGAACGTCGACCGTCGGGATGTCCGCCTTGGGTCGAAAGCGGAAACTCTGACCTGTCCCGAGGGCCGTCATTGATCCGGCGGCGATCCCTTCCCCCACCCTCCAGGCCGCGCCCCCTACGTCCGATTTTGACGTAGCCCCATGTCAGGCTCTCCGTCATGACCGACGCACGCCAATCCTATCGCATCCGATCCCCCGAGACCTGGGCCGCCGCGCGTGACGCCTTTCTGGACGGCGCGCCTGCCGAGGTCGTCTGCGCCCGCTTCGATCTCGGCCTCTCGGCCTTCTGGAAGCGCGCCCGCGAGGAGGGCTGGCGGCGCGCCGACCAGCCCGATCCGGTGCCCGAGCATCCCTTGCCCGAACCGGATGTGCGGCTCGAACGGGTCGATCTCGCCGATCTGGCCTGGCAGGGGCTGTCACGCGCGATCGGCCAGGGCCGCATCGCCGAGGCGCTGCGCTGGCAAAAGCTGCACGCCGAGCTCACCGTTCCCGAACGCACCCGCGAGCGCGAGGCCGCCCGCGAAGACGTCCGCGAGGAGGCCCGGCTGCGACGCGCCGGGGAGAACGCAAAGGACGCCCGCATCGACGCCATCACCGAGGTGGCCGAACGCCTCGCGCTCGACCCGGCCCTGTTTCACGCCGCCCGGCCCCGGCGCGCCGCCTCAAGAGTGGACGATGTGGACGATGTGCACGGTGTTTCGACATCGGCCCCGTTGAACCGCGCCGAACGCCGCCGCCTGGCCCGGCTGGGCCGCGCAGGCCCTCCTCCGCCGTGATCCTCTCGCTCGCCTCACCCCCGGCCCGCGCGCTTTTCCTTCTTCCGCTCATCCCGGCGAAAGCCGGGACCCAGGTCTTTGGGCGATGGATGGCAGAACAGCAGCAGTGCGTGAATCCCGGTCCTGCCTCACAAAAGCACTGGGTCCCGGCTTTCGCCGGGATGAGCGGATGTTAGAGAGACCCGGTTGCCCACGGAGACGCCCATGTCCGACACCTTTGCCAATCTGCTGATCGAGCGGCACGCCGACGGCTATGCGGTTGTCACCCTGAACCGGCCCGAGGCGCTGAATGCGCTGAACTCGGCCCTGTTCGCCGACCTGGCGGCCTTCCTCGACGCGGTGGAGCATGACGACACGGTCCGCTGCCTGATCCTGACCGGCTCGGGCGACAAGGCCTTCGCCGCCGGCGCCGACATCAAGGAGATGGCGGACCAGACCTATGCCGAAATGTACCGGGGAAATTTCTTCGCCCACGGCCACGACCGGATCGTCCGGTTCCGCAAACCCATCATCGCCGCGGTCAACGGCTTCGCGCTCGGCGGTGGCTGCGAGCTGGCCATGCTGTGCGATTTCATCGTGGCCAGTGAGAAAGCCAAGTTCGGCCAGCCCGAGATCAACCTGGGCGTCGCGCCGGGCATCGGCGGCTCCCAGCGCCTGACCCGTCTGGTCGGCAAGTCCAAGGCCATGGACATGGTCCTGACCGCCCGGATGATGGACGCCGCCGAGGCCGAACGCGCGGGCCTGGCGTCGCGCGTCTTCCCCCACGACCAGCTGCTGGACGAGACCCGCAAGATCGCCGCCCGCATCGCCGCCCAGAGCCCTCTGGCGGTCATGGCCAACAAGGAGATGGTCAACGCCGCCCTCGAGACGACCCTGACCCAGGGCGTCCAGTTCGAACGCCGCCTGTTCCACAGCCTGTTCGCCTTCGAGGACCAGAAGGAAGGCATGGCGGCGTTCGTGGAGAAGCGGAAACCGGAGTTTCGGGGGCGATAGGGATTAGGGAATAGGGATTGGGGATTTTCGGTTTTCGGAGCGAGGCGCAGCGGATGATCCCGATGCGGCATTCTCCCTAATCCCTAATCCCTAATCCCTCCCTTGCCCGACCGCGCCCCATCCGCTATACGCCCGCCCTCTTGAAGATTTCCGCGCCGTGGACGGGGTGTCCGCGGCGTTTCCGTTGATAGGTTCTGACGAATGGCCAACAACCCCGGCGCCAAGAAAGCGATCCGCAAGATCGCCGCGCGGACCGAAGTGAACAAGTCGCGCCGCACCCGCGTGCGCACCTTCCTGAAGAAGTTCCAGGAAGCCGTCGCCGGTGGCGATGCCGAGGCCGCCAAGGGCGCCTTCGTCACCGCCCAGTCCGAGCTGATGCGCGCCGTCACCAAGGGCGTCGTTCACAAGAATACGGGCTCGCGCAAGGTGTCGCGCCTGGCCGCCCAGCTGAAGAAAATGTCGGCCGCCTGAGACGGGCTTCCGACCGGCCGTCATCGGTCTGTCACGCGAAAATCTAACGATTTCAACGGCGAGTAAGCTCAAGCTTACTCGCCGTTTCGCCGTGTGCGGATAAGTGATCATGAGGGAATTCGCGCTCGCCAGACGCGCGAAATCGGCATTTTCCCAAGCAGGATTAGCACTTGGCCCTGTCAACGAATTTAGTTGCCCATTCGTCAACGAATCAGCGTTGACCCCCGCCGCTCCCGGCGTAAGTTTTCCCTCCTAACGCACTTCCATCCCAACACGGATGAAGACGGAGCAAGGCACTGCCTTGCGCCGGCGAGAGAAGTCTGTCCGCGAGGTCGGCCCCACTCTTGAAGCTATCGCTTCGAGGGACAGGAGAAGCCGTCCCTGAACAGACTGCCCGGCGTGGGGCTCGGAACCGAACGGTTTCGGGCGGCAGGGACTTTTTCATGGCGGGTGAAAACAAGATGGGGGGACTGGGAGTGGCGTCGACGGGACTGGCGGCAGCGGGAATGACCGATCCGGATCGCATCTGGACGGAGGCGGCGACGCGTCTTCGCGCCGAGATCGGGGAAGGTCCGTTCAGCTCCTACATCGCCCCTTCGGCCGTGCGCGCCGACGGTTCAGGCCAGCTGATCCTCGTGACCCCCACCGGCTATGCCCGCGACTGGGTCCGCAAGAACGCCCTGCGTCGCCTGAACGAGCTGTGGCTGGGCCTCGATGGCCTGTCGCGTCGGCTCGAGGTTCGCTGCCGCGCCGAGGTTCCGGCCGTGACACCGTCCTCGGCCATGTCGGTCCAGGCGCTTTCGTCGGCCGGGCTTGAGACACCGGTGGCACCGACCATCGGCCCCGTCACTGACGGTGCCCGCGCCGTGCGCGCCGCCGGCCTGCAGGAACGCCTGACCTTCGACAGCTTCGTGGAAGGTCAGGGCAATGCCTTCGCGCTCGCCATCGCCCGCCAGACGGCCAGCTGGGCCGACGGCCACTTCAATCCGATCTTCTTCTGCGGCCCCTACGGCTACGGCAAGACCCACCTGCTGAACGCCATCGCCTGGGAGGCGCAGCGCCTGCGGCCGGACGCCAAGGTCGTCTACCTGACCGCCGAGCGCTTCCTGTCGACCTTCGTCAAGGCCATGCAGGACCGCTCGACCGCCGCCTTCAAGGAAAGCCTGCGCACCGCCGACATGCTGCTGCTGGACGACGTCCAGTTCGTCGGCGGCAAGGCCTCGACCCAGGAAGAGCTGCTCTCGACGCTGACGGCCCTGATCGAGGACGGAAAGCGCATCGTCCTGTCGGCCGACCGCCCGCCGATGGCCCTGACCGAGGTCGAACCGCGCCTGCGCAGCCACCTCTCCGCCGGTCTGACCTGCCCGGTCGAACCTGCCGACCGCGCGCTCAAGATCGCCGTGGCCCAGAACCGCATCGCCGCCTTCGCCCGCATGGGCCTGGTCGCAGGCGAAGCGCCCCGCGACGTCCTGGAACAGCTGGTCGACCGCACCCCCGGCTCGGTGCGCGAACTGGAAGGCGCGATCAACACCCTGGCCGCCGCCGCCGGACCGCGCCTGTCGACGCTGGCCGCCGA
>VYLP01000249.1_pt1 | contig 19168 bp, 19 predicted proteins | sample 5114311 | NCBI WGS metagenome assembly VYLP01 (sample SAMN12291775, study PRJNA351875) | freshwater metagenome | isolation source: freshwater lake | place: USA: Michigan, Lansing Lake | collected 2013-08-14 | reverse complement strand
GCGTTTAAGCTCAACCACGCCTTCGGCCACGCCCTTGGGCCCGATGGTCAGTTGCCAGGGTACACCGATCAGGTCGGCGGTTGCGAACTTGCCACCGGGCCGTTCATCCGTGTCGTCATAGAGGACCGACTTACCGGCACCCTCGAGCGCCTCGACTGCAGTTTCACAGGCCTGGCAGACATCAGGGTCGTTGGCCCGCAGGCTGATGACGACCACGTCGAAGGGAGCCACAGCATCCGGCCAGATGATGCCGGCCTCGTCGTGGCTGGCCTCGATAATGGCTCCCAGGAGACGCGAGACGCCCACGCCATAGCTGCCCATATGGACGTCGGTGTCCTGGCCGTCCGGCCCGGCCACGCGGGCCTTCATGGGCGCGGAGTATTTGGTGCCGAAGTAGAAGATGTGTCCGACCTCGATCCCGCGCGCCGTCAGACGATCGGCCTCGGCGGTCTGCGCCTCGAAGGCAGCGGCGTCGTGCATCTCCTCGGTCGCGGCATAGAGCGAGGTGCGGCCATCGACGATGGACTGAAGATCGTTCCAGTCCACGTCGGCACCGGGCGCCGGCATCTCGACCAGCTTGCGATCGCAGAAGACCTGGCTCTCGCCAGTGTCGGCCAGGACGATGAACTCGTGGCTTAGGTCTCCGCCGATCGGCCCGGTGTCGGCACGCATCGGCACGGCCTTCAGACCCATGCGGGCGAAGGTGTTCAGATAGGCCACGAACATGCGGTTGTAGGCCCGGCGCGCAGAGGCCTCGTCGAGATCGAAGGAATAGGCATCCTTCATCAGGAACTCGCGCCCGCGCATGACGCCGAACCGAGGACGGCGCTCGTCCCGGAACTTCCACTGGATGTGAAACAGGTTCAGCGGCAGCGCCTTGTAGCTTTTCACGTAGGCCCGGAAGATGTCGGTGATCATCTCCTCATTGGTGGGGCCATACAGCAGCTCGCGCTCGTGCCGATCTGTGATGCGCAGCATCTCCGGGCCATAGGCATCGTACCGGCCCGATTCGCGCCACAGGTCGGCCAGTTGCAGCGTCGGCATAAGGAGCTCGACAGCGCCAGCCCGCTCCTGTTCCTCGCGCACGATCTGCTCGATGCGTTTCAGAACGCGCAAGCCGAGAGGCAGCCAGGCATAGATCCCTGCGGCCTCCTGCTTGATCATGCCGGCGCGCAGCATCAGCTGATGCGAGACGATCTGGGCGTCTGACGGTGCCTCTTTCAGGGTCGGCAGGAAGTAGCGCGACAGGCGCATGGGTCGGTCCTTGTTTGGGGGCCTTCCGTCTAGCCCGTGCCCTTCAACCTTGGCAACGCGAAGGCGCCCTTCTTGACCACACTGAGACAATGTGCTTTGTACTACAAAGTGCTTTCACGGAGACCATTGATGCGTCCTGTCCTCCTTGCCTTCGCTGCGGCCCTCGCTCTGCCCACGAGCGCCACCGCCCAGTCCGGCACTGTCGAAGTGCGGTTCACAGGTGCCCGACCGGGCGGTCCGATCCTCGTGCAGCTCAGCACCGAAGCCGAGTTCATGCGACCATCGCGCTTCCAGACCACGCTGGTGCCCGGCACCGATGGCAAAGCTGTCATCCGCTTCACTGGCGTGCCTGCGGGTCGGTACGCTGTGTCCTCGTTTCAAGACGTCAATCGCGACGGACGCCTGACCTTCGGCGGTATGATGGGGGCACCGGTCGAGCCCTGGGGCTACAGCCGGGGCGCGCGCGGCGTGATGGGCCCTCCCCGCTTTGAGGATGCCGCCATGCGCGTCGGCCCGAACGGCGGCGTTATCACCGTCGCACTGGGGCTCTGACCATGAACCTCGACCTCGTGCCACTGGGCTGGTTTCACAGCATTGCCTGCCTGATCGCGCTGGCAGCGGGTGCCTACGGCTTCGCGACCCGCAAAGGGTCGCCCCGACATCGGCTGACCGGTCAGATCTACATGGTCTCGATGATCGCCCTGAACCTTTCGGCGCTAGGGGTCTATCGCTTGGGCGTGTTCTTCTTTCCGCACATGCTGGCGATCGTGACCCTCGTTGTGATCACCATCGGGTGGGCAGCCGCGCGGACCCACTGGCCCCGCCCTGTGTGGAAGCACATCCACCTGTCGGCCATGATCGCCAGCTACTACCTGCTGATCGGCGGCGGGGTGAATGAGGTCTTCCTGCGCATCCACGCCATGCGCGACCTGCTGAACGCCGAGGGCCCCGAGTTGCTCGGCCAGACCCATGGTGTGGTGATGCTGGTCTTCCTGATCCTGCTGCTGGGCTGGAACGCGGTGGAGATCGCGCGATCCCTCTCGCGCCGCCGGTCCCGTCTGACGCCCGCCTAAGGAACCGGCGGGGCCATATCCGGCAGGGGCATCCAGCCGATGTAGACGAGGAACATGACGAAGACCCACAACAGCAGGGCGACCCAGGTCGTGGTGATGAACTTCCGCTTGAGGTTCGGCGTCTCGGGTGCCCCCCACTGGCGGCCATCGGTCGGCGGCTCGTGCGTCTCGCTGGAGGTGCCCAGCGGCAGGATGGCGAACAGCACAACCCACCAGACCACGATGTAGATGGCGAACATGGTCACGGGACCGATGGGCATGTCAGTGGGCCTCCATTCCGTCGGCGGGTTGGGGCGTTTGCATCAACTCGACCAGCACCCCGCCCATGTCCTTCGGGTGCAGGAACAGGATCGGCGTCCCGTGGGCCCCGATGCGAGGTTCGCCCGTTCCCAGAATCGTCGCGCCCTTGGCGCGCAGATCATCGCGAGCGGCAAGGATATCCTCGACCTCGAAGCAGATGTGATGCTGGCCGCCCTTGGGGTTCTTGGCGAGGAAGCCGTGGATGGGACTGTCGTCACCCAGCGGCTCGATCAGCTCGACCTGACTGTTGGGCAGGTCAATGAAACAGACACGCACGCCCTGCGCCGGTAGGTCGAAGGGCTCGTGCGCCCGCGTCGCACCCAGCAGGTCGGCGTACATCCGCACGCTGTCGGCGATAGAGGGCGTTGCGACACCGACGTGGTTCAAGCGACCAATCATGCGCTTGGCTATGGCGTCTCGTCCTCTCCGGGGCAAGCCGCGCCGATGCCCGGAGCCCTGAGGGCCAGCAGGGTGGATCGTCGCACCTCGGCGGATATCAGCCCTGCCTCTTCCAGAATGCAGCCGACGACGGTGTTGGAATTGGGAGCCAGGAGGCCATAGGGCTGATCCAGTGCTTCCAACTCGTCCCGTGCGCGGGTCAGCCGCGCCAGAGCGCCTGCAACAACGGCCGGATCGTCGCTGACGATCGTCATCTCGTGCAGCGCCTCGCCCGAACTCGGGAAATCATAGGCGGCGTCGGTATAGGGCGTGATGCGCGCCGTTAGCCGGTTCGGGCTGTCGGTTTCGCCCGGAAACTTGCCCTCCTGACTGGCAGAGAAGGCCCAGGCAGGCCCGGTCTCCGGGACCACCAGGATGTAGGCGTGGCGAGGAAACAGGACGTAGTGCGCCAGCCACTTGGTCACCCAGACCAGCGGCGGCTTGTCCGGCCCCAGGGCATGGGCCCCGACATAGACGCCGGGCGGCAGGACGGCGGCGTCGACCCGCCCATTCACCGCTTCCATGCGATCGACCATGATCTGGTCCAGCAGGAAGGTCCCGCCCCGCGCCGCCGCTTCGAAGTGCGCCCGGATCTCGGCCGTGTCCGGGTCGTCGCCCAGGGTCTGGCCGTGGATCACCTCAAAGGCCCGTTCCGATGTTGGCTGGCCGTCTGGGGTTGAGAACCAGAGCACACCAAGCTCGTGTGCCGTGCGCTTCAGCGGGTCCTCGCCCCGAAACGTGGACAGGCTGAGAACGAGGTTGGCGACGGCGAACAGCAGGATGAACCCGGCTGTCCCCTCCGCGACAATGACGACCCACTTGGTCAACCCGACGAGGGGATGGCGCGCATGACGAATGCGCTGGAGCAGCCGCCCCGTTCGCGACCGAACCGTGCCCCAGACCGAGCGCGCCCAGTCTGGCGTCACGTCACAGCCTCAGGATCACCGTCTCGACGATCGGACGGCGGTCCCAGATGCGCTGGCTGGTCTTCTTCAGGGCACGGGCCACGGCCTGCTCAATGACCGTCTCGTCCTGGAGCGCCTCGCCCTTCAGTGCCATCACCGCCTGCTCGGCACGCTCGGCCAGTTCGTCGAGCGCATCACCCAGTGGCGTGACCTCGTCTCCAGGCAGGCCGATACCGCGCACGTCGATGTCCGACACGATCTTGCCGCGACGGTCCATCGCGAAGCTGACGACGAGCACGCCGTTGGTCGAGGCGTGCCGGCGTTCGCGCAAGGCCTCGCCCGCCTCTGTGACCACCATGCCGCCGTCGACATACAGACGACCGCTCGGGACTTCATCGATGATGACGGCGGGTCCGGGAGCCAGTCGAACCATGTCGCCGTTCCTGGGCGTTACCGTTTCCGGTGTGCCGAGCTCGCGCGCGAAGGCCGCATGCTCCATCAGGTGCCGGCGCATGCCGTGGGTCGGCACCGAGATGCGTGGGCGAGCCCAGGCGTACATCTGGCGGATCTCGTCGCGGCATGGGTGGCCGGAGACGTGGATCGAGGGATGATCCTTCTCGGTGTAGAGGCGCACGCCCCGGTCGGCCAGACGGTCCTGCAGATCGGCGATCGCCAGTTCATTGCCCGGGATGACCCGCGACGAGAAGATGCAGTGATCGCCCAGCCCCAGCTTGATGAAGGGATGGGTTCCATTGGCGACCCGCGACAGGGCCGCACGATCCTCACCCTGGCTCCCGGTGCAAAGATACAGGATCTCGTCCGCAGGCCAGTTGCGCGCTTCGTCTTCCGACAGGATACGATCGACCTCGGGGAAGAGACCGACGTGCTTGGCGGCCGCCGTGATGCGGTGCATCGACCGGCCCGCCAGGGCCACGCGCCGGCCGGCCTTCTCGGCCGCCTTCATCACGCTGACCATGCGGGCGACGTTCGACGCGAAGCATCCGACGGCGATACGGCCTGTCTTCAGCGAAGCGATCAGTTCGACCAGCCCCTCCTGCGCCTCGGTCTCCGACCCGGCTTCGCCTTCGACGAAGACGTTGGTCGAGTCGCACACCATGGCGAGCAAGCCCTCGTCGCCGAGCCGGGTGATGGCCTCGATGTCGGTGGGCCGGCCGATCACGGGCTGGGGGTCCAGTTTCCAGTCACCGGTATGAAACACCGCGCCGAGAGGCGTCCGGATCGCCAGGCCGGTGGGTTCGGCGATCGAGTGCGTCATACGGATGACCTCGATCTGGAACGGTCCCAGGTCGATGGAGCCGCCGACCGGCACCTCATGGATCTTCACGTCCTGCAGGCCGCGATCGCGCAACTTCTCGCGGATCAGAAACGCGGTGAAAGGCGTGGCATAGAGCGGAGCCTTCAGGCGATCATACAGCCATGGCAGGGCACCGATGTGGTCCTCGTGCGCGTGGGTCAGGACGATGCCGCGGATGTTTTCACCGGCCAGGAAGCTGGGATCCGGCACAATGATGTCCACACCGGGCGTGGTGGAATCGCCGAAGGTCACGCCCACATCGACCAGCATCCATTGCCGGTCGCTTTCCGGGCCATAACCGTAGCAATTGAGGTTCATCCCGACCTCACCCGAGCCGCCCAGCGGCAGGAAGACGAGTTCGGCGTTCTGTTGATTTTTCATGCGCCCCTTAGGTGGGTGTTCCGCCGCCAGATTTCGAGCAGGCCGCGGATGGTCAGGTCCGGATCGAACCGGTCGATGCTGTCAGTGGCCCCTTCAAACAGGCTGGCCACGCCGCCGGTGCCCACGACCGTCATCGGTCGCCCCCACTCGGCCTTGATGCGTGCCACCATGCCCTCGATCAGGCCGACGTAACCCCAGAACACACCCGACTGCATATTGGACACGGTGTCCTTGCCGATCACGCGCTCGGGGCGCTGGATGGCGATGCGCGGCAGCATGGCGGCCGCCTCGTGCAGGGCCTGGAGCGAAAGATTGATCCCCGGCGCGATCGCGCCACCCTCGAAGGCCCCGTCGGCGGCGATGATGTCGAAGGTGGTGGCGGTGCCGGAGTCGATGACGATCAGGTCGCCCGGATAGACCAGATGCGCCCCGATGGCGTTGACCAGTCGGTCCGCGCCCGCCTCGCTGGGCTTGTTGATCCGCACCGGAATGCCGAGGTCGACATTGTCGCCGATCACCAGCGGCTCGACCGATAGATAGCGTCGCGCCAGATTTCTCAGGTTGAAGATCGACTGCGGCACGACGCTGGAGATGATGCAGCCGCTCAGGCTGGCCAGGGCGATGTCGCGCATGGCCAGTAGCTGGGTCAGCCAGACTGCGTATTCGTCAGCCGTCCGACTGGCTTCCGTCGCCGTCCGCCACTGGGCGATCCAGCTCTCGCCGTCATGCACGGCAAACAGCGTATTGGTGTTGCCCTGCTCGATCGCCAGCAGCATCAGGCCGCCTCTCCAAAGAAGACATCGCCGGCCGAGATCAGCCGCAATGAACCGTCCGTCGTCCTGAGCCGCAGGGACCCGTCTGGCGCGACTCCCTCGGCCACGCCGCTGACCGTCTCATGTCCGAGGCGCGCGACACAGGGGCCATCCAGTCCTTTCGTCCGCGCCGTCCAAGCGTCCAGCACAGGCTGGAAGCCCAGCGTCTCCCAGCGCATCCGCCAGGCCTCGAACGCCTCGGCGAGCACGCTCGCCGCCGCTTCCATGCTGGGGGGATAGGCCACGTCGGCGCGCAAGTGATGCTTGAGGCTGGTCGCCGGCCGCTCCGTGCCCTCGGGCGCATGGGCCAGGTTCACGCCAATCCCGACCGCCAGCCATAGGCCCCCGGCCGGATGCGGTCCGGACTCCACCAGAATGCCTGCCGCCTTCTCGCCCGCCAGAAGCACGTCATTGGGCCACTTGATGCTAACGGCGCCCGCCACCGCGAACGCCTCCAGAAGGTCCGCCACGGCGAGCGCCGCAACGAAGGTCACCTGTGCCGCCTCGGCAGGCGATTTCCGGGTGAAGTGAGCCAAGGTGGAAAACAGATTTCCCGTTTCGCTCTCCCACGTTCGCCCGCGCCGCCCGCGCCCTGCGGTCTGGCGGCGCGCGACGATCCAGGCGGACGTGATCTCCCCGGCCTCGGCCCTGCGGCGCGCCTCGGCGTTTGTGGAATCGAGTTCGTCGAAGATCTGAACGGGCGGGATCACCGCCCTACCCCGCCCCGAAGCCCGAGGCGGCGATGCGGGTCGCAGGCTCCAGCCAGGTCAGGCCGACGATCACCAGAGGGAAGGCGAAGGCGGCGCAGGCCCAGCCGATCCACTGGCTTTCGACCGGGGCCTTGTCGGTCCGCGCCACGCCCTCGGGGGCAGCATCGAACCACATCAGCTTGATCATGCGCAGATAGTAGAAGGCCGCCACGACTGAGGCTACCAGACCCGCCGCTGCCACCATCCAGTAGCCGGCCGAGGCCGCTGCGCCGAAGACGTAATACTTGCCCCAGAAGCCCGACAGCGGCGGCATGCCCAACACCGACAGAGACAGCACGGTGATGGCGATGGCGGTTACCGGCCGATCGTTCTTCAGGCCCGCCAGATCGGCGATGGTCCGGATCGGTCGCCCGTTCCGGCTGAGCGACAGAAGGATGGCGAAGAAGCCCATGGTGTCGATCATGTACAGCGTCATGAAGACGATCATGGCCTGAAGCCCGGCTTCCGTGCCCGCCGCGATGCCCAGGATGGCGTAGCCGATGTTGGCGATGGACGAATAGGCCAGCAGGCGCTGGATGTCCTTCTGTGCCAGACCGCCCCAGGCCCCGACGACAAAGCTGGCCAGGGAGATCAGGATCAGCACCTGCGCCCATTGGGCATGGGCCTCCATGAAGCCCTCGGACAGGGCGCGGGCGAACAGGATCATCGCCGCCATCTTCGGAGCCGTGGTGAAGAAGGCCACGACCGGCGTCGGTGCGCCCTCGTAAACGTCCGGAGTCCACATGTGGAACGGCGCGGCCGAGACCTTGAAGGCCAGACCACAGATCAGGAACACCAAGCCGAACACCAGTCCGACGCCCGGGTTGGCCGTGGCGTAGGCCGCGATCTCGTCGAACCTCATCGAACCGGTGAAGCCGTAGATCAGGCTCGCGCCGTAAAGCAGCAGGCCCGACGACAGGGCACCCAGCACGAAGTACTTCAGGCCGGCTTCCGACGCCTTCAGGTCGTCGCGATGATAGGCGGCCAGCACATAGAGGGCGAGCGAGTGAAGCTCGACGCCGACATAAAGGCTGATCAGGTCACCCGAAGACACCATCATGCCCATGCCGACGGCGGCCAGGACGATGAGGATGGGGTATTCGAACCGCGCAATCCGCTCGCGCTGCATCCATCCGCCACCCAGAACCACGGCCACGGCGGAGGCGAGGTAGATCGCGACCTTGCCATAGATTGCCAACGGATCGGCGACATAGGCCCCGTTGAAGGCGACGCCCAGAGGGCCGGTAGCTGCAACGGCCGAGGCGGCAACCAGCAGGGCCACGGACAGGATCGAAACCAGGCGCGCCGACTTCTCGCCGACGAAGGCACCGACCATCAGAAGCGCCAGCGCGCCCAATGCCAGCACGCCTTCCGACGCCGCGATATTCAGGTCCTTGAGCAGGTCAGGGGTCATAAGTCTCTCACCCGCCGGTCGCGAGGCGCCAGCCGCCGACGACGGCGTCGACGGAGGCGGCGGTATAGTCGAGCACCACGCCGGGCTGCACGCCCAGCCAGATCGTGCCGACGATCAGGGGAACGAAGATCACCAGCTCGCGCAGATCGATGTCCTTGATGGTCGCCAGCGCCGGGTTGGTGATCTCGCCGAACATGACGTTGCGATAGAGCGTCAGGGCGTAGACAGCCGACAGGATGACGCCCGTGGCCGCCACGAACGCCGCCCAGGTCGAGGCCTCATAGACGCCGGTCATCGTCAGGATCTCGCCAACGAAGCCAGAGGTACCCGGAAGGCCGACATTGGCCATTGTGAACATCAGGAAGATGGCCGCGTACCAGGGCATCCGGCTGGTCAAACCGCCGTAGAAGGCGATCTCGCGGGTGTGCATCCGGTCATAGACCACGCCGACGCAGAGGAAGAGCGCGCCCGAAATCAGGCCATGGCTCAGCATCTGGAAGATGGCGCCCTGCATGCCCTGTTCGTTGCCGGCGAAGATGCCCATGGTCACGAAACCCATGTGCGCGACCGACGAATAGGCGATCAGCTTCTTGATGTCGGTCTGTCGGAAGGCGACCAGCGAGGTGTAGGCGATGGCGATCACCGACAGGGTGAAAACCAGAGGCCGGTACAGCACCGAGGCATCCGGGAACATCGGCACGTTGAACAGGATGAAGCCGTAGCCACCGAGCTTGAGCAGGATGCCGGCCAGGATGACCGAGCCCGCCGTCGGTGCCTGCACGTGGGCATCGGGCAGCCAGGTGTGCACCGGCCACATGGGCATCTTCACAGCGAAGGACGCGAAGAAGGCCAGCCAAAGGATCGACTGCGCCCAGGGACCGAAGGCGTACTCCTTCAGCTCCGGAATGCTCGTGGTGCCGGCCTCATTGGCCATCCACAACATGGCCAGCAGCATCAGGACCGAACCCAGCAGGGTGTAGAGAAAGAACTTGTAGGCCGCGTAGATGCGGTTCGCCCCGCCCCACACCCCGATGATGATGAACATCGGAACGAGGGTCCCCTCGAAGAAGATGTAGAACAGGAACAGGTCCAGCGCCGTGAACACGCCGATGACCAGCGTCTCCAGCACCAGGAAGGCGATCATATAGTCGACGACCCGATCCTTGATTGTCGTCCAGCTGGCCGCGATGCAGATCGGCATCAGGAAGGCGGTCAGCAGCACGAACAGGATCGACACGCCGTCGACACCCAGATGGTACTCGGCCCCGGCGAACCACGCATAGCGCTCGACGAACTGATAGGCAGCGCTCGACGGATCGAATTGTCCCACCAGCACGCAGGACACGGCGAGCGTCACCAGTGTGGTGCCCAGCGCGACCCAGCGGGCCAGACCATCGGCGTTTTTCGTGGTCAGGCGGCAGATCAGGATCGCCAGCGCGCCGACCAGCGGCAGGAAGGTGACGATCGACAGGATATTGGGGATCGCACCCATCTTATGCGCCCCAGGCGTAGATGGCGAAGGCGAGCAGGCCGGCCACGCCGAGCAGCATCACGAACGCATAGTGGTAGACATAGCCGGACTGGATCTTGGCCAGCCGCGCGGCGGACTTCAGCGAGGCCCAGGCAGCCCCGTTCGGCCCCAGCCCGTCGATGATCTTCACGTCGCCGATCTTCCAGAACAGGTCGCCCAGCGCCCGGGCTCCCTTCACGAACAGGAAGTCGTAGATCTCGTCGAAGTACCACTTGTTGGACAGGAAACTGTTCAGCGGCCCTCCCCGCTCGGCCATGCGCCGGGCGAGACCTTCGCGAAGGACATAGAAGTAGAGGGCGGCGAACGTACCGATCGACGACACGACCAGCGGTGCCCACAGCACCCATGTCGGCACGTAGTGGCTGTCGTGGAGCACGTGGTTCTCGGGCCCGGTGAAGATGGCCCCGCGCCAGAACTCGTGCTCGTGGTGCCCCACGAAGAACTCATAGAAGAAGAAGCCCGACCCGATCGCTCCGACCGACAGGAGCAGCAGCGGGACGAGCATGACCCACGGGCTCTCGTGCGGCTTCAGTGGACCGTGGTGACCGTGATCGTCATGGGCGTGACCGTGATCGTCGGACACAGTCCCGGAGTGGATCTCGCTCTGGGCGTGCGGCGCCGAGTGATCATCATGAGCGTGGTCATGGGCATCATCGTCCTTCCAGGCCGGCTTGTTGTGGAAGGTCATGAAGACCAGCCGCCACGAATAGTAGGCGGTCAGGCCGGCAGCGAAGAGACCGATGAAGAAGACGAACAGGCCAACGGGGCTGTAGTCAGCAGAAGCGAAGGCGCTCTCCAGGATCGAGTCCTTGGAATAGAATCCGGCGAAGCCGAACTTGAAGTCGTGACCGGGGAAGCCAATGCCGGTGATGGCGATCGTGCCGATCATCATGACCGCATAGGTCACGGGGAGCAGTTTCCACAGCCCGCCCATCTTCCGCATATCCTGCTCGTGATGCATGCCGTGGATCACCGAGCCCGCACCCAGGAACAGCAGGGCCTTGAAGAAGGCGTGCGTGAACAGGTGGAACATCGCGGCCTGATAGGCCCCGACGCCTGCGGCGAAGAACATGTAGCCCAGCTGTGAACAGGTCGAATAGGCGATGACCCGCTTGATGTCGTTCTGAGCCAGACCGACCGTCGCTGCGAACAGGGCGGTGATACCGCCGGTGATGGCGATAAGCATGGCCGCCGTCGGCGCATATTCGTAGATCGGGCTGAGCAGGCAGACCATGTAGACGCCTGCGGTCACCATGGTGGCGGCGTGGATCAGTGCGGAGACCGGCGTCGGGCCCTCCATGGCGTCGGGCAACCAGGTGTGGAGGAAGAACTGGGCCGACTTGCCCATGGCCCCGATGAACAGCAGCACACCGGCCAGATCGAGCGCAGACCAGGTGTAGCCGAGGAACTCCCAGCCCGTGCCGGCCTTGGAAGCGATCATCGGGAACAGCTCGGCGAACTCGATGGTCCCGAACATCCAGAAGACGGTGATGATGCCGAGCGCGAAGCCGAAGTCGCCGACGCGGTTGACCACGAAGGCCTTGATGGCTGCGGCGCTGGCCGACGGCTTCTTGAACCAGAATCCGATCAGCAGATAGGACGCCAGGCCCACCCCTTCCCAGCCGAAGAACAGCTGCATGAAGTCGGCCGCCGTGACCAGCGTCAGCATGGCGAAGGTGAAGAGCGACAGATAGGCGAAGAACCTCGGACGGCTGTCGTCCTCGGCCATGTAGCCCCAGCTGTAGAGGTGAACCAGCGACGACACCGAGGTCACCACGATCAGCATGACGGCCGAGAGCGCGTCGATCCGGATCGACCAGTTTGACTGGAACTCGCCGACGTTGATGAAGGGCGCGATCTGGACGGTGAAGGGCTCCAGATGACCCCAGGTCCACTGCACGAACACCGTCCAGGCGACGGCGCACGAGAAGAACAGCAGGCCGGTCGTGATGGCCTGCGAAGGGATGTCGCCGATGCGGCGGCCGAAGAACCCGGCCACGGCCGCGCCGAGCAGGGGGGCGAAGACGCCCAGCGTGACGAGCAGTTCGAGAGACACCCGGGTCAGCCCTTCATCACGTTCGCGTCGTCGACCGCGATATCGCCGCGGTTCCTGAAGAAGGTGACCAGGATGGCGAGACCCACTGCGGCCTCGGCGGCCGCGACCGTCAGGACGAACATGGCCATAATCTGCCCCTGCACGTCGTTCAGATAGGTCGAGAAGGCGACGAAGTTGATGTTCACCGCCAGCAGGATCAGCTCGATCGACATCAGGATGATGATGACGTTCTTGCGGTTCACGAAGATGCCGAACACACCGATGGTGAACAGCATGGCGGCGACCGCCAGATAGTGCTGCAAGCCCACCGCCATCAGCGCAACTCCTCCGCCGTGACGCCGACGCCGGTCGTCACGCCCTTGATCTCGACCGAGGTCTTGCGGTCCCGGTTGGTCTGGGCGCCCGGATCCTGACGGCGCACCGAGTCCTTCTTGCGCAGGGTCAGGACAATGGCCCCGATCATGGCGATCAGCAGCACGATCCCGGCCGCCTGGAAGATGTAGATGTAGTCGGTGTAGAGCACCCGGCCGATCGCCTCGACGTTGGACGTATCGGCCGGGGCAACCATCGGCGCTGTGGCACCCGACGCCGCCCCGCCCTGCACCACCACGATCGAGATCATGATCATCTCGGCCAGCAGGATGCCCGCGACGATGGCGGCCAGCGGCAGATAGGTGGCATAGCCTTCCCTCAGCCGCACGAAGTCGACGTCCAGCATCATGACGACGAACAGGAACAGCACCGCCACCGCGCCGACGTAAACGACCACCAGCAGCATCGCCAGAAACTCGGCCCCAAGAAGCACGAACAGCCCGGCCGACGAGAAGAAGGCCAGGATCAGCCACAGCACGCTGTGCACGGGGTTTCTCGCCGTCACGACCAGAAGGCCGGACGCCACGGCCACAGCCGAGAGCAGATAAAAGGCTATGCCTTGCAGCATGGGAGGCTTTCGCCCTTTCCGAAATGGTGCGGCGCAATCGCCGCACCTCTTAGACAGCGTTCGCCCCAAAATGAAGCGAGCAATTCCACGTCCCTCTCCCTGCGGGAGAGGGAAATCCTCAGCGGTACGGTGCGTCGAGCTCCAGATTCCTTGCGATCTGCCGTTCCCAGCGGTCGCCGTTATCGAGCAGCCGTTGCTTGTCGTAGTAGAGTTCTTCCCGCGTCTCGGTCGCGAACTCCGAGTTCGGTCCCTCGACGATCGCGTCCACCGGGCAGGCCTCCTGGCACAGGCCGCAGTAGATGCATTTGACCATGTCGATGTCGTAGCGGGTCGTACGCCGGCTGCCGTCGCTGCGGGGCTCGCTCTCGATCGTGATGGCCTGGGCCGGGCAGATGGCCTCGCACAACTTGCAGGCGATACAGCGTTCCTCGCCATTCGGATAGCGGCGCAGGGCGTGTTCTCCCCGGAAGCGGGGCGACTGCGGGTTGCGCTCGAAGGGATAGTTGACGGTGTGCTTGGGACGGAAGAACTCGCGCAGGGTCAGGCCAAAGGCGCCGACCAGATCGATCAGCAGGGCACCCTTTACGGCCTGGGCGATACGGGTGATCATCGGACGGGGTCTCCGGGACGGCGGCAGTCGCGGCGATAGCGATCCGTGTCGGTGTTCATGATGGCACACAGGCGCACACGCTCGGCCTCGCGGCGCGCGATATCTTCCTGACGGCGCTCCCACTGGGCGGGCGAGTTCGGCTCGGGATCATAGGGCCCGGGAAAGGCGCAGGCCCCGAGACCCAGGGCCGTCAGGGCGATGGCGGTCATGCGGATCATGACCCCACCACGAACACGCGCCAGGCCGAGACGACGACCACAGCCACCAGCGACGCCGGCAGGAAGATCTTCCAGCCCAGCCGCATCAGCTGGTCGTAGCGATACCGGGGCACGAAGGTCTTCACCATCGCGAACATGAAGAACCAGAACACGATCTTGGCGAAGAACACCAGGAAGAAGAACAGGTTGGCGAGGATCACCGGCCAACTGTCGAGGCTGATCAGGTCGGTGTCGAAGCCCGGGTTCCAGCCGCCGAAGAACAGCAGGCTGATCATCGCGCACATGAAGATGATGTTGACGTATTCGCCCATCATGAACAGTAGATAGGGCGTCGAGGAGTATTCGACCTGATAGCCGGCGACCAGTTCGCTTTCGGCCTCGGGCAGGTCGAACGGCGGGCGGTTGGTTTCGGCCAGGGCCGAGACGAAGAACATGATCATCATCGGGAACATGACCACGACCAGGGGCCAGGTGCCTGCACCGCCCCCGAAGACGAACCAATTCCAGATCCAGCCGTCCTGGGCCGTGACGATGGCCGACAGGTTCATGCTCCCTGCCAGCAGGATCACATTGATGATGATCAGGCCGATCGAGACCTCGTAGGACACCATCTGGGCCGCCGATCGCAGCGAGCCCAGAAACGGGTATTTCGAGTTGGACGCCCAGCCGCCCATGATGATGCCATAGACGCCCAGCGAGCTGATCGCGAAGACATAGAGGATGCCGACGTTCAGGTCGGAGATGACCCAGCCCGGCGCGAACGGCATCACGGCCCAGGTGCCGAAGGCGAACATGACGGTCAGGATCGGTGCCAGAAGAAAGACGAACTTGTCCGCGCCGGCGGGGACGACGATCTCCTTCAGCACGAACTTGATCATGTCGGCGAAGGACTGGAGCAGGCCGAACGGGCCCACCACATTGGGGCCCTTTCGCATCATCACCGCTGCCCAGATCTTGCGATCGGCCAGCAGCAGGAAGGCGACGGCCAGCAGGATGCCGACGGTCACCAGGAGCACCGCGCCGGTCGTGGCCAGGGTCCAGCCGAGGGGGGAGGTCCAGAAGCTGTCGGTCATTCCGCTGCCATCGCTGCCGGCGCGACGCGCAGGGCGCTGAGCTCGGCCATGGTCGCGCTGGCCCGCGCGACCGGATTGTTCAGATAGGGGTCCACGACGATGGAGCGCAGCGCCGTGTCGCCCAGCTCGCCCTTGGCGCCCAGGCCCGCGACATCGAACGATCCGGCCGGTGCCAGATAGTCAATTCGACCAAAGGTCGGATGGTCCCGCATGAGAACAGCGCGAAGCTGATCAAGGGTGTCATACGGCAAGGTCGCCCCCACGCGCTCTGACAGGGCGCGCAGGATCGCCCAGTCCTCTTTCGCCTCGCCCTTGGGGAAGACGGCGCGTTCGGCCATCTGCACCCGGCCCTCGGTGTTGACGTAGAGGCCCGACTTCTCGGTCCAGGCGGCGCCCGGCAGGATGACGTCGGCGCTGTGCGCGCCCCGGTCGCCGTGGCTTCCCAGATAGACCTTGAAGGCCTTGCTGGTGCCGGTCTCGATCTCGTCAGCGCCCAGCAGGAACAGCACGTCCAGCGCGCCCTTCTGCACCATCCCGTGAGCCGACAGGCCACCGGTGGCGGGCACGAACCCCATATCCAGACCACCGACCCGCGAGGCCGCAGAATGAAGGAGATTGAAGCCGTTCCAACCGTCTCTCACGACGCCCACTTTGGCCGCGAGTTTACCCAGGGCGTTCAGCACCGCCGGACCATCCGGGCCGGTCAGCGCGCCGGCGCCAACGATGATGGCCGGACGCTCGGCGTTCGTGAGGGCGTCCACCGCCGCCTTGGGCAGTCTGGCGAGCGTCTTCGTGCCGCGACCAATCAGGTCGTAGTCGTAGGTCAGATCCACCTGCTCGCCGATCAGGCCGACGCGAGCCTTGCCCGCCAGCCAGGCCTTGCGGATGCGCGCGTTGAGCAGCGGGGCTTCCGCACGCGGATTGGTTCCGACCAGCAGGATATAGTCGGCCTGCTCTATGCCTTGCAGGCCGGTGTTGAACAGCCAGCCTTCGCGGGGGCCGATGCCGGCCGCCGAACCATCCTGACGGCAATCCGTGTTGGCCGATCCGAGCGCACGGAACAGGTCCATCGCCGCCTTCATGGACTCGGCGTCCTGCATGTCGCCGGCGATGACGCCGACCTTCTCGGGCCGGGCAGACTTCAGCTTGGCCGCCACGGCGTTCAGCGCCTCGTCCCAGGTCGCGGGACGCAGCTTGCCGTTCTCGCGGAGATAGGGGCGGTCCAGACGGCGCGCCTGAAGGCCGTCGACGACATAGCGGCTGCGATCGGCCAGCCACTCCTCGTTGATGCCCTCATGGACGCGCGGAAGAATGCGCATGACCTCTGCGCCCTTGGACTGGGCCGAGATGTTCGACCCCAGCGCGTCCATGACGTCGATGGTCTCGGTCCGCTTCAGCTCCCACGGACGATAGTGGAACTGCCAGGGCCGGTGGGTCAGGGCACCCACCGGGCACAGGTCGTTGACGTTGCCCGACAGCTCACTGTCGACCGACTTCTCCAGATAGGTCGTGATCTCGGCGTCCTCGCCGCGCGAGATCATGCCGATGTCAGGAACGCCAGCCACTTCCGTGATAAACCTCACGCAGCGCGTGCACTGGATGCACCGCGTCATGAAGGTCTTGATGGTCGGGCCCATATTCTTTTCTTCGACGGCCCGCTTGTTCTCGGCATAGCGGGACCCGTCGCGGCCATAGCCCATGGCCTGGTCCTGCAGATCGCACTCACCGCCCTGATCGCAGATCGGGCAGTCCAGCGGGTGGTTGATGAGCAGGAACTCCATCACCCCTTCGCGGGCCTTCTTCACCATCGGCGTATCGGTGAAGATCTCCTGGTTCTCGGCGGCCGGAAGCGCGCACGACGCCTGCGGCTTGGGCGGCCCGGGCTTCACCTCGACCAGGCACATGCGGCAGTTGCCGGCGATCGACAGCCGCTCGTGATAGCAGAAGCGGGGAATCTCGTGCCCGGCGCGCTCGGCGACCTGGAGCACGGTCATGCCGGGCTCGAACTCGACTTCGACGCCGTTGACCTTGGCGACGGGCATCAGCTTACCTCTTCCTCAGGACGCACGGCCATCATCGCCTGCTGCGTCGTGCCGTCCGGCAAGGCCTGGACGATCTCGATCTCTTCACCCCGGATGGCATAGCGCACGACCGGATCGCCCGCCTCGTTCATCCAGCGGACCTGCGCCGGATCGGGCAGCTCCAGCGGCTTCCAAACCACCAGGCCATCACCGGCGCGGCATTGCGCCTTCATCCAGCCGCCGTCGACCGGCGCGCGCCACTGGGCGTTCAGAACCTCGCCCTCCGCGCCCGTGATCTGGATGGCGTCCAGCGTCTGGCCGTGGATCGCCGCCAGCCCCGCACGGCATACGCGGCGCAGATCGACGGCGGTCAGAACGGCGGGAACCTCAGCCACGGCGACGGACGCGGGGGCAGCGACAACCGCCTCTTCGACGGTTGACGGTTCGGCCTTCTCGCCGGACTGGCCGCAGGCCGCGAGACTCACAGCCGCCATCAGGGGGAGCCAGACGCGCATCCCTACTCCGCCGCGATCGCGTGGCCGGCGAAGTTCGCGCGGCGGCTGCGGTAATCGGAGATGCGGTCCTCGATCTCGTGGCGGAAATGCCGGATCAGGCCCTGGACCGGCCAGGCGGCGGCGTCGCCGAGCGCGCAGATGGTGTGGCCCTCGACCTGCCCCGCGACGTCAAGCAGCAGGTCGATCTCCGACGGATCGGCCTCGCCCACCGCCATGCGTTCCAGCACCCGCCACATCCAGCCGGTGCCTTCGCGGCACGGGGTGCACTGACCGCAGCTTTCGTGCTTGTAGAAATAGCTGATCCGGGCGATCGCCTTCACCAGGTCGGTCGACTGGTCCATGACGATGACCGCCGCAGTCCCCAGGCCCGACTTCATGTCGCGCAGGGAGTCGAAGTCCATCAGCGCAGTCTCGGCCATGTCGCGCGTGATCAGCGGCACAGAGACCCCGCCCGGGATCACGGCCTTCAGGTTGCCCCAGCCACCGCGAACACCGCCGCAATGCTCTTCCAGCAGCTGGCGCAGCGGGATCGACATCGCCTCTTCGACATTGCACGGCCGGTTCACGTGGCCGCTGATGCTCATCAGCTTGGTGCCGGTGTTGTTCGGCCGGCCGAAGCCCGCGAACCAGTCCGCCCCGCGCCGCAGGATGGTGCCCACGACCGCGATCGACTCGACGTTGTTCACCGTGGTGGGACAACCGTACAGCCCAGCCCCGGCCGGGAACGGGGGCTTCAGGCGCGGCTGGCCCTTCTTGCCTTCCAGGCTTTCCAGAAGCGCGGTCTCTTCGCCACAGATGTAGGCCCCGGCACCGTGGTGGATGTAGACGTCGAAGTCCCAGCCATGGACGTTGTTCTTGCCGATCAGCCTGGCCTCATAGGCCTGCTTGACCGCCGCCTCCATCCGCTCGCGTTCGAGCACATATTCGCCGCGCAGATAGATGTAGCAGGCGTGGGCCTGCATCGCGAAGGAGGCGATCAGGCAGCCCTCGATCAGCAGGTGGGGATCATGGCGCATGATCTCCCGGTCCTTGCAGGTGCCGGGCTCGGACTCGTCGGCGTTGACGACGAGATAGTGCGGCCGGTCCCTTACCTCCTTGGGCATGAAGGACCACTTCAGACCCGTGGAGAAGCCCGCGCCGCCGCGCCCGCGCAGGCCGGAGTTCTTCACGTTGGTGATGAGCCAGTCGCGGCCCATGTCCAGCATGTCCTTGGTCGCGTTCCAGCAGCCGCGCTGCTTTGCCCCCTCCAGGCCCCAGTCGTGCAGGCCATAGAGGTTGGTGAAGATGCGATCCTTGTCGGCGAGAAGACCGGCCATCAGCGGGCTCCCTCCCCGGCCGCGGCCACCGCCGACGCCCCGGCCACGCGGGCGAGACAGCTCGCTGCGGCGATCACCGGTCGGACGTTCCTCGCGCGGTGGCGGGCGCTGGGATTGGGATGATGCAGGCTCAGGCGCATTCGGGGTACCAGGTGAAGGCAACGGGGAAGACGCGGCCGACCCGGAGGCGGGCTGCGCCGGAGCGGGCGTGGGCGGTTGCGGCGGGGCCGCGCCGCCCAGCGGCAGG
>VYLP01000244.1_pt1 | contig 19322 bp, 9 predicted proteins | sample 5114311 | NCBI WGS metagenome assembly VYLP01 (sample SAMN12291775, study PRJNA351875) | freshwater metagenome | isolation source: freshwater lake | place: USA: Michigan, Lansing Lake | collected 2013-08-14 | reverse complement strand
CGGCCTGGGGCGCGCGGCTGCGGCTGCGATCTGCGGCCAGGGGATCGAACGGCGTGACCGGCGCTACGGCACGATCGCCGCCGCCCTGACCACGATGGCCCTTGCGCTGACGATGCGGCTGGCCGCCGTGCGGTGCCTTGACGCCCTCGCGACGGGGATTGCGAGGACCCCGCGATTGCGGCTGGTCGCGCCCGTCGTCGGGCATGGAGGCCTTCTTGCCGACGCCGGCCGCCATGATGGAGGCGTCCAGACGACCCAGCGTGGCGTCGTTCCTGCGGTCCGCGGCCGGTATCTTCTGGCGAGTGACCTTCTCGATGTCGCGTAACAGCTTCATCTCGTCGCCTGCGACGAAGCTGACGGCCGAGCCGTCCTTGCCCGCCCGCGCGGTACGGCCGATGCGGTGGACGTAGGCCTCCGGCACGAAGGGCAGTTCGAAGTTGACCACGTGGGACACGTTATCGACGTCGATGCCTCGCGCGGCGATGTCGGTGGCGACCAGAACCCGCAGCTTGCCGGCCTTGAAGGCGGCGAGCGTGCGCTCCCGCTGGGGCTGGGACTTGTTGCCGTGGATGGCACCGGCCTGGACGCCGCCGGCCTCCAGATAGGCGGCGACCTTGTCGGCACCGTGCTTGGTCTTGGTGAAGACCAGGCAGCGCGAGTAGTTGGGATCGGAGAACATCTCGGTCAGCAGGGCGCGCTTGCGGCCCTGTTCGACCCAGATCACCGACTGGTTGATGCGCTCGACCGTGGTCGACTGGGGCGTGACCTGGACGCGCACCGGGTCCTTGAGCAGGTCCGCGGCCAGCTTGCCGATCTCGGTCGGCATGGTCGCCGAGAAGAACAGGTTCTGGCGACGGTGCGGCAGGCGGGCGACGACCTGACGGATCGGCTTGACGAAGCCCAGGTCCAGCATCTGATCGGCCTCATCCAGCACGAAGATCTCGGTGGTCGAGAGGTCCAGTGTCTTCTGCTGCATGTGATCCAGCAGGCGGCCGGGCGTGGCGACCAGGACGTCGAGGCCCTGCTGGAGGGCGCGTTCCTGCGGGCCGTAGCTGACGCCGCCGAAGACGACCGCGACGCGGAAGCCGAGATGACGGCCATAGGCCTTGAAGCTGTCGGCGATCTGGGTGGCCAGCTCGCGCGTCGGCGACAGGATCAGGGCCCGGGTCGTGCGGGGCAGGGGCGCGGTACGGTTTTCGGCCAGACGATGCAGGATAGGCAGGGCGAAGGCCGCGGTCTTGCCGGTGCCGGTCTGGGCGATGCCCAGCAGATCCTTGCCGGTCATGACCGACGGAATGGCCTGGGCCTGGATCGGGGTGGGGGTGACGTAGCCCTCGGTGGTGAGGGCGGTCAGCAGGGCCTTGTTCAGGCCGAAGGTTTCGAAGGTGGCGCTCATGGAGCGGATATCTTTCGCATGCGGCGACGCGCATCGGCCGGGCTGAGACGCCAAAGGACCGCGCGCCGCCAGTCCCCCGCCGTTTGGACGAGGGCTTGACCGGGCACCGCCCCGCGTGTCCGGGCAGCGAATGAAGCTCGAGGAACCTGCGTCTTCTACAGAGCGGTCTTCGTCTTGAGTGAAGACCCACACGCGCTGGAGACGCCGGAGGCCGCAAGGGTGCGACGGCCGGGCACATGGGCCTCGATTACGGTGAAGTCAAGGCGAGAGCGGAGTCACGTTCCCGGCTGGACGTAAGGAATCCGCGCGAACAGGCGCCGTTGATCGCCCCGTGGATCGTCTTCCATGCGGGGCGGGACGTCCATGATCATCGTCTGTCGACGGGTCAGGTCGTAAGGCGTCCAGGTCGGCAGGCCCGGGTGGTTGGGATCGCCCGTGCGCGCGAGCGACACGAAGGCACCAGACAGGATGTCGGCCATCTGTTGCGCCTGAGGTCCCTGGGCGCGGCTGCCGGACGCAGCGACGGTGTCGAGCGCCAGCGGAATGTCGTCGGTGTGCATGGCCCCGCGACGGCCGCCGTCGATGGGACTGGTCCAGTTCAGCTGGTAGACGAAGGCGGGCGTTCCGGCCGCCGCGCGCGCCTCGGCCTCGATGATGGCACCGCGCCACGACCGGGCGGCGGTCGTGGCGGCAAAGAAGACGTCGCTGGGTGACCAGTCGGAGTGCATCGCACGATAGGCGGCTATGACGCCTTCGGGTGCCACGTCGATGCGCATGTTGGCGAGCGTCATCCGGCCGGGCAGTTCGTCCCATGTCAGGGCGTAATTGGCCGGATCGCCGCCGAGGAAGGCGCGGGTCTCGTCACGGGTGTTGCCGATGATCATGGGGATGGCCGCCGATTGGGCAGGCGCGTTCGGCCAAAAGGGGTGGCGGGTCAGGGTACGATCATCGAGCACCGGGCCGAAATAGAGCGAGCCATAGCCGAGGACGGGGTCGGTGATCTCTGCGGCGCGGAGGAGGCGGTCGACGGGCAGGGTCGCGGCCTCTGCGGCGCGATCAGGCGGCAGGTCGAGTGCGTCGAGCCAGCCGGCTGCGCGGCGGGTGGCGTTCATCGGGCCGGAGGCGGTGACCTGCTGTCCGCTCATGGTGGCGGCGCGATGAAACAGTCCCGCAGCGGACGGCGTAGCCATCAGGGTCGCGATCTTTGCCCCGCCGCCCGACTGGCCGAAGACCATGACGCGCGACGGGTCGCCGCCGAAGGCTGAGATGTTATCGCGCACCCACTGCAGCGCCAGGATCAGATCGAGCTGCCCCGCCTGGCCGCTGTCGGCGAAGGTCGGACCGGCGAGGCGGGCGAGGTAGGCGTAGCCGAACAGGTTCACACGGTGGTTCAGGGTGACGACCACGACGTCGTTTCGACCTGCCAGGCGCGTACCGTCGTAGAGCGGACTGGAGCCGGAGCCGGTCGAGTACCCGCCGCCGTGGATGTAGACCATGACGGGTCGCCGCTCGGCATCGAGGCCGGGCGTCCAGACGTTCAGGAACAGGCAGTCCTCGGACTGGTTCGGCTCCGATCCGCCCTGGGGGCTGGCCGAACCATAGGCGGCTGTGTCCGCAGGCTCGGTCCACGAATGGGGCGGGGAGGGTGGCTGGAAACGACGTGGGCCCGTATCCGCGCCATATCGGATTCCCTTGAATACGCGGATCGCGCCATCTCGATAACCGCGCACAGGGCCGTGCGTGGTTGAGGCCACGGGGTGCTCGGTGTTTGCCCGTGTGAAGCCGGCCAACGTCGGGAGCAGCAAACCTGCCATGACCGTCCGCCGCTGAACCCGCATTGCCACCTCCATGCCGAAACAACACCAGACTAGGCGGGGGTCGCGCATCTTGTCACCGGTGTCAGCAGACCTGGCGCTTGCCTCGGCCCGCACGGCCCGCTCTAGTGCGATCACGCATTGTTACGAGCCGCCTCCCCAGTCGGGCTCGACGGAGACTATCATGACCCACATCGACCGCGCCGGCCTGTCGGTCGCCGACGAACTGACGACCTTCATCGAAACAGAGGTCCTGCCGGGGTTGGGCTTGGAGGCGGACGCATTCTGGTCGGGCGTGGCAGACATCTTCGCGCGGTTCACGCCAGACAATCAGCGCCTGCTGGCACGGCGCGACGAGCTCCAGGCGCAGATCGACGAATGGCATGCGGCGCGCAAGGGGCAGCCCCACGATGCCGCCGCGACCGAAGGGTTCCTGCGCGAGATCGGCTACCTTGTCCCCGAACCCGCGCCCTTTCAGATCGGCACCGAGCGGGTGGACGACGAACTGGCGCGGCTGGCTGGCCCGCAGCTGGTCGTGCCGATCCTGAACGCGCGCTTTCTCCTGAACGCGGCCAACGCGCGCTGGGGCAGCCTATACGATGCGCTCTACGGCACCGATGCACTCGGCGACCTGCCGCCGCCGGGCGGATACGACGTCGAACGCGGCGCGCGGGTTGTGGCGCGGGCCAAGGCCTTCCTGGACGAGGCGGTGCCGCTGGAGACAGTGTCGTGGGCGGACGTGGATGAGAGCTTCGCCCATGCCATCGCCTTGAAGCATCAGGACCAGTTCATCGGTCGCACCGAAAAGGGCGTGCTGTATCGCCACAACGGCCTGCACATCGAAGTGGTGTTCGACCGCGATCACCCAGTGGGTGCGACCGACCCGGCAGGCATCGCGGATGTGATCCTGGAGTCGGCGCTTTCGACCATCTGCGATCTGGAGGACTCGGTCGCGGCAGTCGATGCGGCGGACAAGACGGCCGCCTATCGTAACTGGCTGGGACTGATGAAGGGCGATCTGAGCGCCAGCTTCCAGAAGGGTGGCCGTACGCTGGAACGGACGCTGGAGGCCGACAAGACCTACACCGCCGATGACGGCTCGACCCGGACGTTGAAGGGCCGCTCCCTGTTGTTCGTTCGCAATGTCGGCCACCTGATGACCAATCCGGCCGTTCACCTGCCCGATGGATCCGAGGCGTTCGAGGGCATCCTCGATGCCATCGTGACATCGCTGATCGGCCTCTATGACCTGAGGGGGCTCGGCCGGTTCAGGAACTCGCCGGCTGGGTCCATCTATATCGTCAAGCCGAAGATGCATGGCCCGGACGAAGCCGCGTTCACCAACCGGCTGTTCGACGCCGTCGAGGATCTTCTCGGGCTGGAGCGGTACTCGATCAAGGTCGGGGTGATGGACGAGGAGCGGCGTACCTCGGCGAACCTGGCGGCCTGTATCCATGCGGTGAAAGACCGGATCGTCTTCATCAACACCGGCTTCCTGGATCGGACTGGCGACGAAATCCACACAGTCATGCGGGCCGGCCCGGTGGTGAGGAAGGCCGACATCAAGGCCTCGAAGTGGATCGCGGCCTATGAGACGAGGAACGTCGCCATCGGCCTGGCGTGCGGCCTGTCCGGGCGGGCTCAAATCGGCAAGGGCATGTGGGCGGCACCCGACCGCATGGCTGACATGCTGGAGCAGAAGATCGGGCACCCAAGGACCGGAGCCAACACCGCCTGGACGCCCAGCCCGACGGCGGCGACGCTGCACGCCATGCACTACCATGCGGTCGATGTCTTCGCCGTCCAGAAGGACGTGGCCCAACGCCCGACGCCGGGTCTTGAGGACCTGCTGACGCCGCCTCTGGCTCACGGAGCGAACTGGTCCGAGCAGGAAGTGGCCGACGAGCTCGATAACAACGCCCAGGGCATTCTGGGATACGTCGTACGCTGGATCGATCAGGGCGTCGGGTGTTCCAAGGTGCCAGACATCCATGACGTCGGCCTGATGGAGGATCGGGCGACGTTGAGGATTTCATCCCAGCATATCGCGAACTGGCTGCTGCACGGCGTCTGTACGGCCGAACAGGTCGAGGCCGCGTTCCGACGGATGGCCGCCAAGGTGGATGCCCAGAACGCGGGCGATCCGCTCTATCGGCCCATGGCTGCGAACCCGGAGGGGTCTCTAGCCTATCAGGCGGCGCGCGCTTTGGTCTTCCAAGGGGAGGATCAGCCCAACGGATACACCGAGCCGCTTCTTCACGCTTTCCGGCGACAGGTGAAGGGCAGCTGACGCCTTGTCCTCGCCGCGATCGCGGCAGAAAGTCTAGGCGGAGGAGCCCATGGCCAATGCCCTTTTCCGTACGACCGCTGCGCTCGCCGGAGTTCTGCTCGTGACCGCCTGTGCGTCACCGCCGGCTGCGTCGGAACCCCAGGAACGTCCCCTCGCTGTCGACCAGGTCGCCGGGGTCTGGGCCGTCTCTGAGGTTGGAGGTGGAGCACGATGTCAGCTTTCGCTCTCAAACCTGATCATCGACGGTGTTCGCCCGGTTCTGGCCGAGCGCTGCAACCTTGCGGCTGCCATAGAGGCGAAATCCTGGCGGGCGACGGTCGATGGTTTCGAGCTCCTCACGATCGATGGAAATGCCGTCATGGCCTTCCGTCGCACCGGGGAGGATGCCTTCGAAGAGGTCGGCCGTCGGTACCTCATGACCCGCGCGCCCATTTCCTGACGCATTCGTAACTTGCGGCCCTCGGTCGGCCGTGACAAGTCGCCTTGACCTAGCAGGGGACTATCAGATGCTGTCGGTGAAGAATCTCGTCCACGTTTACGGCAACGGCACCCGAGCGCTGGACGATGTGACGCTCAACGTTCCGACCGGAATGTTCGGACTTCTTGGGCCTAACGGCGCGGGCAAGTCGACGCTGATGCGCTCGATCGCCACCCTGCAGACACCGACATCGGGTTCCATCGATTTCGACGGCATCGACGCGATCGCCGAGCCCGAGAAGCTCCGTCGTACCCTGGGCTATCTCCCCCAGGACTTCGGCGTCTATCCGCGCGTTTCCGCCTACGACATGCTTGATCATATGGCGGTGCTGAAGGGCATCGCCGGCGGCAAGGAACGCAAGGAGACGGTCGACAGCCTGCTGAATCAGGTGAACCTGTGGTCCGTACGGAAGAAAGCGCTGGCTGGATTTTCGGGTGGCATGCGCCAGCGGTTCGGCATCGCCCAGGCGCTGATCGGCAAACCCAAGCTGATCATCGTCGACGAGCCCACGGCCGGCCTCGATCCGGAAGAGCGCAACCGCTTCCTGAACTTGCTGGCGGAGATCGCCGACAACGTCGTGATCATCCTGTCGACACACATCGTCGAGGACGTCGCCGACCTGTGCCCCAGGATGGCGGTGCTGGCCGGCGGGAAGATCCAGCTGGAAGGCGCACCCGCTGAACTGATGGAGCGGCTCAATGGGCGCGTCTGGAAGAAGACCATCGACAAGGATGCGCTGGAAGACCACCGCGCCCAGCACGAGGTCATCTCCACGCGGCTGTTCGCGGGTCGGACCGTGATCCACGTGCTGTCAGATGACCGCCCGGGTGAGGGCTTTGAGCCCGTTCCGGGAGGCCTTGAAGATGTCTACTTCTCGACCCTGTCGGCATCCCGCAAGGCGGCGGCCTGAACCATGTTCGCAAAGATCGCCGCCTTTGAATTCCGCTACCAGCTGCGCCAGCCGGCCTTCTGGGTCATTGGAATCGTCTTCGCCCTGTTCAGCTTCGGCCTCGTTGCCGCCTCGGACAACATCTCGATCGGGGGCGGGGGAAATGTGAACGTCAATGCGCCCTATGCGCTGGCGCAGGCGAACACCATCTTCGCCATCCTGTTCATGCTGGCGACCACAGCCATCGTCGCCAACGTCGTGGCTCGTGACGCCACGACGGGCTTTGGTCCGATGATCCAGGCCAGCCAGGCGACCAAGTTCGACTATCTGTACGGCCGCTTTGTCGGGGCGTTCGGAGCGGTTGCGCTCTGCTTCCTCAGCGTCTCGATCGGGACCATCGTCGGCACCTTCATGCCCTGGGTTGACCAGGAAACGATCGGACCGTTCCGGCCGGGCGACTATGCCTGGTCCTACCTGGTGATGGGCCTGCCGGGGGTGTTCCTGACCTCGGCGCTGTTCTTTGCGCTCGCGACCGTCACCCGTTCGATGATGGCGACCTATGTCGGCGTGGTCGCGGTCTTCATCCTCTATATCAGCCTGACGTCAGCGCTGGCCCGTCCGGAGTTTGAGGATATCCTGGCCTGGCTGGAGCCCTTTGGAGCCTCTGCCTACGGTCTTGTGACGCGCTACTGGACGCCGATCGAGCGCAACACGCTGAACCCGGTACTGGAAGGGGTCTTCCTCTACAATCGCCTGCTCTGGACCGGTGTCGGGCTTGTGTTCCTGGCGGCCGCCTACTTCCTTTACCGGCCGGCGGCGCGCGGGGCCAAGGCGTCCAAGCAGGACAAACTGCGCGCGCTGGCCGAGAAGGCTCCGGCGACCACAGCTCAGGGAAGGACGCTTCCGGTCCCCACCTATGGTTTCGCCTCGGGCTGGGCTCAGTTGAGCCGCCGGACCGGCTTTGAGATGGGGCTGATCTTCAAGAGCCCGGCCTTTCTCGTGCTGCTGGTTCTCGGTGCCTTTCAGGGCGTTGGCACCCTGCTGTTCGCCGGAGAGGTCTATGGGGCGCCCGTCTATCTGGTGACGCGCCTGGTTATCGAGCTGCTGACGGGAGCCTTCGGCCTCGTGGCGATCATTGTGGCGATCTACTACGCGGGCGAGCTGGTCTGGCGCGACCGCGAGCGGCGCACCCACGAGATTATCGATGCCACGCCGTCACCGGACTGGACCTTCCTGGTTCCCAAGACCCTGTCGCTGATCCTGGTTCTGGGTTCGATCCTGGTGGTGGGCATGCTCACCGGCATGGCCATCCAGACCTACAAGGGCGGCGTCGACTACGAGATCGGCAAGTACATTCTGTGGTTCCTGCTGCCCGGGACGCTGAACTTCGCCTTCATCGCGGTGCTCGCGATCGTTGTGCAGGCCCTGTCGCCGAACAAGTTCGTCGGTTGGGCGATCATGGTGGTTTATCTGGTCAGCACCATCGTTCTCGGCAACCTGGGCTTCGACCATGTCCTTTACCGCTATGGCAGCGGGGTCGGCTTGCCTCTGTCCGACATGAACGGAACCGGCGACTTCCAGACCTTCTCCAACTGGATCGACGCCTACTGGAGCGCGTTTGCAGTCATCCTGCTGGTGATCGCCTACGCCCTCTGGCGGCGCGGGACGGAGACCCGGCTTCTGCCGCGTCTGCGTCGTATGCCGCGTCGTCTCGCGGGTCCCGCCGGCGTGATCATGGCGGTCGCCGCCGTGGCTTTCGTCGGCCTTGGCGGCTTCATCTTCTACAACACGAATGTGCTCAACGAGTACCAGACTTCGGACCAGCAGGAGCGTCTCCAGGCCGACTACGAGAAGACCCTGCTACGCTTCGAGGATACGCCCCAGCCCTCAACGGTCAGCGTGACCTATGTCATGGACCTCGACCCTCACGCTCCGCGTCTGGTCACGGATGGGACCTATGTCGTCGAGAACCGGACGGGAGAGCCTCTGTCCGAGATGCATCTCCGTTGGCTGCCGGATCTGCAGGTCACGCGGATGGAGGTCGAGGGCGCGTCTCTCGCCCGCGAGTGGCCCGAGTTCGATTATCGCATCTACCGCTTCGCCACCCCGATGGCCCCCGGCGAGCGTCGCACGGTCCGTTTTGAGACGGTGTTCGAGCAGCGCGGTTTCCGCAACAGCGGCAACACGACCCGGCTCGTCGACAACGGCACGTTTGTGAACAACTCCGAGTTCGCGCCCATCATCGGCATGAGCCGCGATGGCCTGCTGCGTGACCGGACCACACGCCGCAAGTACGGCCTGCCGGCGGAGCTGCGCCAGGCGAGGCTTGAGGACACGTCTGCCCAGGGGCGGAACTATGTCGGTGCCGACTGGGTCCGCTCGGACATCACAATCACCACCGTGGCGGACCAGACGCCGATCGCACCAGGCTACAAGGTGTCGGATGTCACACGGAACGGTCGTCGGACGGCCCGCTTCGTCACCGAGGCCCCAATCCTGAATTTCCTGTCGGTGCAGTCAGCCCGTTACGAGGTCGAGCGCGAAGTGCACGACGGGATCGAGCTGGCGGTCTACCATCAGCCCGGACATGAGCGGAATGTGCCGCGGATGCTCGCGGCTCTGAGGACGGGGCTGGACTACTTCCAGGCCAACTTCAGCCCGTATCAGTTCCGACAGGTGCGGATCATCGAGTTCCCGGCCTATGCGCAGTTCGCCCAGGCCTTCGCCAACACCATCCCCTACTCCGAGGGGCTCGGTTTCATCGCCGACTTCCGCGACCCGGAGAAGATCGACTACGTCACCTACATCACTGCCCATGAGCTTGGGCACCAGTGGTGGGCGCACCAGGTGGTCAGCGCTGACTCGCAAGGGTCGACGACCCTGACCGAGACGCTGGCGCAATACTCGGCGCTGATGGTGATGAAGGAGACCTACGGGGCCGATCAGATCCGCCGGTTCCTGAAGTTCGAACTGGACCGCTATCTGCGCGACCGAGGCACGGAACGACTTGAGGAGCTGCCGCTCTATCGCGTCGAGAACCAGGGCTACATCCACTACCAGAAAGGCGGATCGGTCATGTATCTGCTGGCCGACCAGATCGGCGAAGATCGAGTGAATGCGGCCCTGCGGACCTTGATCCAGAGGTTCGGCTTCCAGGGTGCGCCCTATCCACGCTCTTTGGACCTGATCGCTGCGCTTCGCGCCGTTGCACCGGCCGACAAACAGGCCCTTATCACCGACCTGTTCGAACGGATCACCCTGTATGACGTGAAGGTCAATGAGACGACCGCGACCCGTCGTTCGGATGGCCGATGGGACGTCACCATCACCGTTGAGGCGAAGAAGCTCTACGCCGACGGGCAGGGTGTCGAGACGGAAGCGCCGCTGAACGAGACGTTCGACATCGGACTGTTCTCGGCCGAGCCCGGCGACGGTGCCTTCGACGCCCGTGATGTTCTATTGTTCGAGCGGCGTCCCCTGCGAACGGGGGTGCAGACCTTCCGCTTCACGACGGCGCAGAAGCCGAGCTTCGCCGGTGTCGATCCCTACAACAAGTGGATCGACCGGAACTCCGACGATAACGTCCGGGCGGTCGAATAGGGCAGCCAGACTCCTCCCGTCGCTCGCGCGCGAGCGACGGGAGGAGGGGCTCAGTGAATGGTTTCGCCGTGCTGGGAGTAGTCCAGCCCCTCGATCTCGCCTTCCCGGTCGACGCGCAGGCCGGTCGTGAACCGGCAGACCATCAACACGACCCAGGTGCCCACGGCGCTCCAGGCGATCACGGCAAGAAGGCCAAGGATCTGCTTTATGACGTCCGCACCCTCCGACAGGGCGTTGATTGAGGCGCTGGCGAGCAGGCCGGTCAGCACCGCGCCGACGATGCCGCCCACGCCGTGGATGCCGAAGGCGTCCAGGCTGTCGTCGTATTTGAGCGCACGCTTGAGCCAGACCGCCCCCGCATAGCAGGCCGGACCGCCGATCAGTCCGATCAGGAAGGCACCCTTGGGGTCGACGAAACCGGCGGCAGGGGTCACGGCGACGAGGCCGCCCACGAGGCCCGACAAGAGTCCCAACAAGGTCGGCCGTTTCTGGTCGATCCACTCCACCACCATCCAGCCGAAGGCGGCGGCTGCCGGGGCCAGGATGGTGTTCAGCGCCGCAACTGCAGCAATCCCGTCCGCGGCCCAGGCCGAGCCGGCGTTGAACCCGATCCATCCGACGAACAGCAGGCCCGTGCCTATGGCGGCATAGGCCAGATTGGCCGGAGCCATGTTGTCCCGTCCAAAGCCGTGGCGCGGACCGAGTACGAGCGCGCAGACCAGGCCCGCGATACCGGCATTGACGTGGACCACTGCCCCGCCCGCGAAATCGAGCACGCCCCAGCCGCCGAGCCAGCCGCCGCCCCAGACCTGATGGCAGATCGGTGCGTAGACGATCAGATGCCACAGAGCGAAGAACAGCACGCTGGCCGAGAACTTCATGCGTTCGGCGAAGGCCCCGGCGATGATGGCCGGGGTGATGATGGCAAACGTCAGCTGAAAGGCGATCCAGAGGTATTCCGGCAGGCCGGGGGCCAGACTGTGCGCCGTCTCGATCGTGACGCCGTTCAGGAACAGGGCCTGAAAGCCGCCGATGAAGCCGTTGGTCGGCTCGCCGGAGACACCGAATGACAAGCTGTAGCCGACAACGAACCACAGCACAGTCACGACCATGAAGGACGCCGCTGAATGGGCGATGGTCGAGATGATGTTCTTCTTCCTGACCATGCCGCCGTAGAACAGCGCCAGGCCCGGCAGGGTCATCATCAGCACAAGCGCCGTCGAGACCAGGATCCATCCGGTCGCCGCACCATCGATAGCCAGTGGCGCCTGGTGGGCGAGTAGGGCGGGCGTCGTCATCGGCGGGGAGGCCTTGAGAGGATCTATGCGGGTGAACGGATCATGCGGGGACCGCTTCGCCGTGGTCAAGCTTGCGCTCTGCCTCGGCGACGGGCGTGGGCACGATCCGAACGAACCGCTTCAGGCTCTCGCTCCAGGCCCCCAGAAGACGGCGCGCCAGGGGTGATCCCGTCGCCGACAGATGGGCTTCGATCATGGCCTTCAACCTTGCCGCCGCCGCGTCTGTCACCGGCGCGAAAGACGCCAGATCACCGTTCAGCGCCAGCCCGGTTCGCCCCGCTTCGTCGAGCACGAACAACTCGCCCCCCGACATGCCTGCCGCCAGGTTCCAGCCGACTGGTCCCAGGATTACGACTCGACCCCCGGTCATGTATTCGCAGGCGTGGGCGCCGGCGCCCTCGACGACCGCCTGGGCCCCCGAGTTTCGCACGGCGAACCGTTCCCCCGCTGACCCCGCAACAAACAGCCGCCCCGACGTTGCGCCATAGAGCGTCGTGTTGCCGATGGCGGGCTGATGGTCGCGCCATTCGATGGGCTTGACTACGATGTCGGCACCGGACAGCCCCTTGCCGACATAGTCGTTGGCCTCTCCAGTCAGCTCAAGCTTCAGACCTTTCGCGCCGAACGCCCCGAACGACTGACCGGCCGAACCCGCCAGCTTCAGCGTCAGCACGCCGGTCGGACCTGTCGGGCCCCAGCGCCGCACGATGGCAGAACTGATGCCAGCGCCGATCGTCCGCATGACGTTGGAGATCGGATAGCTGAGTTCGGACGTCTGACCGCGATCGAGGAAGGCCCAAGCGTCATTCAGGATGCGGGCGTCCAGCGTCGGCGGCACCTCGGCACGGCCCTTCTCGGCCCAGGCCTTCTTCTCGGCCGCCTCGACCCGGACCAGCAGGGGATTAAGGTCGAGGTCGTCCAGATGCGATCCGCCGCGGCGGATCTGGCGCAGCAGGTCGGTCCGGCCAACGATCTCGTCCAGCGTCCGCGCGCCCAGCATGGCCAGATACTCACGCACCTCTTCGGCGATGAAGCTGAACAGGTTCACGACCTTGTCTGCTGTGCCGGTGAACTTTTCGCGCAGGCGGGGGTCCTGGGAACAGACGCCGACCGGGCAGGTGTTGGAGTGGCACTGGCGCACCATCAGGCAGCCCATGGCGATCAGGGACGCCGTGCCGATGTTGAACTCCTCAGCACCCAGGATGGCGGCGACGACGATGTCGCGCCCGGTTCGCATGCCGCCGTCGGCGCGTACGACGACGTGGCTCCGAAGATTGTTCAGGCTCAGCACCTGGTGGGTCTCGGCCAGGCCGATCTCCCAAGGCAGGCCCGCGTGCTTGATCGAGGACTGGGGCGAGGCACCGGTGCCGCCATTGTGGCCAGCAATCAGAATGCAGTCGGCCTTGGCCTTGGCCACGCCCGAGGCGATGGCACCGATGCCCGACGCGCTGACGAGCTTCACCGTCACCCGGGCGTCCGGATTGATCGACTTCAGATCGTAGATGAGCTGGGCCAGGTCCTCGATCGAATAGATGTCGTGGTGTGGCGGCGGCGAGATCAGGGTGGTTCCGAGCGTCGAATGGCGCATCCGGGCGATGAACTCGGTGACCTTGAAGCCGGGCAGCTGACCGCCCTCGCCGGGCTTGGCACCTTGTGCGATCTTGATCTCGATCTCGCGGCACTGGTTCAGATACTCGGCCGTGACGCCGAAGCGGCCCGAAGCGATCTGCTTGACCGCAGAGTTCATGTTGTCGCCGTCAGGCCGGGTGGCGTAGCGGTCCGGATCCTCGCCACCCTCGCCCGAGACACTGCGCGCCCCGATGCGGTTCATCGCGACGTTCAGCACACCGTGGGCCTCGGGGCTGAGCGCGCCCAGGGACATGCCCGGGGTCAGGAAGCGGCGGCGGATATCCGACACGCTCTCGACCTCATGGATCGGGACGGGGGTCAGGCCCTCCTTCCAGTCCAGCAGGTCGCGCGGCGCCAGGTCGGGCTGTTCGCGGACGGCCTCGGAATACTGCTTGAACCGTCGATAGTCTCCGCGATTGCAGGCGTCCTGCAGCAGGTGAATCGTGCGGGCGTCGTTGGCGTGGGCCTCGCCGCCGGCGCGGATGCGGAAGAAGCCACCCATCGCCGGGGTTGGCGTCGCCTCGGTCCAGGCGAGCGCATGGCGGGTCATGGCCGCCTTCTCCAGACCGGCCAGTCCGATGCCGGAGATGCGCGATGGGGCACCGGGGAAGAACTCGGCCGTGACGGCGCGCGACAGACCGAGCACCTCGAACTCGCAGCCGCCGCGGTAGGCGGAGATGACGCTGATGCCCTTTCTGGCGAGCGTCTTCATCAGTCCGGCCTCGATGCCGGCCTTGTAGTTCAGGCAGGCGTCGCGGAGTGCCAGGCCCGGATAGGCCCCGCGATCCAGCCGTTCCTGGAACATCTCCTGGGCCAGCCAGGCGTTGACGGCGGTCGCTCCCACCCCGACGAGAACCGCAAACCCATGGGGGTCCAGCACCTCGGCCGAACGCACGACGATGGAGACGAAACTGCGCAGTCCCGTGTCAGTCAGTCGCTTGTGCACCGCCGCGGTTGCCAAGATCATCGGGATGGTGATGCGTGTCTCGGACGCGCGTTCGTCGGTCAGCACCACAAGCCCTGAGCCGCCCCGGACAGCCGCTTCAGCTTCCGCCTGAATGCGGTCCAGCGCCGCGCGCAAACCAGCGCCCGCCCGATCTTCCGACGCCGGCAAAGGATAGGAGCAGTCGATGACGACGGTGGAGCCCGCGCCCACGACATCCAGCATCCGCTCATACATGCCGGTGGTCAGGACCGGGCTGTCCAGCACGAAGACGTTTGTCTGGGCTTCTTCCTCGGCCAGGATGTTGCCCAGGTTCTTGAACCGGGTCTTCAGGCTCATGGCGCCGGCTTCGCGCAAGGGGTCGATCGGCGGGTTTGTGACCTGGGAGAAGTTCTGGCGGAAGTAGTGGGCCAGCGGCCGTGGCAGGGCCGACAGGACCGCAGGCGGAGTATCGTCACCCATCGATCCGACCGCTTCCTTGCCGTCCTTGATGAGGGGATCCAGCAGCAGGTCCAGGTCTTCGCGAGAGTAGCCGGCGGCGATCTGGCGGCGCGTCAGGGCCTCGCCGGTGGCTGCGCGCGGTTCCGGTCCGGGGCCGATCAGGGGCTCCAGATCGACCATGTTTTCCAGCCACTCCGTATAGGGGTGGTCTGCGGCCAAGGCGTCGACGGCCTGGGTCTCGTCGAAGATGACGCCGGTCTTCAGGTCGGCGACGATCATGCGGCCGGGACCGATGGGCAATCGACGCTTGATGCGGCTCTCGGGCAGGCCGGCCAGACCCGCTTCAGAGCCTGCGAGCAACAGGCCGTCGTGGGTCTCCATGGCGCGAAGTGGGCGCAGGCCGTTCCGGTCCTTGCCCGCGACGATCCAGCGACCGTCGGTGGCGCAGATGGCGGCCGGGCCATCCCATGGTTCCATGACCGCGTTGCAGTAGGCGTAGAGCGCCCGATGCTCGGCCTTCATCAGCCCTTCGTCCCTGGCCCAGGCCTCGGGGATCAACAGGGCCTTGGCCATGGGGGCGGGACGACCGGCGCGGACGAGAACCTCGAACACATTGTCGAGTGACGCCGAGTCAGAGCCGCCCGCCTGTACGACCGGCTTCACGTCATCGCCGTGATCGGCGAAGGCCGTGGCGGCCATGCGGATCTCGTGGCTCCGCATCCAGTTCAGGTTGCCCTTAAGCGTGTTGATCTCGCCGTTGTGGGCCAGCATCCGGAACGGCTGGGCCAGCCGCCATTCCGGGAAGGTGTTGGTCGAATAGCGCTGGTGAAAGATCGCGTAGGCCGCCTCGAACCGGGCATCCAGCAGGTCGGGATAGAGCCGGTCCAGCAGCTCGGCCCGCACCATGCCCTTGTAGATCAGGGACCGCGACGACAGCGAACAGACGTAGAAGCCTGGAACGCCCTCGGCCGTGATCGCCTTCTCTATACGGCGACGGACCAGATAGAGCTCGCGCTCCAAAGCTTCGCCGTCCTCAATCAGGTCGGCCGGGCAGGCCAGCATGATCTGCTCGATCTCCGGCCGTGTCGCGTCGGCCTTGGAGCCCACGACAGACAGATCGATCGGCGTCTGGCGCCAGCCGTAGATATAGAACCCGGCCCGGAGTACCTCGGTCTCGACGATGGCGCGGGCGCGGTCCTGGGCGCCCAGGTCTGTGCGCGGCAGGAAGATCTGGCCGATGGCGATGGGCCCAGGCTTAAGCGCCTGGCCGATGGTGCGGACCTGTTCGGCGAAGAAGGCCTGGGGTGCCTCCACCATCAGACCCGCGCCGTCGCCGGACAGGCCATCGGGATCGACCGCGCCCCGGTGGGCGACGTTCTTCAAGGACTTGATGGCGAGTTCCACCACCTCGCGGCGCGGCTTGCCGTCGATGGCGGCGACCAGGCCCACGCCGCAGGCGTCGCGTTCTGACGACGGATCGTAAGCGTGGGCCTCGATCAGACGAGCTCGGTCGGCTTCGTATTGGGATAGCCAGGTCATGCCGCCACCTCTTGAGTCCGGGCGCGCAGGTAGCGGTCGATCTCGGCGGCTGCGTCCTGGCCGTCCTTCACGGCCCAGACGACGAGGGAGGCGCCGCGCACGGCGTCGCCTGCGGCGAAGACGCCGGGCAGGTTCGTCGCGCTGCCGCGGCCCGCGACCTTCAGCGTGCCCCAGTCGGTGAGGGCCAGGTCCGGGTCGTGGGCGGCGAAAGCCTCGGGCTCGAAGCCAAGGGCCTCGATCACCATGTCCGCCTTGACGTCGAAGTCGGCACCGGCGACCGGCACGATCTCCCGGCGCTTGCCGAATTCGGGCTCGGACAGGGCCATGCGCGCGGCGCGCAGGGCGTTGACGGTCTCGCCCCTGGACATCAGGGCCTTGGGCGCGGCCAGCCACTCGAAGACGACGCCCTCTTCCTCGGCGTTGGCCACTTCACGGGCCGAGCCGGGCATGTTCTCGCGGTCGCGGCGATAGAGGCAGGTGACCGACGTCGCGCCCTGGCGGATGGCGGTACGGACGCAGTCCATGGCGGTGTCGCCGCCGCCGACGACGACGACCTCGCGGCCCTCGGCGGTGTGCCAGTCCGCGCCTGCAGCATCGCCGAGGTCGCGGCGGTTCTGGTGGATCAGGAAATCCAGAGCCGCGACCGTATCGCCGGGACCCGCGCCTGGCACCTGCAAGGCGCGCGCCTGATAGACACCGAAGGCCAGCAGAACCGCGTCGTGCCGTTCGCGCAACTCGGCCAGGGTCACGTCACGCCCGACCTCGCAGCCGGTAACGAAGACCACGCCACCGTCGATCAGTCGGTCGATGCGCCGCTGAACGATCCGCTTCTCGAGCTTGAAGCCGGGGATGCCGTAGATCAGCAGGCCGCCGGGCCGGTCGTGGCGGTCGTAGATGGTGACAGCGTAGCCCTGCTCACGCAGCCGGTCGGCGGCGGCCAGCCCGGCCGGACCGGCACCCACGATGCCGACGGATTCAGCGCGTTCATGCGTCGGTCGGATGGGCTCGACCCAGCCGTTCTCGAACGCGGTGTCCCCGATGAAGGCCTCGACCGAGCCGATGGTCACGGCCTCCCAGCCGGACTGGTTCAGGGTGCAGGACCCCTCGCAGAGACGGTCCTGTGGGCAGATGCGACCACAAATCTCTGGCATGGTCGAGGTCGAGGACGCCACGCGCCAGGCCTCGCGCAGATCATCCTCAGCGGCGAGGTTCAGCCAGTCGGGGATGTTGTTCTGGAGCGGGCAGGCGTTCTGACAGAACGGCACCCCGCAGTCGGTACAGCGCCCGGCCTGTGTTTCGAGCGCCTCAGTCGTCGGCTTGACGATGATCTCGCCAAAATCGCGAACGCGCACGGACGCCTCCGCCTTCGGCAGGCGGCGCGGTTGAACGACGAAGCCTTGCGGCTCGGAAGGACCCTTTTGCTGCATGGCAGCATTTAACGACGGCAGTGGCTGTCAGCGCAAATGATTTCCCATCTGCGCGATAATCTCGGCAAACAAAGCATGAAAGTTGCTCATTCAGCCGATCGAGTGATCAAGCTTGCCAGCCCCCGGCCAGCGCTTTGAACAGCGCAATCTGGTAGCTCGTCACCAAGGCTTCGGATTGAGCCAGCGTTGCTTCGGCCGCGGCCTCGGTGCGTTCGGCGTCCAGAACCGACAGGAAGCTGTCGGCGCCAGCGTCGAACCGCAGGCGGGCCAGCCGGGCGGCCTCTGCGGCCTGATCGCGGGCCTCAGTCAGTGCGGCGCGACGGTCCAGCTCGTTGGCGTAGTTGGCCAGCGCCGTCTCGGTCTCCTGCAAGGCAAGCAGCATTGTCTGGTCGAAGTTGGCCAGCGCGGCGTCGGTGTTGGCCTCCGCCCGGCTGACACGAGCCTGAGCAACGCCAGGGTTGGTGTAGGACCAGGTCAGGAGCGGCCCCAGGCTGAAGCGGAAGTTATCCTCGTCGCCCAGATCTGCGACATCCATTGCAGTCGCGCCGAGCGAACCGCCCAGCGTGATCCGGGGATAAAGGTTTGCCACCGCAACATTGACGCGCGCCGCTGCCGCGACCAGCCGACGCTCGGCCTCATGCACATCGGGGCGGCGGGCCAGCAAGGCCGCACCGTCGCCGACCGGGATAGGCTGGGACAGCTGGGGCGGCCGGGCGCAAGCGCGAGCGGCTTCGCTGACCTCGGCCGGCGTACGACCGGTCAGAGTCGCAAGGCGGAACAGGGCACCGTCCCTTTGCGCGCGCAGGGTGGGCAGCTGGGCGCGCGTTGAGGCTAGCTGAGACTGAGCGCGAGCGACATCGAGACCAGAACCCGCTCCGTTTTCCAGCAGCCGTTGGGTCAGGTCGGCGGTCCGGCCCTGAAGGTCCAACGTGCGCTGGGCGACAGCGATCTGCGCGTTCAAGGAACAGGCGTCGCCGTAGGCGCGGGCCGTCTCGGCCGCGACCGTGATCTGGACCGTCCGCATGGCGGCCTCGGCAGCGTCGGCATCGGCACGGGCTGCGCGGATCGCCGCTGTGACCCGCCCGAACAGATCGATCTCGTAGCTGGTCTCCAACCCGAGGTCGTAGGTTTCCAGATCAGGTTGACGACCGCCCGGCCCCTGCCCTGGAGGGATGGATCCGGCCGACTGGCGGCTGGAGGTCGCGGACGCGCTGGCCGTCAGGGTCGGCAGACGGCCTCCGCGCGTTTCATTGAGGGTGGCGCGCACCGAACGGAGGTTGGCCACGGCCGCTTCCAGCTCGTTGTTCTCGGCAAAGGCCTGTTCGATCAGGCCGTCCAACACGGGATCTGCATAGAGCCGCCACCAGTCGTCACGGGCCGCAGCGGTCTGAACCGCGCCGTTGGCCAGCCCCTGAGGCGAGCTCACGAAGGCGCCCGACGCCGAGGGGGGGAGAGGGGCGTCAGGCGCCTTCGGCCCGACCGCGCAGGCCGCCGACAGGGCGCTGACGGCTACGACAGTCAGGAGGGGGGTGAGCTTGGAGCGGATCATGCAGCGTCTCCCTGGCGCGGCGCGCCGAG
>VYLP01000254.1_pt1 | contig 19526 bp, 21 predicted proteins | sample 5114311 | NCBI WGS metagenome assembly VYLP01 (sample SAMN12291775, study PRJNA351875) | freshwater metagenome | isolation source: freshwater lake | place: USA: Michigan, Lansing Lake | collected 2013-08-14 | reverse complement strand
CGTGAACGTTTTGTCTTTGTAATTCCTCGATTGCGTCAGGGGATAAATCGGTAAATCGGGCGATTTCTGGGATAGAAAAGCCAGCAGATAGCATTTTTAGGGCAATTTGTCGAGATTTCTCTTCTTGGCCTTATTCTAAAGCTTCCCGATAGACTTTAGTTTCCCTCAAATCACTTAAACTAAACATAGCTTCTATCTCCTTACGGTTTAATTTGGGCAATTTATAAATGAGAATTATCTCGATTAATTCGAGAATGTCCTCTCTTTTGTCTGCTATCCGTGAATTGTTGCGTAAATTGTTTAATCTAAGGCTTTTTTATTTAAGGCTCTTCGTTACTTGTTATGGTTCGATAGGGGGGCATAAATCGACTAAATCCTTATCTGGCAAGAGACTTAATTGATTAGTTCGCTCTAGATAAGAAACAATTGACAAAAATCGCTAAATGCCTTTCTATATAAGGGTTCCATCCCTTATAACCCCCGTCCATTGCATAACACAAACCGAAGAGCCTTATTTAATTTAACCATTGTTGCAAATCTTCCAAATCCGAAAAATTCAATAAAGCAAGGGCTAAATTATCCAATTGATTAGGATTTAACTGTTTAATTTTTTGTTCTAACTTTAAAGGAATAGAACCTAGTTTTAGGTTTTGATAGACTTTAGTTTCTCTTAAATCACTTAAACTAAACATTTTTTCAATCTCCTTACGGTTTAATTTGGGCAATTTATAAATGAGAATTGTCTCAATTAATTCGAGAATGTCCTGCCTTTTTAAAGACTCCTGGAATTGTTGTCTAACTTGTTGAATCAGTTCTTTTCCTTGTTCTAAGGTCTTTTGTTCCGATTCCACAATTAATTGTAACACTTTTACCCCCAGAGAATCCCCCTCATCTAACTGATTCAGATAATAACAGTTAACTCGGCCTGACTCAAAGAATTCTTGATAACGAGATTTGGGACTATTTTCAATTTCCCGATGGGGATAAATGATCACCCCTTGCCAATTCTGGCTTAACTCGCTTTGATGAAAATAGAGAAATATTTCACTAAAAAAGCGGGAGTAAAACCGTTCATCTTTTTGAAATTGTACCTCAACAAAGTAAATCGGGTCATTCAGGTTATCGGGAAGAAAGACCCCATCTAAACGAAAAGCGAGTTGTTTGACTTCTAGGGAGGAAAATTGATAATGATTGACGGTTTCCGGGGGAAGATTGAGCAAATCAAAGAAACTTTCAGGAAAAGTCTCAAAGAGACGATAGAAAATACTGTCCCTTTTCACTCAATTTTGTCCCTCAATGACTTGTGGTACTTGTTCAATATTTAAGTCTAAAGCTTGGGCAATTTGTTCTAGACTTAATCCTAAGGACAATAATCGGGGTATAGAGGTTAATTTAGCGGATAATTCTCCTTCCTCTAAAATATCTTGATAGATGACGGATTCTCTCATGATGTCACTCCGAAGGTAAGATTCCGTCCAAGAATCCCCACGCATTTAGGTAACGGGAGTGTCAACCACCAGGAATGCCGATAGCTGGTTAAAACCACTAAGATAGGGCGGCGAGAGTAACTAAAGACGATTTTTTTGGTAAGATCAAAGCTAAACTAACCATCACGCCCTCTTGAGGGAATATTTATTTATGAGCGATATAGGGTTTATTTTGACGATAATCAACAATTTCCTGCAAATTTACTCGGTAATCCTAATTGTTAGGGTTTTACTGACTTGGTTCCAAAATGCTGGTTGGGCCTATCAGATTATGTCTTTTCTCAGTCCGATTACCGATCCCTATTTAAACCTCTTTCGCTCGATTATCCCACCCCTAGGCGGAATGGACTTGTCCCCGATTCTCGCGTTCCTGCTGCTCAACGTTGTTCAGAGTGTCGTAGCCACAGGGGCCAGCAGTCTGGTCAGTAGCAGTTTCTAAATCCGCGGATCCACACTACTGGTAAAACCAGAAGCTTTGAATTTTTCCAGTCGCAAGGGGGTTGGTTGATTGGTAGAAACAGAAATTCTGATCTCGAAATCACTAATCCCCGGTGGCACTTCGGGAATTGCCCCGACTCGGCTACGATTTTGTAAAGCCGGTTCCCCGTTAGCATCGTAAATCCGACCAAAAACATCGGCATCATAGACGGTTTTTCCAGAATTATTTTTAGCTTTGCCGGTGATTAAAAAACAATTAGCCGGAAAACTGGTTCCTCCACTGGTGACACTCCCCTCGGCTAATTCGGGGGGACAGTCTTTGTAAGATACATCTAATAGTTGAATTGGGGTCAAAGCTTGAGCAATAGGGATGATAAGCCAGCTAGACAGCCAGAAGAGAGCAGAAAGCAGTAAAACGGTGAGCGAGCGTGGTGTCATAGAAGAGTGATTTTACGGTATGATTTCCCCAATACTTAGATTATCGTGGATCGTCACCCTTTGAAATCAGCTTTTTTAGGACTCTCATGGATCGAGATGAGATTGAAACCACTCTCAAAGCGGCTTTTCTCCAGTGTGAGGCTTTATTCTGTCCTCTCAATCAACAACAAAAAGAAATTTTGTTAGAGGTGTTTTTTGAGCGAAATTCCCTCGCTGATGGCAATCCCCTCGACGAATTAACATCTATGCAAAGGGAGATTTTACTAGAATTTATCCTCAAACAAGAACGGGAAAATTTAGCTTGGAAAAGTTCCCTCCTCAATGATTGGCTTAACGATAGCCCTTCCGGTGCGGTACAATTTATCCGCGATCAGTATGGCTTGGCTTGGTTGAATAGCATAAAACCGATTCATTGGCAAGAATATTTACAAAAATTAAGGTTAACCAGAGAAAAATTACAGGTAGGAGATGCGATCGAGGTGTCTAATGGATTATGGGAATGGATTCCCGCAGACGCTGCCGATAGTTGCGACTGGTTTCCCTGTGAGGTAATAGAAGTAAATGAAAGTGAAGATGATTCCCCCCCTGTTAGTTGCCGTATTCGCTTTCAAAACGGTGAAGAATGGGAAATACAAGGAATATATCGGTGGAATCGCCCTAATTGGCGTTTTCTGACCTGAAGGAAGATCACTGCTCGGTTAAGTAGTCGTGCAAAATTAATTTCCTAGTGAAGATAGGCAAGAGGCAAGAGGCAAGAGGCAAGAGGTGGTTAGATATGTGTAATTAATTTTGCTTAGGTACTTATCGGCTAAAATTTAAGATATGTAAAGAAGGGAGATAAATTTTATGGCCGCTAAAGTTGAGATCTATACTTGGAGTTCCTGTCCTTTCTGTATCCGCGCTAAAGCATTACTCAAGAAAAAAGGGGTGGAGTTTACCGAATATTGTATCGATGGCGATGAAGGAGCGCGAGCCAAAATGTCCGATCGAGCCAATGGTCGTACAAGTGTACCACAAATTTTTATAAACGATCAACACATCGGGGGCTGCGATGACATCTATGCTTTAGATAGAAGTGGTGGTTTAGCTCCCCTGTTGCAGAATTAAGGATAAAAACTATTAATGAAACTAGCCTTTATTATCGATCCGATCGAGTATCTAGATCCGGGCCATGACACCAGTGTAGCTATTATGGAAGCGTCCCAATTATTAGGTCATGAAGTCTGGATTACTTCCATCATCGATCTCAGTGCGATTGCGGGAAAAGCTTGGGCAAAACTAACTAAAATTGAACTGGTTCCTGTGGAGTTAAAAGATAATCATTGGGAGGCTGTATCTCAATGGTATCAAAGACAAGAAACAGTTTTTACCTGCCTAGAAAACTTCGATTTTGTCTGGATGCGAAAAGACCCACCCGTGACAATTGCCTATCTTTATGCCACCTATTTATTAGACCTGATTGACCCCCAAAAAACTCAAGTAATTAACTCAACTAGGGGTTTACGCCATGCCAACGAAAAGTTATATACGATTCACTTTGCTCAGGTCATGCCCGCCACAATTGTTTCCCAAGATAAAGCGACAATTAGGGAATTTGTCAACCAAAAAGGGGCGGCAGTTATGAAACCTTTGGGTGGCAAAGCAGGGGAGGGAATTTTATTTCTTAGTCCCGAAGATCGCAATCTCAATTCAATGATTGAAATTAGCACAAAATGGGGACAAGAACCGGTAATGATTCAAGATTATTTACCAGCTGCCAAAGAAGGAGATAAACGCATTATTGTCCTCAATGGTGAACCCATCGGGGCAGTTAATCGCATTCCCACCGGTTCGGAATTTCGCGGTAATATGGCGGTGGGTGGACGAGTGGCAAAAACAGAAATCACCGATCGAGAATTAGAAATCTGTGCCACTTTAGCCCCAAAATTACGAGAAGATGGCCTGTATTTTGTCGGATTAGATGTGATTGGTGGCTACCTCACCGAAGTTAATGTCACCAGTCCCACCGGCATTCGCGAGATCGATCGATTAAACAATGTTAGTTTAGGTCAACAGGTAATTCAATGGCTAGAAAATTTTTCGGGAAATGGGTAGTATTTTTAGTGATCAGTGATCAGTAAACAGTAATCAGTGAAAAGACAGTAGGAAACTTCTATTTAATACTGCTCACTTAAAACTCAAATCTGATAACTGATAACTTACCCACTGATAACTGATAACTGATAACTGATAACTGTCTCCTATAGAAAATAATGAATGTTTTATCAATACCGACGTGGATAGTTCATGTATCGAGTGTCGTAGAATGGATAGCGGCAATCTGGTTAGTCTGGACCTATAGCGACATCAGTAGCGATCGATCGTGGCGAATGTTATCTTGGGGAATGTTACCCGCTTTAATTGGGGCAATGTGTGCCTGTACATGGCATTTTTTTGATAATATCAGTGCCTTATCCTGGTTAGTCACCCTACAGGCAGCCATGACTGTCTTAGGAAATTTTACCCTCTGTGCTGCTGGTTGGTGGCTGTGGCGTTCCAGTAAAATTAGCGTTAACAATGAATAAAGACAGTTTATTTGCCATTTCCCTGTTTCCCTATCTGGGGTTTCTTTGGTTTGTCACTCGTTCAGGAAAAATGCCCCGTTTAGCCTTAATTGGCTTTTATGTGCTGTTAATCTTCGTTTTTATCACCATTCCTGCCGGTATCTACGCCAAAATCCACTATGGTAAAGAATTAGCCAACGTCGATTGGTTACACGGCAGCGCCGAATTTTTCCTCACCCTCTCCAATATTCTCGTCGTCTTAGGTTTTCGTCAGGCAATTTTAGCCAAAAAGGAAACAGAGAAAGGGGAACAGGGATAAGGGGTGTGGGGTGTGGGGTGTGGGGTGTGGGGAAGTGGGAATTGGGGTGTAGGGTGTAGGGTGTAGGGTGTAGGGTGTGGGGAAGTGGGAATTGGGGTGTAGGGTGTAGGGTGTAGGGTGTAGGGTGTAGGGTGTGGGAAGTGGGGAAGTGGGGAAGTGGGGAAGTGGGGGGTATTTTCAGGGAACAGTGGACAGTGAACAGTAAACAGTAATCAGTGAACTGACAACTCACATCTGATAACTGATAACTGATAACTGATAACTGATAACTGAATTGTGATACAATCGCCCCAAAACGTCCCCGCGTCAGTCAAATATGTCTCCGATTACACCGTCCATCAGTGTCAACGAACCAAACCCGCAGGCTGCTATCCAGACTTTATCGGTAGTGGTTCCCATTTATAACGAAGTGGACAGTATTCCCCATCTCGTCGAGAGTATCGCCACGATTTTGCGTTCTTATCAAATTAACTACGAGATAATCTGTGTTGACGACGGTTCTAAGGACGGTTCCACCGAGGTTTTAACTAATTTAGCCAAAAATCGCGATGATCTCAAGGCGGTAATATTGCGACGCAACTACGGACAAACCCCCGCCATGGCTGCCGGATTTAATTATGCCACGGGACAGGTCATCGTTACCCTCGACGGCGATTTACAGAACGATCCCAAGGATATACCCCTATTATTGGCCAAATTAGAGGAAGGTTATGACCTCGTGAGTGGCTGGCGCAAAAATCGCCAAGATGACAAGGTAAAACGGCTTTTACCCTCAAAAATAGCTAATTGGCTGATTGGCAAGGTAACAGGGGTCAAATTACACGACTACGGTTGTTCTTTGAAAGCCTATCGAGCCGAATTAGTCGCCGATATGAATCTTTACGGGGAATTACATCGCTTTTTACCCGCATTAGCTTTTATTGAAGGGGCAAAAATAACCGAAATTCCCGTTAATCACCACGCTAGACGGTTCGGACAGAGTAAATATGGTTTAGGTCGCACAATTCGCGTGATTATGGACTTATTTACTGTCTTTTTTATGAAAAAGTTCCTCACCCGTCCGATGCACATTTTTGGATTCTACGGACTGTTATCGATGGTGGTGGGGATTATTTTAGGCACTTATCTGACTATTCTCAAACTCGGTTTCGGACAAGACATCGGCGATCGACCTTTGTTAATCCTGGCCGTGTTATTCTTTTTAACTGGGGTACAATTACTCTGTTTTGGTCTTTTGGCAGAAATTTTGATGCGAACTTACCATGAATCCCAAAAACGTCCCATCTACCGCGTTCGTACTGTTGTCGGGAATAGGGGATTTTTCAGTGAGCAGTAAACAGTGAGCAGTAATCAGTGAAAAGACAGTAGGAAGCTGCTATTTAATACTGCCCACTTAATACATACTGCACACTTAAGTAGGGAGGCACAATTATTTGTAGGATGGGTTAGCGGTAGCGTAACATGAGCGGGTGTTGGGTTTCATGCTTCAACCCAACCTACGTTCTGATAACTGATAACTGATAACTGATAACTGATAACTGATAACTGATAACTGATAACTGATAACTGATAACTGATAACTGATAACTGATAACTGATAACTGATAACTGAAAAAAATATGACTATTTGGGAACTTGATTTTTATTCGCGGCCGGTGGTGGATGAAAATAATAAAAAAAGATGGGAATTATTAATCTGTGAAACTCCGGCAACAATCGATCGCTCCTCCGATACAATATTTAAATATGCCAGTTATTGTCCTAATACGATGGTTAATTCCCAATGGTTAGGAGAGGCAGTTACTGCAGCTATCAAGGAAGCAGGAGTAACTCCCAAAAAAATTCGCTTTTTCCGTCGTCAGATGAATAACATGATTAGCAAAGCTTGCGAGGATATCGGTATTCCCGCTTCCCCTAGTCGTCGCACTCATGCTTTAACTAGATGGATAGAAGAAAGAATGGTTAATTTCTACCCCCAAGAAGTTGGTTATGATCAAAATTTAACTAAAACCGCTTCCGTGAATTATCCTCCTTTAAATGCTGTTCCCCTTCCCGATGCTGTCCGGGGAGATAAGGCAGATAAATGGGCTTTTGTTACGCTAGAATTGTCTTCTTTTAATGATTTAAAAGATTGGGATATTAGCTTCGGAGAAAATTTGCCCATACTAGGGATGGGATTAGATGAGAATCTAAAAATCCCCGGTTTAGTTATTTTTTCCCCCCGCGCTTTACCATTAGCTGGTTGGATGTCAGGGTTAGAAATGGCCTATTTAAAGTTAGAAACTGGTTCCCGTCCCGTGCTACGTTTAGAAACGGGTGCTAGTGATAGCTGGATTCTCATCAACGTGACTAATACCGAGACTTTAAAGGAAGCCAAAAACTTTGAAGAAGCTAAACAAAAAGCCAATAATCTGCATTTTTTAGCCATTCAATCTAACCCTGAATCGCAATCCTTCGCTGGTTTTTGGCTATTACAAGAAGGCTCTCAAGAGTAAAGTTTAGTCAAGGTGGGTTTTCAATCCACCCCTAGACAATTAACTTAAAAACATTGTCGGGTCCAACTACCGTGTAACCCGTAGGGAATATGATGTTTAAGATGGATAACCGCTAGGGAATTAGTGATATCTTTAGCATCTAAGATCACCACATTCGATCGATGATTGGCCGCATCGTAAGTGACTACCAATAACCAACCATCATCGTCAGCGATTCCATCGGGTTTAGGCACAAAAATTGGCTCACCTGCGAATCCCCGGGGGGCAAAAGAATGTAATTGTTTTTCTCCTGTTAATAAATCCAGTTTTAAGATTGCTTGCAAAGGAGCATTACCAGTGGCATGATGAGCGGCAGCGATGTATAAATAACGGTAATCTCGACCAACTTTTGCCGGATTGATGCTGGGAAATTCACAACAATGCTCTAGAATACATTCTCTTGTAACGGTATTTTCTGATAAATTTAGTGTAAATCGCCACAGATGTCCTGGAGCTAAACTATCAAAATCTACCGATTGAAAACTGCTATTTGAATCCAGTTGTGGTAAGGATTGATAACAAATAGAATCGATATAAATTTTCTCCCCCCCTTCGACGTAGCTCGGGGCAAGTTGTTCAAAAGCATTGCTATGATGAAAGACAAAACCCGATGGAGTTTCTAAAACTTTCACTTCTCCTTTGTTAGCATCCCGGGGGATAATAATAATCCTAGTTAACTTATCTGGTTGATTGATGACGCATTCTCCCGCACCTTTTAACCCAAAAAGAAAGGGAAAAGGATTATAACCAACCGGGTTTTGGAAAAAGATAGCGTAGTGGGGAGTAATAACAAAATCGTGGATAAAACAAAAGCCCGGTATGCTGTGGGTATGACGACGTAATAACTTACCCGTGGGACTAATTTCGTAGAGAGTAATGGCACTCGACAAACCCGTTTTGATGGCAAAATTTACCAGACAAGGTTGATGATTATCGAAGATACAAGCGGGATCGATGCGAGGATGAGCGGCAAAAGAATCGCCTTTTTCCAAGATACCATCGAGATAGTCTAAACCAATAGTATCAAGGGTTTTAGCATCGAGGCGATGGGGTTCGGCCGCTTCCCAAAGTGCCAGTAATTTATTACCCCAGTAGATAACATTAGTATTAGCAATATTTTTCAGACGCAAATCAAAAGCATTGCCGAAAATTCCCCCCGGTTTTTTCGTGCCGAAAACACCGCGATAAAGGGGTTTTCCCGCTTTCTGTTCCTGGAGATAACCCTCGGTTTTAACAAAACGATTACGATAATGTACGCGCCCATGATTGAAGCTAATCGCGCTGATCATACCATCCCCATCGAAGGGATGAGCGATCGCAGTGCCAGCGATATCGAGTAAACCGGGGCCGTTTTTAAAGACTGTACCCTGTAAATCGGGGGGAATTTGCCCCTCGATGTCTTCTACCTCGTAATCGTACTCGTTAGGTTGGGATTGATAGCCTTTTTGCCAATCCTGACGATTATAGGATTTTTCGCCAATTGTCGGAGTTAATACCATGGTAGTTTTAGGTTTGGATTTACTTTTCTTAACATAACTTAAAACTACCAGAGCTAAAAAGAAGGGGGTGGCGAATCATTTTTCCAGCCTATTCACCCCCTCCTTGCCGTCATGTTATTTAACAAACAACATTTCTTGATAGGTAGGCAGCGGCCAGAAATTGTCGGCCACTTCCCCTTCCAGTGTGTCAGCATATTCGCGCACCTTATCCATCAAGGGACGGATCGTTTGAGCGGAATACTGCATATGTTCCTCGATCGAGTCAAAATCGTCTTTAGCCATGGCCTCACTCAGTTTGCTAACGCCATCCATCAGTAATTTAATTAAATTCGAGACGGTTTGGGCCCTTTCCTTATCCATCTCGATGCCGATCGCCGCCGCATTAGCGATCGCCGAGGACAATTCCGACAAGTAGCGAACAGCAGCCGGATAAATAATCGTTTTAGCCATACTCACCACCAGTTTCGCCTCCACTTCGATGGCCAGCAAATACTGTTCCGCATAGACATCAAAACGACTTTCCAGTTCAACGGGGGTAAGCACACCCATGCGGGTAAACAGTTCTTCAATATAATCGGCCCTCAGCACGGGTAAAGCATCGGCAGTGGTGCGGAGATTAGCTAAACCGCGCTCTTCTACCGCCATTTTGTGCCATTCCGGGGAATATCCGTTACCTCCGAAGATCACATTTCTGTGTTTGTCCATGATCTCCTTGAGAACACCCTGGGCAGCAGTCTTGAGGTCTTCCCCAGCTTTCATCCGGCTTTCTAAGTTATCCGCCACCCAAGTCAGGGAATCGGCTAGAATCGTGTTCATCGCCACCAGCGGCCCGGAAACTGACTGATTAGAACCCACAGCGCGGAATTCAAAGCGATTGCCCGTAAAAGCAAAAGGAGAGGTACGATTGCGATCGCCAGGATCCTTGGGGAATACCGGCAGGGTATCGACACCGAGATCCATCAACCCCGGAGCATCAGAACCCTCAATTCGGCCTTGGCTAATTTGGTCGAATACCTTTTCTAACTGGCTGCCCAAATATACCGAAATAATCGCGGGAGGAGCTTCATTTGCCCCCAAACGGTGATCATTACTGGCGGTAGCCACCACTGCGCGTAAAAGCGGCCCGTACTTGTGAACGCCACGAATAACCGCCCCACAGAATAACAAAAACTGCATATTAGCGTGGGGAGTATCGCCCGGATCCAACAGATTGCCCTGGGTGGCGTTGCCGACGGACCAGTTAACGTGTTTTCCCGAACCATTAATTCCCGCAAAGGGTTTTTCGTGCAGTAGGCAAACAAAACCGTGTTTTTTAGCCGTACTTTTCAGCAAAGTCATAATTAACTGCTGATGGTCACTGGCCACGTTAGCGGCCTCGAAAAAGGGGGCAATCTCGAACTGTCCGGGGGCGACTTCATTATGGCGGGTTTTGGCTGGAATGCCGAGGCGATACATTCTTTCCTCTACTTCCTGCATAAACACCTGAACCCGTTCGGGAATCGCACCAAAATAATGATCGTCGAACTGTTGACCCTTGGCGGCGGGTTTACCAAATAGGGTGCGACCGGTGAGCAGTAAATCGGGGCGACTATGGGCAAAATGAGCATCGACTAGGAAATATTCCTGTTCAGCACCGCAGCTGGAGTTAACGGGGGCGACTTCCGTATGTCCTAAGAGCTTCAGCACCCTGGTGGCGGCTTTACTCATCGATGAAATCGAGCGTAAAAGCGGCGTTTTTTTGTCGAGGGCCTCTCCTGTCCAAGAGATGAAAACCGTGGGGATACACAGGGTTACACCATTATCCGTCTCCATGACGTAGGCCGGACTGGTGACATCCCAAGCGGTGTAACCCCGCGCTTCAAAAGTGGAGCGAAGGCCGCCGTTAGGAAAGGAGGACCCATCCGGTTCCCCCTGTACTAAGACTTTGCCCGTAAATTCTGTGATCACTGAACCGTCGCTCTGCACGGAGATAAAACCATCGTGTTTTTCGGCGGTGGCGTTGGTCATCGGATAGAAGACGTGAGCATAGTACAGCGCCCCTTTGGACGTGGCCCAATCTTTCATCGCTGCCGCTACCGCACTGGCGATGGAAACGTCTAATTTTCCCCCGGTTAAAATCGTGTTTTTGACCGACTTGAATACGTCTTTGGGAAGACTGGCCTGCATTTTGCTCAGGGTAAAAACATCGGTTGCCCACAGAGCCTCTAAACGCTGAGGAATTTTGCTAGGTAGGGGTTTACGATCCGTTACTTGAGAGATAGCTTGAACACGCGTTCCATAACTCATAAGTATTTTTCCTATTTTGCTGTGTCGTGGATGAAGGGTTACTTTACTTAGGCGATGACAAGTTTCCTACTAACTTTGATGTTGAATTCCGGTCAGAGGCTATTCTCCGCTTAATAATTTTGATCCCACGGCACAAGCTTCTCTGCGGTTTTTATCTGCTTGCGCCGGCCTCTTTTCCGATCAATTAGCAACACCAGCCTTAATCTTAAGAACAGATGATCGAGAGATTTGTATCAAACATTACAAATATCCTAAACCCGATCTTCCCCAAGCGATCGCACTGAGAAAACGGGTTTTTCAAAGAAACCCGTTTTCTGGACTTAAAAAAGCGATATTTGACAAAATCGGGGGGGGGGGGTAGAATGCTGGTGGAATTTACCCAAAATTGCCCATGAATTTTACAACTAACTTCAAATCTCTCTCTCTGGCTGGTGTTGTCTTCGCTGGCACAGTTAGCGCGATCGCTGTACTGGCCGCCCTCCCCGCCAGCGCCGTCAGCTTTACTGGAACTGGTACTGGTTTCAACATCCCCGACAACAACCCTACAGGTGCTTCCAGCACTATTACCGTTCCCACCGGTTCCAACTTTTTGATCACCGACATCACCGTCACCCTCAATAACCTTGTACACCCATTTATCGGCCAATTGATTGCCAGCCTCACCTACGTCCCAACCAACACGACAGTATCTCTGTTCAACCGGATTGGTCGGGTTAGCAGTGGGCCGGGTGACTCCAGCAACTTCAACGGCACCTACAGTTTCAATGATGCCTCCACCAGCAACATCTGGTCCGTAGCGGCTTCCCTGGATGGTACTTCTAACATCCCCAGCGACAACTACTTCCCCACCGGTGCGGGCAGTGCCACCCTTGTTCCCATGCTCACTTCCTTGGGTGGATCCCAGACCGCCGGCGACTGGCGGCTGACCATTTCAGATGTTGCAACTGGTCTGAATCAGACTGGCAGTCTTGGCAGTTGGACGCTGGGGCTGCAGGGAACTCCTATTCCTGAGCCAAGTTCTGGCCTAGGTTTGCTGGCTTTAGGCTTACTGGGGGCGGGAGCGGCACTTAAGCGCCATTGGAACTGAGAAAACGGAAGAAAACGGGTTTCTTTGAGAAACCCGTTTTCTGTTTAAGCGCCATTGGAACTGAGAAAACGGGTTTCTTTGACAAGAAAACGGAAGAAAACGGGTTTCTTTGAGAACAAAGAAGAAAACCAAAGAAGAAAACGGGTTTCTTTAAGAAGAAAACGGAAGAAAACTGATTTCTTTGAGAAACCCGTTTTCTGCTTAAGCGCCATTGGAACTGAGAAAACGGGTTTCTTTGAGAAACCCGTTTTCTGAACTTTTGGAGATCGCTAGGGATTGCTAACTCGCGCTAGACTAGATTAAAATAATTAATTAACTCCCAATCATTTGTTTAATCATGAGTCAAGCTGCTGCAATCAATACTAAACTAATTGATTCTCTTGCTCAAATTATCCTTTCCTTAACTGACGAAGAACAACAGCTTCTGCTACAAAAAATCCAGCATCCAGCCTTATCTGATCTCGATTTTCAGCAAGGTTTTCCCTTTGATGTTCAAATTCCTAATACAGAAACGCTCGCCGCCATTGAAGAAGTAGAAAAACATCCTGAGCGTCTTAAGCGTTATAGCAGCGTCGGGCAGATGTTCGAGGATTGGAACAGTGATTAAGACAACCCAAGTGCGGATTCCTGCCTTGATGCGTAGTGTCGAAGAAATTAAACTTGAATGGAGTTAAATATGGATTTTGTAGTCGCGCAGCTAGAAAACGGGTTTCTCAAAGAAACCCGTTTTCTCTCAAAGAAACCCCTTTTCTCTCAAAGAAACCCCTTTTCTCTCAAAGAAACCCGTTTTCTCTCAAAGAAACCCCTTTTCTGGACTGTCAATCTCTTGTCTCGATTAATTCGGGGACAAGTTCAGGTATAAAACCGGGTTCAGCTAAAGAACCAGTAACATGATGTTCAAAGACTTCTGCGGGGGGAAAAGTTTTCTTGACTTCCTGAGATTGCGGATCCGTAGAAGGTAGCCATTTAATTAGGGGTAAAGGTAGGAGAGTAGAGAGATTAGTAATCACCACCAATAACCAAAGGTTATCAAAATTAGTTTCGGTGACTCCCAACCAATGGGTTAATAAAGCGCCGATTTCTTGGGAAACTAATCCTGACATATTCCAGATAGACATTAATAAAGCGAATAGAGATGCTTCAATGCCCACGGGACAAAGACGCGCTGATAAAATTAAGACGGGTAAAAAGGCAATTTGTCCCATGACGGTGAGGATGAGACTATCCCCCAAACTAAACCAATGATCGTCAATACCGAGCGCTCGATTAGTATGGGTAACTAAGATTAGGGTAGTCATCCCTAAAAGCGCCGAAATCACCGTACTGCAACCCAAAATTAAACGAAAGGAAATCGCTTTTAAAAACCGTTGATATACCCAGATCCCCAGGATCGAGGCTAAACTGGTGACTAAGCGCACTCGTCCTAAAAATTCCGGTTCAAATCCTAACTCGTTGGTGGTGAAGTAGAAAAAGGCAGAATCGGCGCTAGGGGTAGCCTGCCAGAGAAAAATAAAGGCAGTGGGTAATAAAATTGATTTTTGTCTAATTGCTGACCATAATTGCCCGATTTGCTCCTTGACTTTCGGCGTGGATTGTGATTCATCATTGTTATTCTTGATTTTTTCCTCTGTAATTAAAAACGCCATGGCTGAGGCAATCAGGGGAAAAATAGCCGTGAGAGCGAAGACAGGACGAGTACCAAGGTGTGCCAGTAACCAACCCCCCAGATAAGCCGTAATTAAGCCGCCTAAAGCCGATATTCCCCAAGTTAAGGACTGTAGAGAACCGGATTGAGTGAAGGACTCTTTGCGCGCTCTTTCTACTACCAAAGAATCGACGATGACATCACTAATGGTGACAGAAAGGGAACCAAGCAGGATCGCGGCCATCGCTTGCCAGGCATTCTCCACCACAGTGGCTAGGGCCAACCAAGCTAAAACCCCGAGAATTCCCGATAAAATTAGGTAGGGCCGACGACGATAGCCGAAAATAGGCAAACCATCCGAAAGAAAGCCAAAAGCTGGTTTAATCACCCAAGGAATCGCCGCCACTCCGATTAATGCCCCCATCTGGGAGGGACTCAAGGCCAAATCGTCTTTTAAAAAGAAGCTAACCGCTAATCGGGAGAGTCCGAGAATGCCCTGCACGAAATAAACCCCTAAAATGCCAATTAATTCGGGATTAGGGTCATTTCCGAACAAGATACTCTCTTTAAGGAATTTTTTCCCGCGATCGATGCCAAGGCGATTAATAAGCATGAAGTTTCATAAATATTTGTTACTGTCTCTATAATAATGATTGAGCGCTCGATCGGTGCGTTAGCTGTTAGGGTTTAACTGTTGAGCTTTAGGTTTTGGCGGTTGGGTATTGGGTTTTAGGGTTTTAGGTGAATTTCCCCTCTCCCCATTCCCCACTTCCCTATTTCCCCATCCCCCCACTTCCCTGTTACCTCAAAGTGATAACTTCTGTCCCTCACGAGTATGATTATTGCTATAGTGATATCATTTTTCAAAAGTGTTAGGTTTGGATCAGCAATAAACATTGAAAACTAACACATCCAATTGACAAGTTCCATTTCCCTTTTATCTATGCCGTTATCTCGGAACCAGATTGAGAAGACAATAGAAGAAATCGATTACCTAGCTAATCCCTCAAGTGAGCGATATGGGCGATTACTCAACTGGCAAAATCCACTCGATCCGTTTTGGCATTATGGGATCGGTTTGTCAGATCTGCACATCTTCGATACAGGTCGTGGATTATGTCCATTTGAAAAGAGAGAGGTAAAGCTTGTCGTTGACATTGACCACATCGCTTTTAAGCCAGATCAAACAGTTAAGCGACTTAAACACGCTCTCCATGTTTTTGCAGACTGGGAGTATACTTTGACTGGCTGGAATTGCGAACACCTTGGTCGATTAATTGCAACAGATCAACCGAGATGTTATCAAAGTAGTCCTATATGGTGGTTATGCGACATGACTCCAGAAGGTGATCATAAGGTCGCGCGCCAAATTTTTCAGGATTACTTGAAGGAGGTTGAGCCTAGTCTTTCTAGGTGAGTGGGATGCCGAAGGCACTGCATAGCAGGACGCTGCTCTGGTAGTGGTGGAGGGTTGATAAAAGAATGCGCTAATCGGCATCAAAGGCTTATTGTCGTGTTATGTGGAAAGTTTCTTGCGATCGCTCTATTTGAGAGTAATATAGGGAAAGATTTTTTTTAAAATGTGTATTGGGGGTGATGTGTGGAAAGTTTCCGTACAATATCTAGTTAGTCCCCAGTGACAAAGCCATTGGATTTTCAATAGATGTTATGCTGACCAGTATTTTGCTGTGGTCGATCGCACTTAGCCTGTTGCTAATCAGCTTCACACCTGGAGTATGGTACAAGCTGTGGTTTTTTGAGATTCTGGGGACAGGCTATCTTTGGTTTGCGGGCTTGACTTTGATCTTGCTGTTGGCTCTGTTTTTACCCAGGTTCCGCCCTTCGCGCCGGAAATTGATGATCACGTTAGCTGTCGGACTGGGGTTTTATGCCAGCACAATTGGTACCTGGTATGTTCCGAGGTTGCGAGATGCTAGAACTGGTGGTTTCCCATTGACTGTAATGACCTACAACGTCAACTACCAACTATGGGAGACCAGTGCCGTGACTAACCTAGTTCGGGCAAATCCCGTAGATATATTCGGGTTAGTTGAACCGTTCAAGGAGCAGGCAGCAGAGCTACTAGACAATGTGCAGGAGCTTTATCCTTACTATTACCGCGCAACGGGAGGCGGACTGAGTTTATTTAGCCGCTATCCCATTACAGAAGCAACGACTGATAACTTGGGAACCCGCCACCATAGCCTATTCGCCAGCGTTAATGTCAAAGGACACCCCCTTCGGGTCGTTGTTGCCCATCCCCTTGCCCCTATATCCATACCTAACTTTATCAATCGTAACCAGGCGATGGTAGCCCTGGCAGCCTATGCAGCACAGCAGTCAATCACGACCGTAATAATGGGTGACTTTAACCTCACCTCCTGGTCGATTTATTTTCGCAACTTTATCATTAACTCAGGATTACGCAGTGTCAATCTAGGGCATGGACTAAATCCAACCTGGTTTTACACTGACGAAGCGCGATCGCTATCCCATCTCGATCATTGGAAACAAGCTCTAAAAATTCCCATTGACCACATTTTCGTCAGCAAAAATGTCAGGGTTGATCAGGTCATCACACTGCCTTCAGGTGTATCTGATCATCGTCCAGTGATGGCAAAACTACGAGTGATGTAGCTTGTTTTAGCTCAGGTTCATGGCGATCGCAATACGGGGCAATGCAATTGCGATCACCGTAGAGTGCGTTCCCTAAGGTCAGTCCTACTACTGCACCGAGCGATTTTGGGGAACGCACCTTACTCATTGATTGAAGTTGATAAGTCTAGGTAATCTAATATCCTCTGCCAGATTAGCACTTAATTGGGGATAGATCATCTACTTCTTACATTAGTATGATCGCTGCTCTGGTAGTGGTGGGGGGTTCATAAAAGAATGCCGGCTCTCTTCGGTTTGGTGGGTAAAATGTATTCTAAGATACAGTCTTGCGGGTGAGTGAGTGGAAGGAACCACAGAGACACAGAGGACACAAAGATCGATCACTACTATATAAGTTAAACTGACCACACAAAGAATAAGAGAGCCTCCAAGCTTTGCAAGGACTCAAAAAGCTTGGAACCTAATTTTTGCTGCTATCCCATATTCCGCACTTCACTTTGAAGTATAAAAAACTACAGGTCTTTTCAAAGAAAAAAAATCAGAATAATCAAAAAAAATACTCAACCAATCAGATGTTGAGGAGAAATCATAAAATACCAAATATTTTTTCGGCTCAAAGAGTTAAACTAAGTCACAACAATTCGAGGAGTAGTGACTCTCCTATAAGCATATTACTCAATTGTTATCAACTTTGTTGCTTTGTTATTTAGACTAACGATGACAGATAATATTTTTGACAAGATGAAGGCAGAAAATTTAAAATAAAACGGCCTTCTTCAGTTAAATTGACAATTTGCTTTACCCCATTCAAAATAAAAATATGAATGCCCTGAAAACATTGAAATATCCATCTCATTGTGGGACGACTCGTTAATTTACTGACTTGATTTTTGACTCCAGACTTGGCTCTTTTTAAGCTATTTCTTAGTTCTCTTTGTCCGAGGTTATAGACTAACAAGCAGAAAGACATCAAGAATAACATTGTCTCGATTCTTTCCGTTTTTTCAACAAAGAAACTATCCGCAAAAAATAAAGGATCTTTCAAAAATCTAAATCCTCTTTCACAAGACTGTTGATTTTTATAAGTTGTCACCATTTCGGCTGGGTCTAATTTGTCTTCTTCATCAAATAAGTTAGTTGCTAAAATAAATCTGCCTGCTTCCTTTCTTCTTCTGACTATCTATTCAGTTTTTTCTTGCCCTACGCCGCTAATTTTATCAATCGTTTTATGGTCTTTTGATTGACTGACAATTAGGTCAATTTCTAGGATTTTAACGAGGTTTAGTTTTTGATTAATTGCTCTTAATTTATATCGGGCTTGTTGGGGATTTTCAAACTCTTCTTTCTGCAAGCTCTTGAGAATTCTCTCCCCTTTGTCTTTTTCTTTTTTAAGGTTATTTTCTAGTTTTTTTAAGTCACTTATTTGTCTTTTTTCACTGGTTACTATTAGCCAGATTTGTTGGATTCCCCCATAAGTCACTTTTTCTTCTTTCCATGTATATCCTTCTAAATTTAGCTCTGCCCTTTTTTCTCTTTCCTTGGCATCTATTTCTTCCATTTCTGCATTTTGGACTAATTCTTTGGCTCTTTTTATCGTCATGGGAACTCTACTTATCCATTTTAGATGTTGAATTAGTTGAAGATTCTCTTGACTATATAAGGCACTGTCACAGACCATAATACTGTCAAATTTTATTTGTTTTTTAAATTCTACTAAGATTTTGCCAAAGACAGCTTACCCTTCTTCATTTCCATCTCCGACTCTCACAAATAATGGTACGTCTCCATCCTGGGTTGTTATTAAGTCTAAGACGCATTGTTTCAAATCTGGTCGATGGTAACGAGAAGATCCTTTGGTAATAATTATTGGTCTTTCTTTGATAATCTCTTCTTCTTTCTCTTTTTTTTCTTCACTTTTATATTCTCCATCTAGATGAAATGATGTGGCATCTAGATGAGAATATTTTGTCTCTATTTTAAATTTTTTGATGACCGATAAGACAACTTCTATAAAGATATCATTCAGTCCATGTTTGTATAATTCATCCATGACTCTCCCAATTTTATCATCATTGATATAATCGGTTTTTATTTCTTCTCCCAATAATTCTTCGATTCCTTTATCTTCAAAAAATTGACTAAATAAGTATAAAGGTCTTGAAACAAATCCTAATCCATTGATTAGAATAGCTTTGACCACTGTTCCTGCTGAAATTTTTTCTCGGGGGTCGATTCCTAATTTAGAGTTGATTATTTCAACTATTCCTATTTCGTCAATTAGCCCGGCTACTATTCCTAAGTGATCTAGGTTTTTAATTTTTACCTCTGAGATAGGAGACAATTTTTGTACCTTTAATAGATTTTTGAGCTTTTTGATTGTCTCACTTTTTTGGGACTAATTCTCTGAGTATTTTTACTTATTTTTTCTTGAATGAGTTTATGCTGCTTTATACTACATTTTGAAGTGCGGAGTGTCGGTGCTATAGATGCCTCTGAATGAACATCATAATCAAAAAATCTGGGCTCTTCTAGGTTCTGTGTGAGCATGGTATAATAGTAACACAGAACAGGAGGTGGGTTATGTGGATAAATTTTGAGCAACTCCTCGATTTACCAAATGTAACAGTGGTCAAT
>VYLP01000073.1_pt2 | contig 20524 bp, 19 predicted proteins | sample 5114311 | NCBI WGS metagenome assembly VYLP01 (sample SAMN12291775, study PRJNA351875) | freshwater metagenome | isolation source: freshwater lake | place: USA: Michigan, Lansing Lake | collected 2013-08-14 | reverse complement strand
TGCGCGGACGGGCGACGTCGAAGCCCTGTGGCCGCTGATGACCGGTCGCCGCCGGCGCGCCGACACGACGCTTTGTCTCGACCACCACCGTCTTGGTGCGGCCATGGCTGAAGCTCTGACGGACGGTGCCGGTCGAAACCGATCCCACCGCGCGTGGCTTCAGGCTGAGCGGCGCGCGCGGTCCCGTGGCGGACGGGGTTCCGGTCGGCTGCTCGCGGCCTTCGTTGGTCTTGTCGTTCTCGTCGGTCATCCGGTCGCTTTACTCGTGGGCGGGAAAGTCCGCCGGTCGTCTAGGGTCGTCTCGTCAAACGCAAAAAGCCGTGCGACGCCCAGCCCTTCCAAGGAAGGACCGAACCCCGCCCGTTCGCCCTTACGGGCTTGATCCTGGGTCTTCGTCTGACCCGCTCCCGCCGCCGGGCCCCTCGGAGAGGCCCCACTCCGGGGGGCGGAGCGGTCGAAATCCCGCCAGTCGCGAGGCCTCCTGGCCCCAGCGATCCGCCCGCCCTCCGGCGAGCAGGACAGCGTGTATCGCATTTTCCAGCCCAAGGGCCAAACTCAAATCGTCCGCAGAAAAGACGCCGCAGACTTGGGTCGTCTGGTGTCGGGCCAGATTGAGCAGTTTTCCGCGTCCGTCGGCCGCGCCATCCGAAGCCTCGATCAGCCACGCCGCCTGGCCAGACCGGATCGCCGCCGCGCATTTCTCGAAGCCTGAGATAAGCACGCCCTCGCGCCGGGCAAGCCCGAGCTGATCCAGACAGCGCCGGACCAGCAGGGTCTCTACTGTATTGGCAAGGTCGGCAGAGGCCTTAAGGGGAGCCTTGGCCGAGCGGGAGAAGAGGTTCTTCTTGACCGCCGTCTCGATAGAGGCCCGGTCGGCCGCCACCCACATGCCGCGTCCCGGCAGTTTTCGCGCCAGATCCGGCGTCACCGCGCCGTCCGGGCCCGCCACGAAGCGGATCAGACAGGTCTCGTCCATCGCCTGGTGCGTGACCAGGTCGCGGCGCTCCCTATCCGATGTCGCGGCGGCGAGACCCATGAACGGCTGCGGCTCCCATCACTGGTCGCGCGGCTGGTCGGGGTCCTCGGCGAGGACCTCGGAGTCAGCGTCGGCGTCTTGCGAAGCAGAATCGAAGACGGCCTCCGGGTCGTATTCGCCGTCAGCGTATTCTTCCTCGTATTCCGGTTCGGGCTGCGGCAGCTCGGACGCATCGATCCAGCCGGCGGCCACTCGGGCCTGGAGGATCAGCATTTCGGCGTCTTCCTGGGCCAGACTGAAGCTCTCAAGCACGCCCGGGACCTTCACCCGCTCGCCGTTGCGAACCTCGAAGCCGCCACGGACCTCGTCGGTGGCCAGGTCTGCCAGGTCCTCGACCGTCTTGATGCCGCCTTCGCCCAGGGCCACAGCCATCGGCAGGGTCACGCCCGGCACCGCCAGCACGCCGTCCTCGACGCCCAGATCCTTGCGCTTGGCGTCCAGTTCGGCCGCCTGACGGTCGAGGAAGTCACGGGCGCGGGCCTGAAGTTCCTCGGCGGTGTCCTCGTCGAAGCCCTCGATTTCGGCGACTTCGTAGCTCTCGACATAGGCCAGGTCCTCGACCGTGGCGAAGCCTTCGGTAACCAGCAGCTGGGCGATGACCTCGTCGACGTCCAGAGCTTCCTGGAACAGCTGGGTCCGCTCGGTGAACTCGCGCTGGCGACGCTCGGAGTCCTGGCTCTCGGTGATGATGTCGATCTGCCAGCCCGTCAGCTGGGACGCGAGGCGCACGTTCTGGCCACGACGACCGATGGCGAGCGACAGCTGCTCGTCGGGCACCACGACCTCGACGCGGTCGGCTTCCTCGTCCAGCACGACCTTGGACACTTCAGCGGGGGCCAGGGCGTTCACGATGAACGTCGGCTCGTCGTTGTTCCACTGGATGATGTCGATCTTCTCGCCCTGAAGCTCGGCGACCACCGCCTGGACGCGCGAGCCGCGCATGCCGACGCAGGCGCCGACCGGGTCGATCGAGCTGTCGTTCGACAGAACCGCCATCTTGGCGCGCGAACCGGCGTCGCGGGCGGCGGCGCGGATCTCGATCACGCCGTCATACACCTCGGGCACTTCCTGGGCGAACAGCTTGGCCATGAAGCCCGGGTGGGCGCGGCTGAGCATGACCTGCGGGCCCTTGGCCTCGGGCCGGACGTCGTAGATGTAGGTGCGGATCCGGTCGCCGATGTTGAACACTTCGCGCGGAATGGACTGGTCGCGGCGCATGATGCCCTCGCCCCGGCCCAGATCGACGATTGTGTTGCCGTATTCGACGCGCTTGACAGTGCCGTTGACGATCTCGCCGACGCGGTCCTTGAACTCTTCATACTGGTTGGCGCGCTCGGCCTCGCGGACCTTTCCGGTGATGACCTGACGGGCCATCTGGGTCTGGACGCGGCCGAACTCGAAGGGCGGCAGCTCCTCGACGTACTCCTTGCCGACGACGGCTTCCGGATCGCGCTTCGACGCGTCGGTCAGCCGCACCATGGCGCTGTCGTTGAACTCTTCCAGCTCGTCTTCGGGCTGCCAGTCGTCCTCGACGATGGTGACGTGGCGCGTCAGGGCCAGTTCACCCGTCTTGGGATCGATCTTGGCGCGGATGTCGTGGTGCGCGCCGTAGCGAGACTTGGCACCCTTCTGGATCGCTTCTTCCAGCGCCTCGATCACGATCTCGCGGTCGATGTTCTTTTCCTGCGCCACCGAGTTGGCGATCTGGAGCAGCTCCAGACGATTGGCGGAAATACCGGTCACGGCCATCAGGCGTCGTCCTCAGTTTGGGTCTTGGGTTGGTCGGCGCTTCCCTGCGGAAGGCCGTCGTCTTCAGGTTCGCCCCGGGCGGCGCGGATCGCGGCACCGCGCTTCAGGAGCGCATCGTTCATGACCAGCTTGGCGTCCGCCAGCCAGTCGAAGGGGATCAAGGCAGTGTCGTCCTCGCCGTCGAGGTCGATGGCGATACTTTCGTCTTCCGTTCCGGCCAGAAGACCCTTGAAGCGCTTGCGCCCCTCGATCATCCGGTCGGTCTCCAGCCGCGCCTCAAGCCCCTCGAAGATGTCGAAGTCCTTCAGACGGGTCAGGGGCCGGTCGATCCCGGGGGACGAAACCTCAAGCAGATATTCGCCGGCGATCGGATCGGCAGCGTCCAGCACTTCGGACATGGCGCGGCTCAGGCGCGCGCATTCCTCGACCGAGATGTCGTTGTCCGCCGGGCGCTCAGCCATGATCTGGAGCCGACGCCGCAGTGTGCCGCCCATCAGCCGCACGCGCACGATTTCCAGACCGAGCGAGTCCGCGACGGGATCGACCAGCTCCAGGATTTCGCGATCTTCGACGGTCTTGGCGCGCAAACGGGGTGCAGTCCGGGCAAAAATAAAAGCGGTCGGCCATCCGAGGCCGCCGCTTTGAACGACGCCGTTGGACGCCGGTCTAACGATGTGGGAAGCCCTATAGGCGAAGCGGAAGCCGTTGTCAGCCCTGTTTGTCCACACCGACGACATAGCGCACCAGCATGGCGGTGGTCTCGTCCACCACACGGTCCCGGGGCGCTTCCCAGCCCAGCGAATCCGCACCTTTTTGGATGAGGAGGGCGTTCAAGGTCCCGCTCATGGCCAGAAGGGCGAAGCGGATTCGGTCATGCACGTCATCGGGTGCGTCCGCACCAGCCATTGACACCAGGCGTTCTGCCATGGCGTTCAGCATCCGACGACGATGGTCGCGAACATGGTCTTTCAGGGACGAATCTGCGCCGTCCTGCAGAAAGCTCTGCAGGGCAATCATGATCGTCGCACCGCGTTCATTGGCATCCACAAGCATCTCGACCATGGTCCGGATGGCCCCGCCCAGATCGGCAGCTGCACATGCCCGGTCGGTCCAGATCGCGCCTTCAACCTGAGCCTGGGCGTCCAGCATGGCCCGGAAGGCGGCGGTCAGCAGCGCGTTCTTGTCCGTGAACCGGCGGTATACCGCTCCCACCGACACGCCGGCGTCACGTGCGACATCGGGGATCTGGCAGGCGGCCAGACCGCCTTGGCTCAGCAAACTCAGCGCAGCACCGATCAGGCGTTGCTCGGTCTCGCGGCTGCGGGCCTGCAGGGGCCGCACCACAGGGATGTCGGTCACAGTCAATCGAGCCTCGGTCGATTCATGAAAGCGAATTCACTTTCACATATAGAGGCTCGATTATACCGTTTCTTCCGACGGGTCGCGCGTTTCGTGGCCATTTCGGAGAAACACCCATGGCTCTTCGCCGACTTCTTTTCGCCGCCGCGTTCGCGACCCTGGCCCTTACACCAGCCCGAGAAGCCGCAGCACAAACACCGCCTGCGGTGGAAGCTGGCTCCGATGAGGCCGCGATCCATGATGTGATTGATCGTTTCAAGGCCGCTCTGGTCGCCAAGGACAAGCCGGGCATGGCGAACCTGTTCTACGAGGGCAATGTGGTCTGGCTATCTTCGGGGCATCCGTCGTCCCGAGACGCGATGGCCCGAATGACCGGCGAGCCGGCCCAGATCGTCGAAGACGAGGGGGCCTATGAACTCCTGGATGATCCCCGGCTGGCTGAGATTGCGATCGAGGAGCGGTTCTACGATCCGGTGATCCGGACAGATGGCCAGATCGCCACAGTGACCTTCGACTACGACTTCCGCGCCCAGGGGCAAATCCAGAACTGGGGCCAGGAGAGCTGGCAGATGGTTAAAACCGAAGCGGGCTGGAAAATCCTGCACCTTCTGTTCTCGGTGAACCTGCAACTCATCACTCCGGCACCGTCGAGGGGAGAATGAGCGCGTCGCCGGAGTCCTCACCTCGCGCGCTCGGACCACTGGGGCGACTGGCCGTATGGGCCATTGCGCTCGCTCTCGTGGGCGCCTGGATCGGCGTCGCGGTCACCTTTGGACTGGTGGAGGAACAGCGCCCCCGCGTCATCGCCCTCGGAATCGCCCTGTTCGCCACCGAGCTGACGTTCTGGGCGGTCGCCTTGCTGCTCGGATTGAAGGTCGCCCAAGGCCCGACGGCTGATCTGGGCCAAGATCAAGTCCGCTTTTTCGACAGGACGCAGGCCGCCCGCCGGGGAAGGCGGTTAACGCCCCGTCGAGCCAAACCCGCCCGCGCCGCGCGTGGTCTCGTCCAGGGTGTCGACCTCCGACACCGAGACCTGGGCGACCGGCGCGATGACCATCTGGGCGATGCGCTCGCCGCGACGGATCACGAACGGCTCCTGTCCGAGGTTCACCAGAATGACGCCGACCTCACCGCGATAGTCGCTGTCGATGGTGCCAGGGGTGTTGAGGCAGGTGATCCCGTGCTTCAGAGCCAGGCCGGACCGCGGTCGAACCTGAGCTTCCCAGCCGGGCTCCAGCGCCATCTTCAGCCCGGTCGGGATCAGCGCGCGTGCGCCCGGTTCCAGCGTCAACGCTGCGTCTTCCGCCAGTGCCGCGCGCAGATCCATCCCGGCGGACCCGGCGGTCTCGTAACTGGGCAGGGCCAGACCTTCGGCGTGCGGCAGGCGCTGGATGCGAAGCGTGCTCAAGGCTCAGTCCTCAGGGTCTTGGGGCGAAGTGATCGGCGATGCGGTCCGCGAGACGCTGGGCCACCTCGGTCTTGGACAGGCGCGGCCACGGCTCAGCCGCGTCCTTCGTCACCAGCAGCACGGTGTTTCCGTCGGCTCCGAAGACATCGCCCGACACATCATTGCCGACGATCCAGTCGCAGCCCTTCCGCGACAGCTTGGCCCGGGCGTTGGCCTCCAGATCGATGGTTTCGGCTGCAAAGCCGATCACCAGCGCAGGACGCCTCGGCCCGGCCTTGGCGACACCCGCCAGAATGTCGGGGTTCTCGATCAGGGCGAGCGCAGGGGGGCCCCCCGGGGCCTTCTTGATCTTTCCGCCCGCGATGGTGTCGACGCGCCAGTCGGCCACAGCCGCCGACAGAACCGCGATGTCAGCGGGCAGGACGGCCTCTGTCGCCACCTGCATCTGAAGGGCCGTCTCGACATCGATGCGGGTCACACCGGCCGGCGTCGGCAAACCCGTCGGGCCGGACACCAGCGTCACCTCGGCTCCCCGCTCGGCCAGGGCGGCGGCGATGGCGTAGCCCTGCTTGCCGCTGGAGCGATTGGTCAGGCCCCGCACCGGATCGATCGGCTCAAAGGTGGGACCCGCCGTCACCACGGCCCGGCGGCCTGCGAGCGGACGTGAGACGCCAGCTCCGGAAAGCGGGGCCGAGAGCATCTGAGCAATTGCGGTCAGGATCGCAGCCGGTTCGGCCATCCGACCCGGACCGAACTCGCCGCAGGCCATCTCGCCCTCGTCGGGTCCGACCAGAGCCACCTGGTGCAGACCGGAAAAGCCCTTCAGCCGGTCCACATTCGCCTGCACCGCCGGGTGGGTCCACATCCGCACGTTCATGGCCGGGGCCAGAAGTACCCGCTTGTCGGTGGCCAGAAGCGTCGTGGAGGCCAGGTCGTCTGCCATGCCGTTGGCCGCCTTGGCGATCAGGCCCGCCGTGGCGGGGGCCACGACCACCAGATCAGCCCAACGAGACAGCTCGATGTGCCCCATCGTCGTCTCGTCGTCCGGCAGAAACAGCCCCTGCCGGACCGGATGGCCGGTGAGCGCCGCCAGCGACAGGGGCGTGACGAAGGCAGCCCCGCCCTCGGTCAGGATCGAACGGACCTCTGCCCCGGCCTTCTTCAGCAGGCGGACCAGCTCCAGCGCCTTGTAGGCCGCGATCCCGCCGCCCACGATCAACAGGACTTTTCGGCCACTCAGGGCGAGATCGGACATGGCACCCCTCTAGCCGCCACAGGATCGCTGGTCGAGCATCGCGAAAAAGAACATTGCATGAACAATCGGGTTGTGCATAACATCGTTTCGCGGATAGGTTGGAGGGTGCGGTGAAAAGGGAAACGACGTTTGTAGCACTGGCTGCGATGTTTGGCCTTGCGGCCTGCGGGAACGGCGACTCGGCGGTCGAGACACGCGACCGGGCGGCGACGGCGCAGGTGTCTCTGATGTCCGCGACGTCGGCGGACACGGCGGCAGCGTCGGTCGAGACGGCGGCCGAAACTTCGGGTCCGGTCACGGCGAACCGGCGCGAAACGGTCGATGAGAAGATCCAGCGGCTGTATGAGCGAAACGGGGCAGACTTCGACGCCAGGTCGCCGGAGGACTTTCTGGCCAAGATCACGGCCTTCACGGCGTCACCGCCGGCGGGTACGGACCGGGCAACCAGGCCCAACGGCGATGTCCTGCTCTATCAGGCCTCGACCAACACCTTCGCCGTGGTGGATCGGGCGGGCACGCCGCGTACGATGTTCAAGCCGGACGAGGGCGAGGCCTACTGGGCCGAACAGAAGGCGGCGGCCCCGACCTTTGGTCAGAGGCGGGCGTCGAACTGACAGGGGTCGGCGACGGGCTGATGCCAAACCTGAGGCTTGGCGCAGGCCCTCCGACGAAGGTCAGTCGGTCTCGGGGCGGTCCGCCATTTCGCGGATCAGGTCCAGCGCCAGCTTCTGCTGCCGGGCGGTCAGTCGAGGAGCCATCCGCGCGATCTCGATCGTGTGCCGGGTCGCCGGGAAATCATGGTCGAAGGCGGGTTGAGCGTCCTCAGCCATCCCGGGCTGGGCGACGCCGAGCCCCTGAAAGAAGAATCCTACGTCGACCTTGAAGAAGCGGGCGATGTCCCAGAGCTTGGACGCCGAGATGCGGTTGGTGCCCTTCTCGTACTTCTGGATCTGCTGAAACGTCAGGCCGAGCGCCCGTCCGAGGTCGCTCTGGTTATAGCCAAGACTGATCCGTTTCTCGCAAACCCTGCGGCCTACGTGGCGGTCCACCGGATGGGGGCCGTCTTCTCCCTTGCCTCTCGCCATGGCTGGTCCGTCGTCGTCATAAACCCGAATCAATGAACCCGAATGCGCCCGTCGCCAAGGACTGTCATGCAAATTCTGGGAAATGGCGATTCCAACGCTCGAACGACCGGTCAGGCGCGAATGAACCGACGGATCGGGATGAGCGGTGTCAGGGTCAGCAGCAGCATAAGCCAGAACACGACGTCGCCGAAGCGGCCGTAGACCGTGGTTCCGATCGGTGCCGGTAGCCGGGCGTCGATCACGCCGCTTTCACCGCTGTCCAGTCGCTGGTCCTGGATCACGCGGCCCCAGGGGTCGATCATTGCCGACACGCCGGTCGGCGTCGCACGAACCACCGGCAGTCCGGTCTCGATGGCGCGATAGCTGGCAAGATTGAGATGCTGCAATGGCCCGGAGGTCGCCCCGAACCACGCATCGTTCGACACATTCACGATCCACTCCGGGCGTCCGCGGCCGGCAGGCGTGAAGCCGGGATAGAGGCTTTCGTAGCAGATCAACGGCTGGACGCGCGGCCCGTTCGGCAATTCCATGGGGGCCGGGGTCGGACCCGGGCTGAAGTCCGCGGGCATGTGGACGAGGCTGCGAATCCCCATCGCGCTCATGAGACCGCCCAGCGGGAGGTACTCTCCGAAGGGCACCAGCCTGTGCTTATCATAAATGGCCGCGATGCGGAGGCCCTCGCCCCCTTCGTCGTGAAGGGCGATCAGGCTGTTGTAGTAGCGGGTGCGCCCGTCCTCGTCCCGCTCTCCCCGGCCAAAGCCCGCCAGCAGGGTCTGACCCGGCTGAAGCGCGCGTGAAATCGCGGCTCCATCGGGCGATCCAGGAGCGAAAACGGTGTTGAAGCTGGCCGGTAGCGCGCCCTCGGGCCAGACGATGAGGTCCGGTTGCGCCGCTCCGGATCGCGCGGTCAGATTGACGTAACGATCGACGATCGAGCGGTAGGCTTCCGGCGTCCATTTGGATTCCTGATCAATATCAGGCTGGACGATCCGGATCAGGGTCGTTGTTTCACGCACTTCGATCCCGGCCAGTCGGATCGATCCCCCAAGGATGAGGGCGGCGAACACGGCCGTCCCCGCCAACGCCACTCCCAGCCGACCCTTCAATGGACCGGGCGTCACGAGCGGTCCGAACGCTGCCGCCGCCGCGACCGTCACCAGACCCAGGCCATAGACCCCGACGACCGAGGCGAACTGCGATGCCGCTGATCCGGCTCGCCAGCCCGCGCCCGCCGGGTTCCAGGGAAAGCCGGTGAGAACATGGCCACGCAGCCATTCCAGCAGGGCGAACATGGCCGCGAAGACCAGAACCCGGGTCAGGCCCTGCGGTGCGAAGCGGCGATAGAGTGCGGTGGCGCATCCCCAGAACAGGCCCACACCGGCGGGCAGGAGGCTCACCGCGATCGGGGCCATCCAGGCCTGGTCGGGATTGACCAGAAAGGCTTCCGCCACCCACCAGCAGCCGACAAGGAAGTAGCCGAAGCCCGCCAGCCAGCCGACCCAGAAGGCTCCACGTACGCTGCCCGAACGCTCGGCCAACAGCATGAGGAGGGGATAGGCGATCAAGCCCGGGAGAAATCCGAACGGGGGATGCACCAGCGCAGCCAGCACTCCGGCCGCCAAGGCGAGGCCAATCCGGCTCCATCGCCCCGCCAACAATGCTCCCAGCCTGTCCAGCACGGCGGTCATGCGACCGCCCGATAGGGGTCGGCAACGCCGAGGCCCGACAGAATCTCTCGTTCCTCCGCCTCCATGGCCTCCGCCTCGGCATCGCTTTTGTGATCGCGCCCCAGAAGGTGGAGAACGCCATGAACGACCAGATGCCTCAGATGATCCGCAAGGGACTTGGCCTGCGCCTCGGCCTCGGAAGCGCAGGTTCCATAGGCGAGAATGATGTCGCCCAATGGCTCCGGCACGGCGCCGGGCATGGGCGCGGCCGGAAACGACAGGACATTGGTCGGGCGATCCTTGCCCCGGAACCGCGCATTCAGGTCGCGGACGGTCGCGTCATCGGCCAGCAAGATCGTGACCGCGCCCGCGACCATTCCCAGCGCCGCTTCTGCCGCCGCCACGACGACCGCCTCGACGTCGACGATCGCGGCCGCCCAGGCCTCGTCCTCCACCTCGACGTCGATCATCGCTCGGACGGGTCCTCGAGATCGGGAGCCGGTCGTCCCCGGGACGCGTCGGCGTCATAGGCACGCACGATCCGCTCCACCATGGCGTGGCGCACCACATCCTCTGCCTCAAAGGCCAGGACCCCGACGCCCTGGACGTCCTTGAGAATACGCAGGGCATGGGCCAGACCGGAGTCGCGGGGGTTCAGCAGATCGATCTGGCTGGGATCGCCGGTCACCACCATGCGCGCGCCTTCGCCCAGACGGGTCAGGACCATCTTCATCTGCAGCCGCGAGGTGTTCTGGGCCTCGTCGACGATAATGAACGCGTGGCTGAGAGTTCTCCCGCGCATGAAGGCGATGGGGGCGGCCTCGATCTCGCCCTTGTCGCGGCGACGCTGCACATCCTCGGCCCCCAGGATGTCGTTCAACGCCTCCCAGATGGGGGCCAGATAGGGGTCGACCTTCTCGTTCAGATCCCCGGGCAGGAAGCCCAGCTTCTCGCCCGCCTCGACCGCCGGGCGGGTGATGACGAGCCGGTCGACCTGCCCCCGGCGCAGTAGGGACGCTCCGTATGCGGCGGCCAGAAAAGTCTTGCCCGTCCCCGCCGGCCCCACGCCGAAGGTCAGCTCGCAGCGTGTAAGGGTGTCCAGATACCGGGCCTGGGCATTGGTCTTGGGCACGATCGCCCCGCGTTTGCCGATCGGCAGGGCCATGGGATCCGAACCGGACCCGCCCTTGCCGCCACCGCGCGCCGTGGCGATCCCGGCGCGGACATCGGCTTCGTTGACCTCAGCGCCCTTGTCGGCACGGGCCAGGAGGGCGGCGATCACGGCCTTGGCATTGGCCCGATCCCGCGCACCCCCGTTGATCGACACGCCGCCGCCCGGGGCCTCGATCAGAACCTTGAACGCGTCCTCAATGAGGGCGACGTGGCGGCTGTTCGGCCCGATGACGGCCCGCAGCGCGCGATCGTCGAGAGCCAGGAACTCGCTCTCACGCGCCAAGAAGCTCTCCCGTCAGACTGTTCTGCTGTCCACTGACGATGCGGACGGGAACGATTTGCCCGATGAGATGATCCGCGTCCTCGGCATGAACCGATTGCAGATAGGGAGAGCGACCGATCGCCTGACGCCCGTGGCGGCCCTTCTTTTCGAAAAGGACGTCCAGCGTCCTTCCGACCTGGGCCTTGTTGAAGGCCAGCTGTTGTTCCAGCAGCAGGGCCTGAAGCGCATGCAGCCGGGCCAGCGAAACGTCGGCCGGAACCTGCGTCCCCATACCGGCGGCTGGAGTGCCGGGGCGCGGCGAATACATGAAGCTGAAGGCCGAGGCGTAGTTCACATGGCGCACCAGATCGAGCGTGTCCTCGAAATCCCGGTCCGTCTCGCCGGGGAAGCCGACGATGAAGTCGCCCGAGATGGCCATGTCCGGGCGCGCGTCGCGGATGCGGCCGATGAGGTCGATATACGTTTGCCGCCCATGCTTCCTGTTCATCAGCCGCAGGATACGGTCCGACCCAGACTGCACTGGCAGGTGCAGATAGGGCATCAGCTGCGGCAGTTCGGCATGGGCCGCGATCAGGTCTTCGGCCATGTCGTTGGGATGGCTGGTTGTGTAGCGGACGCGGTCGATGCCCTCGATTTCAGCCAGGGCGCGGGCCAGCCGGGCGAGCGTCCAGACCGATCCGTCAGGGCCCGCTCCGTCGTAGGCGTTGACGTTCTGACCCAGCAGGGTCAGTTCGCGCACACCCTGATCCGCCAGTCCCCGCGCCTCGGTCAGAACGGCCTCAGCAGGCCGTGACCACTCGGCACCGCGCGTATAGGGCACGACGCAGAAGCTGCAGAACTTGTCGCAACCCTCCTGAACGGTGAGGAAGGCGGCCGGCCCGTTGACACCCCGGGCCTGAGGCAGGCTGTCAAACTTCTCATCGGAAGCAAAGTCGGCCCCGATCCTTTCCCCCCGCGCCCGCGCCGTGCGGGTCAGGAGCTCCGGCAGCTGGTGATAGGCTTGCGGCCCGACCACGAGGTCGACCGCCGGTTGGCGGCGCATGATCTCCTCGCCCTCGGCCTGGGCAACGCAACCCGCGACGGCGATGGTCATCGCGCCGGAGCGAGCTTCCTTCATCTCCCGCAGCTTGCCGAGTTCGGAATAAACCTTCTCGGCCGCCTTCTCGCGGATATGGCAGGTGTTCAGGATGACGAAATCCGCCCCCTCGGCCGTATCGGTCGGGGCATAGCCAAGCGGGCGCAGCACATCGGCCATGCGCTCGGAATCGTAGACGTTCATCTGGCAGCCGTAGGTCTTGATGAACAGCCGCTTGACCGGGGGGGTCACGGCCGTCCCTGCCTCGGGTGCGGTCAAGGTCTCGGACATGGGCGGCTTATGATCGCCGATCCCGGCGTCCGCAAGGCGGACGGGCGTCAGGACACCTTCTCGGGCGCGACCCGGGCCACGTTTCTCGTGTAGATCAGCCCTTCCCGACGCGACGGCTCAGCGCCAGGGATGGGCTTGCCGTAGAGTTCAAGCTTGTGGCCTACGAGCTCGAACCCAAGACGTTCGGCGATCTCGGACTTCAGGCGTTCGATCTCGGCGTCGAAGAACTCGATGACCTCACCGGTCTTGGTGTCGATCAGGTGGTCGTGATGGTCGTCGCCCGCCTCTTCGTAGCGGCTGCGTCCATCGCCGAAGTCGTGCTTTTCGACGACACCCGCCTCTTCGAAAAGACGCACGGTGCGATAGACAGTGGCGATGGAGATGTGGGGATCGATGGCCGAGGCGCGACGGTACAGCTCCTCGACATCGGGATGATCGTCGGCACTGGACAGCACACGGGCAATCACCCGCCGCTGCTCGGTCATGCGCATGCCGCGCTCGGCGCAGAGTTTCTCGATCCGGTCCATGCGGCCCAAGATAAGGCCGGGATCAGGCGCTGGGAAGCGGAACGTCCAAATTCCGGGCGAGAAGAAGAGCATCAACGGTCAGGCCGCCCGCTCGGGCGTAGTAGCGAGGCCGACGCCCGACCTGAGCGAACCCGAGGCGGGAATAGAGCGCGCGCGCAGGCCCGTTGTCCTGGGCGACCTCCAGAAACATGCGGCCGGTGCCGCCCACAGCGGCCTGCGCTGCGGCGGCCTCGACCAGCCGGGTCGCGAGGCCCTGCCTGCGGGCAGACGGGCGAACCGCAAGGGTCAGGATCTCGGCCTCGCCCGCAGCCGCCTGCAAGAGGATGAAGCCGTCCGGCTCGACCGTCAGCGAAACGCCGGGTTGGTCCAGGAGCCGAGCGAAGGCCTCCGGGGACCAGGATATCTCAAACGCCTCGGCATGAAGGACTGCCAGGGCCTGGCTCAGTTCGAGGGTCGATCGATCGGTCACGAGGCTCGCGCCTGTCCCGGCAAGCGGGTCGGGGGCGTTGCGTCCGGTGCGCGCAGGTAAAGGGGTCGGGCGCGATGGACATCCGGTTCCAGCCGCTCCGTCAAGGCCGCAAGCGCCAGAGGGTCTGGCTCGGTGACGGGGTAAGCCGCTTCCGGCGCGACAAGAGCAGCGCCATTTCCAACCCGGCGCCAGGACACGCCGCCTTGCTGGAGCTTCTCTGCAGCGGTCTCGATCGTTGCGGCAGCGGCCTCTGTCGACGGCTCACCGTCGAGAAACGTCTGAAGGTAGACCTCACCCCGTCGGGCGTCGATAACAGCAGCCACGGGTCCGTCCGGTCCACCGGGCGCTGACCACGCCAGGGCCTGAAGCGTCGATATCCCGACAACGGGCCGTTCCAGCGCCTGCCCAAGACCCAGGGCAAAGGCCAGGCCGACTCTCAGGCCCGTGAACGACCCGGGCCCCACGGTGACGCCGATCCTGTCGACCGACTGGAACGCTGCGCCGGCTTCATCCATCGCGTCTCGGACGAAGCCGGCCAGGCGCTCGGAATGCCCGCGAGCCATGACCACGCTGCGAACGCCAAGAACGCGACCATCCTCGCATAGCGCCGCCGTGCAGGCCCCCAGCGCGGTGTCGATGACGAGGGTTCTCAAGGGTCAGAGAACCTGTTCGACCCTTGTCACCTCGGGAACATAGTGCCGCATCATCTGCTCCACCCCGGCCTTCAGCGTCATGGCCGAGGAGGGGCAACCCGCGCAGGCCCCACGCATGCGCAGCGACAGCACGCCCGTCTCCTCGTCGAACGCGTCGAACAGGATATCGCCGCCGTCCTGGGCCACCGCGGGCCGGATACGGCTGTCCAGCAGGGACTTGATCTCGGCGACGATCTCGGAGTCTTCGCCGGACTCCTCCTCCGTATGAGCGCCTTCACGGATCAGGGGAGCGCCCGAGGTGAAGTGGTCCATCACCGCCGCGAGGACCTCCGGCTTGATGTCGCTCCAGTCCCGGCCGTGTGCGGCCCGGGTCACCGACAGATAGTCGTCGCCGAAGAAAACGCCCGTCACATCCTCGAGCTGAAACAGGGCCTCGGCGAGGGGAGAGGCCGTTGCCTGATCAATCGACAGGAATTCGCACGGCGCGCCCGGCGCGACCATGCGTCCAGGCAGGAACTTCAAGACGTTCGGGTTGGGCGTGGCTTCGGTCTGGATAAACATGGTGCAGAGATGCGCTCGCGACGGCATCTGATCAAGAGCCGCGTCCGGGTCGCCAAACGGGGCGACGCACCGCCAGAAATCAGGCCAGGTCCTCGATCTCTGCGTCGGTCAGCTCGCCGGGTACAATGGTCACAGGCAGCTTGCGGCCGCCGAAACCCCCGCCCTTCACGGCTGCGCTTACCAGTGGTCCAGGTCCACGCGAGCCTGTTCCGGCGGCGAGCACCAGGATCTTGATCTCAGCATCATCAGCGCAGACCTTGCGGATGGCCGCGTGCGGATCACCTTGTTCGATCAGGAAGACCGGCTGGGCACCGGACCGGGTCGCGGCCTCTTCGCCCAGACGGTTCAGGAGTTCCTCGGCCTCGGCTCGCTGCTGGCGCTGGATCTCCTCGCGCACCCCGGCCCAATGCTCGTCGGTCTGTCCGGGAATGATGCGCAGCAAGGCCACCCGGCCGCCGGTGGACCGCGCCCGGCGCGAAGCATAGCGCAAGGCCGCCTCGAACTCGGGGCTGTCGTCGACCACGACCAGGAACTTGCGGGGCATCAGAGCGATCCCGCAACCTGGCGAATCTGGCCATTGGCAATGGTCAGCTTGGCGAAGGTCCAGCCGGCACCAGACGCCTCAATCTCGTCGACAGAGGCGCGGACGCCTTCAACGAGGACCTTTCGAGATCCGATCCAGGCATCGACCGCTGCCTCGGCGGTCGCCTCGGAATCCCCTTCGGCCGGATCAGAGCCCTTGGCGACGGAACGGGTCAGGGCGACCTGCTCGCCCATCAGGTCCTCAATCAAGCGACGCACCGCAAGCCGATCGAAATGATCGGCCGAAGGCACCGCCCCGGCCGCCGCGCGCAGGCGGTCGAAATCGAAGGCCGCGCCCACCTGGTGGTAGAGCCGCGCCATGCGAGGCTCGGACCAGCCAACCTCGCGAGACAGGTCACCGATATCAGCCGTGGCCACGAGTGGCCGCAGCATCGCAATGGTGTGAGCGAGGTCTTCGCCCACGCCCATGTCAGCAAATCGCTTCAGCCGGTCCGCCAGTCGCTTCTGCTCGAAGCGGGAAAGCACGTCTCCGCCCGCAGCCCGGAGCGCGTCCGCCGCCGGGCGATAGGCCTCGATCAAGCCAGCGACGGCCGCGCCAACCTTGCCCGCCCGCCGCGCCAGCCAGAAGGTCTGACGACGAAGAACCAGCGCGATCTCGGCATACAGCGCGGCCTGGGTCTCGGCCGGAACCCTGAGGTCGAGCGCGCTGACGGCGTCCCAGGCCTCGTCGAGACGGAAGACGCGTCGGGCCGCCTCGAAAGCGATGACCAGGGCGGTTGTGTCGCATCGCGCCGCGCCCCGCAGTCGATCCGGGAAGGTCGGCCCGGTTATGTTGACGATTTCGTTGGACAGAACCGTCGCAATGATCTCGCGACGCAACCTGTGCCCGCGCATCTGATCTTCAAATCGCGCCAAGGCCCCCGGGAAGTAGCGAACCAGGGTCTCCTCGAAGAAGGGATCCTCGGGCGCAGCCGAGGCGACGATGTCGTCAGAGAGCTCCAGCTTGGAATAGGCCATCAGCACAGCCATTTCAGGCCGGGTCAGGGCCTGACCTGCTTGCTTCATCTCCTGCACGCGCTGGTCGTTGGGCAGGCCCTCGACCTTGCGATCCAGTTTGCCGCGCGCGGTCAGGGCTTGCATGAACCGCTGCTGGGCGTCGAGCGCACCGGGTCCTTCGGCCTGTTGCAGCGTCAACGCGAGCGTCTGGTCGTAGTTGTGCGCCAGCACCTTGTCGGCCACCTCATCGGTCATGGAGGCCAGCAGCGGCACGCGGTCTTTGGCCTCAAGGACGCCGGCGGTCAGGGCCGAGCCCACCAGGATCTTGATGTTGACCTCGTGGTCGGAGGTATCGACCCCGGCCGAGTTGTCGATCGCGTCGGTGTTGATCCGTCCGCCGGAGGCGGCGAAGGCAATGCGCCCGGCCTGGGTGAAGCCCAGGTTCGCCCCTTCGCCCACGACCTTGACCCTCAGTTCGTCGGCGTTGATCCGCAGGGCGTCGGTGCCCTTGTCTCCGACCTGGGCGTCCGTCTCGGCGGCAGACTTCACATAGGTGCCGATGCCGCCGAGGTAGAGCAGCTCAGCGGGGGCCTTCAGGATGGCGCGGATCAGGCTGACAGGATCCAGCCTGTCCTCGGCGATGTCGAGCGCGGTCTTGATCTCGGGCGTCAGTTCGATCGACTTGGCGCCGCGCGAGAAGACGCCACCTCCTGGTGAAATGAGCGCCTGGTCGTAATCCTGCCAGGACGAGCGCGGCAGCTGGAACAGGCGGTTGCGCTCTTCCCACGACCGAGCCGGATCGGGATTGGGGTCGATGAAGATGTCACGGTGATCGAAGGCGGCGATCAGCCGGGTCGCCTTCGAAAGCAGCATGCCATTTCCGAAGACATCGCCCGACATGTCGCCAACGCCGACGGCAGTGAAGGCCTCGGTCTGGATGTCCTTGCCGATCTCGCGGAAGTGGCGCTTGACCGCCTCCCAGGCACCTCGGGCCGTAATGCCCATGGCCTTGTGGTCGTAGCCAACCGAGCCCCCGCTGGCGAAGGCGTCGTCCAGCCAGAAGCCGTAGTCGGCAGAGACCCCATTGGCGATGTCGGAGAAGGTCGCCGTGCCCTTGTCCGCGGCCACAACCAAGTAGGGGTCGTCGCCCTCGAACGGGACGACGTTCGCGGGTCGGATCACGCTGCCAGCCGAGCCGATATTGTCGGTGATGTCCAACAGACCCGAGAGGAAGGTCTTGTAGGCACGGACCGCTTCGGCCTGCTGGGCGTCACGGTCGCCGCCTGCCCGGACGATGCGCGACAGGTATTTCGGGAAGAAGCCACCCTTGGAGCCGACCGGAACGATGACAGCGTTCTTGACCTGCTGTGCCTTGACCAGACCCAGCACCTCAGTCCGGAAGTCGTCCCGACGATCCGACCAGCGCAGGCCCCCGCGTGCCACCGGACCGAAGCGCAGATGCACGCCCTCGACATGGGGGGCCCAGACGAAGATTTCCCGGTACGGCTTTGGCAGGGGCAGGTCGTCGAGTTCGCGAGACGCGATCTTGATCGAGATGTGCGCCTTGGGCGTCCCGTCCGGTGTGACCTGGTAGTAGTTCGTGCGCTTCACCGCCCCGATCAGGGCGGCGATCCGGCGCAGCGCCCGGTCGTGGTCCAGGCTCTTCACATCCATGAGGAGGCTGGTGATCCGGGCCAGTTGCTCCGCCGTTTGGGCCGCGCGGTCATCGGCCGAGCCGCCGTGAGCGGGATCGAACTTGCCGGAGAACAGAGAGATCAGTGCGCGCGCGATCACGGGGTAATCCCGCAACGCCTCTTCCTGCACCACCTGGGACGGATCGAGCCCCGTCTGCTGGCGGTAGCGGGCAAGGGTACGGATCAGCGCGGCCTGGCGCCAGCTGACGCCCAGTTCCAGAACCAGTCGGTTGAAGCCGTCGCTCTCGGTCCGGCCGGTCCACACCGCCTTGAAGGCCTCCTCGAACGGCCCCTTGACGTCGGCAAAGGCCAGACCCTCTCCGCGCGGGTCCTCCAGCAGAAACTCGTGGACGTGGATCTCACCCCCTAGCGCCGGATGAATGGCGTTGCCGAACTCTTCGAGGGTCTTCAGGCCCATGTCGGCGAGGATCGGCAGAACATCCGAGAGCGGCACGGCCGCGCCTCGATGGTAGAGCTTGAACCGAAACTGGAGAGGACTGTCAGACGCATGTCGGAATGCCCGAACCGAGACGGGCTCGCCCTCGCCCAGACGGTCGAACTCCTGAAGGTCCGCCACAGCTTCCGCTGCGTCGTACCGGGCCCGATAGCCGGCGCCGAAGGCTTCCGCCCAGCGGCTGCTGAGCGCGCCGATCTCCACGTCGTCGATGTCAGCGGCGCGAAGCGCGCCCTCGAACCGGTCGACCCAGCTGCGCCCTGCCTCGGTGATCTCGGCTTCGAGCGACCTGGCGTCCGGTGTCGGATGGTCGCCCGGCGTCACGCCGACAATGTAATGAATTCGCACAAGAGGGGCGTCGGATAGCTGGGGATACCAGGCCGAAAGCCGACCGCCCCAGGCGCGGGCCAGGATCTTGCCGATCCGCTCGCGCACACTGGCGTCGTAGCGCTCACGCGGCACGAAGGCGAGGACCGACACGAAGCGGTCGAAGGGGTCCTTTCGCGTGAACGTCTTGATCCGGGGCCGGTCGTAGAGGTGCAGGATACCCAGCGCCGTCTCCAGCAGCTCGTCCTCGCTGATCTGGAAGAGCTCGTCGCGCGGATAGTTCTCCAGGATGTTCTTCAGCCGCTTCTCGTTGTGGCTGCCGGGCGCCTTGGCCGCGCGGATCAGGGCATTGGCGACCTTTCTGCGGATCAGCGGAACCTGCGACGCCGAGCGGTCATAAGCCTCTGCCGTGAACAGGCCGACAAAGCGGGTCTCGCCTGAGGGCCGACCGTCCTCGCCGTATCGCTTGACCCCGACGTAATCCATGTAGGCGCGACGGTGCACACGGCTGCGCAGGTTGGCCTTTGCGACCGTCACCGGCTCCGACAGGTCCATCTGCCGCTTCATCTGGGCCGTCAGCACTGCGGGTTCCGAGGATCGGCGCAGAACAGTGCGCTCTTTGTCACGAAGGACGCCGACGCCTTCGGCCGACTGATCCAGCGGGGCCTCATTGGCGTAGCCGCCGTCGGAGGTGCGGGGATAGTCGTAGTCGCGCGCGCCGAGGAAAACGAAGTGGTCATCGTTCAGCCAGCGCAGGAACGCGAGATTTTCGGCGACGACTTCGGGGTCGATGCCGCCTGGGTGGGCCTCGAGATGGGCAACGGAGCGCGCCATCAGGGCGCTCATCTTGCTGAAGTCGGCGACCGCCAGATGAACGTCGGCCAGGGCATCGGCGACCGACTGGGCCAGAGCGTCACGCCGGTCCTGGGGAAGCGGATCCAGAACGACAACGATGAGAGATTCCCTGGCCTCGCCGACGCCGGCACGCCGCGAGCCATCGGCCTGTCGCGCCAGGGCGAGGACCGGATGGAACAGGGCACGCACGGAGACACCGCCCTCCGCGAGCTCCCCCATCACGCTGTCAACCAGGAAGGGCCGATCGTCCTGCACGATGCGAAGCACATCGTAGGGCGTCTCGCGGCCCGCCGCGCCGATGAGGGGCGCTATGGAAATCCGGGGGGTCTCACCGGGCGCGCGTTTCTCGCTCCAGCGCCAGGCGTCTGCTAGAAGCCCGCCGACGTCGTCGGGGGATAGCTCGGGGGTCTCGTCTTCGGCGTAATCCTCGAAAGCCTGATCGACGAAGGATTGCTCCAGCCCGTCCAGAGGCCCTCCCCCGCCCCGCGCCCTGGCAAAGGCCGCTCTGAGGGCATCCGCGCTGGAAATCGAGGCAGAGGATCGGGATTCGCCAGACATGGGCAGGTCTCGTTCAGCGCGGCCTGATTGCGGCCGCCGGTCGCAGTCTTCGGCAATAGGCCTGCCCGCGTCCGGCGGGAAGCCCCTGAGACCATGCGATAACGAAAAGGCCGCCGGACGGGCGTCCGACGGCCTCTCGTCAAGCCGGCGCTGGAGGGGGGGGTGGCGCCGACCGATGCCGTCACGGTCTTGGGAGGGGAGGGTGGACCGCGACGTATGCTACCGAAATGGGGGTCGAATGCGGCGATGCAAGGGCGCCGGATCAGGGCTCGGACGCCTCTGGACGCGGCGGTTTGACGCGGGCGGGGCGTTTGGCGGGGGGGCCATGCTCATGGTGGCCTTCATCTTCGTAGGGCCGTCCGTTGCCGGACAGCAGCACGGCGATCCACCGAGACCCCTTGAACTCCGCCAGGATGGCCATGGCCATGACCAGAAGCGGTGTCGACAGGAACATGCCCACCACGCCCCACATTTTGCCCCAAAGCGCCAGCGCCAGAAGCACTGCA
>VYLP01000232.1_pt1 | contig 20598 bp, 23 predicted proteins | sample 5114311 | NCBI WGS metagenome assembly VYLP01 (sample SAMN12291775, study PRJNA351875) | freshwater metagenome | isolation source: freshwater lake | place: USA: Michigan, Lansing Lake | collected 2013-08-14 | reverse complement strand
GTTGCCGTTAAGATCGCGGGTGCTGGGATCATAGGGGCGGTTTTGGTCGCCAGGATTGGTGCCATAGGGACGGCTGAATTCATTGGCATAGCCAGCACGGCTTTGCGCATGGGCAGGCATAGCGGCAAGCATCGCCGCAACGCTCAAGGTTGCAGCCGACAATCCAAAAGCGGCACGGGCAAAGCGAGAGCGATCAAGCTTCACGTCAAGCTTCACTGGACTAGTTGGATGAGCTTCCTTCATATTCTTCGCTCCTCTAGGACGAACATTGCACCAAGGGCTGCAATCACGGCGCCAACCAAATTTGGCATTCGCCCCTTCGATTCAGGTCTATTCTCGTGTTTGGCGAACCATTTCGTGCCAAACGGGATTTCCCCGTTTCGGCGATAATTCGTCATTGTTTCAATTTGAGCCGGTTTCTCTTCGTAACCAGCATGTTCTGAGATGCCCCTCACAAGATGAACTTAACCAATAAATCGTGGACAATTCATGAATAATGAAATGTGTTGACTTGTGTTTTTGTAGAAAACGTCTGCGGATCACGATAACAAGAAGCTGACATGGCGTGTTCGCCGCGGATTATGCGCAGATATCCCTCTACGCGCGTCCGCCGTCTCCAGTTGGCCGGAAAAGAGCGATATTTGGACGAACGTGAGGCTGGGGTGATCTGGAATGCAATCACTTCCCTGGAGGGGACCGGTGGCAGAAGTGGCCAAGCAGCGAATTGCTTTTGGTTGCTCGCGCTAACTGGTGTTTGTTCTAATCTGATCGCTCTGCTTGGTAGCGAGCGCGGGTTTCCTCATTCATCGGGTAAAGACCGATGATTGAGGCACCTGCCTTTACCTGATCGACGACCCAAGCCTCATAATGCTCCATGCCGCGCGCTTCCGCGGCCAGTCCTTCCGCCAAATGTGCAGGTATAATGACAACCCCGTCGCCATCTCCGACAGCAATGTCGCCCGGAAAAACGGCAACGCCGCCGCAGCCGATGGGCACATTTATGTCAACGGCTTGATGTTTGGTTAGATTTGTTGGGGCACGTCAATTTTGGACACCCACAGCCTTAGGGTTCAAAGAAATACCCTATGTTTTAGCCACACTCTTCCACCCATGGCGGCGAATGCAGTAGCAAAAACCCTCGTAATCCTAGCGGTTTATGACGATAATTTAATTGTCTGGGGCCATTGCCGCTGTGAAACCCGCACGTTACCCTCAGGCAAAATGGGGGACTAACATGTTAAAGATTGCCGGCCTGACACATGTCTATAGCAATGGCGTAAAGGCGCTAGATAACATCAATCTGACGATTGCGCCGGGCATGTACGGTCTGCTCGGACCCAATGGTGCAGGTAAGTCGACCCTGATGCGCACCATCGCTACCCTGCAAACGCCGACCTCTGGCGCGATTGAGTTTGGCAAGATTGATGTGCTGCAACAGCCTGAACTTTTGCGCGAGACCTTGGGCTATCTGCCACAAGACTTTGGTGTTTATCCGCGTGTGACGGCCAAAGACATGCTGAACCATATGGCCATCCTTAAGGGCTTTGCGGCTGCCAAGGAGCGCAAGGAAGTGGTTGAAGGCCTCCTAAACCAAGTCAATCTTTGGCAGGTGCGGAATAAGGCCATCGCGGGCTTTTCTGGCGGGATGCGGCAACGTTTTGGTATCGCGCAAGCCCTCATCGGGGCCCCAAAACTGATCATTGTGGACGAGCCAACCGCAGGCCTCGACCCCGAAGAGCGCAACCGCTTCTTGAATCTGCTCGCCGCGATTGGCGATGAGGTGGTGGTGATCCTCTCCACCCATATCGTGGAAGATGTCGCCGATCTTTGCCCGGCGATGGCCATTCTTGCGGGTGGACGGATTGTGGCCGAGGGCGCGCCCAAAGACCTAACCCACGCGCTGTCGGGTCGCGTATGGCGTAAGACAATCGGGCGCGCGGCTTTGGCCGATTACCAAGCACGGATGCAAGTCATCTCCTCGCGTCTCTTTGGCGGCGAGACCGTCATTCATGTCTTGGCCGACCAAGAGCCAGAGCCCGGCTTTGTCGCCGTCGAGGGTGGTCTGGAAGACGTCTATTTCTCAACCCTAGCCGCTATGCGCGCCGCCGCTTGAGATTGGGACATCAATCATGAAATCCTTGCGCCAATTCCTGTCGGTGGCCGGCTTTGAGTTCGGCTACCAACTCCGTAACCCGGTACTCTGGGTCAGCTTTACCCTCTTCTTCCTTTTGACTTTCGGGGCCGTCACCGTGGATGAAATCCAGATCGGTGGGACTGGCAATACGAATATCAATTCGCCCTTCGCGATCAATCAAACCATGATGGTAATGGGCATTTTCGCGCTGTTTGCCGTCACGGCTTTTGTCGCCAATTCGGTGACCCGGGATGACGAGACCGGCTATGGCCCTATTCTGCGCGCGACCCGATTGGGCAAAGGGGCCTATCTTTATGGCCGCTTTGCCGGCTCTTGGTTGGCGGCGGCAGCGGGCTATTTGTCGGTGCCGCTGGCGATCTTGATCGGCTCTTTCATGCCATGGCTCGATCAAGAAAAATTGGGTCCCCTAGTCCTAAGCCATTATGCTTTTGCCTATTTCATCATTGCTTTGCCGATGCTGTTCGTATTTGGCGCAATGTTGTTTACCTTTGCCACGGCGACCCGCTCCATGATGGGTGCCTATCTGGGTCTGATTGGAATTCTGGTTGCTTGGGTGACCGCAGGCATCCTGCTTGACAAGCCAGAACTCGAGGACATTGCTGGCCTCTTTGACCCGACCGGGGTCAACGCTTTGTTCCGCCAAACCGAGTATTGGACGGCGACAGACCGTAATACGCGCCTGCCAGAACTGGTCGGGACATTTTTGCAAAACCGAGCCATCTGGCTCGGCGTCGCTTTGGCTTGCTTGGCCGTGTCGTACCTCATCTATCGCCCGGGCGGCAAAGGGGTGAAGGCGGATAAAGCCGCGAAGCTGGGCAAGGCCGTCGAGGCCCCGATTGTGGCAACAGCCCCCGTCATCACGCCAGTCCTTACCGGCCAAGTCCGCTTGGCACAGCTCTGGGCGCGTACCACCTTTGACGTGAAAGCTGTGATGCTCAGCCCAGCCTTTTTCGTGCTGTTGGTCTTGGGCCTATTTAATGCCATGGGTGCCCTTCTCTATGCAGATGAAGTACGGGGCACCGCGATTGAGCCGGTCACGCGCCTGATGGTCGTGGCCTTACAAGGCTCTTTCGCCATCATACCCATCATCATCGCCGGCTTTTATGCGGGTGACCTTGTCTGGCGCGATCGCGAGCGTCGCATGGCGGAGATCATCGATTCTACGCCAGTCAGCGATTGGGCCTTTGTCTTCCCAAAAGTTTTGGCGATTTTTTTGGTTCTATTGGCAACGAATATTGTTGGCATGCTGGCGGCGATGGGGGTCCAGCTGTTTAAGGGTTATGCAGACCTTGAACCCATGGGCTATTTGCTCTGGTGGATTGTGCCCGGCACGATCTCAGCCCTCCAGCTCGCCATTCTGGCCGTCTTTTTCCAAGCGCTCTCGCCCAATAAATATGTCGGCTGGGGCTGTCTGCTGGTTTATTTGGTTGCCTCCATCACTTTGGCCAGCATGGGCTTCCAGCACAATTTGTATAATTTTGGCGGCAGTCCCGGTACGCCCTTAAGTGCCTTCAACGGCATGGCGCACTTCTGGATCGGCAGGACTTGGTTTGACCTCTATTGGGGCGCCTTCTGTGTCGTTTTGGTGATCCTCTCTTATGGGCTATGGCGGCGCGGGGCGGAGACACGGTTGATGCCCCGGATCAACCGCTTCCCACGCCGGATGATGGGTGCAACGGGGCTTGCATTGGCCTCCGCGGTTATCGCCTTTGCCAGCCTAGGTGGCTGGATCTTCTACAACACCAATGTGCTTAACATCTATCAGTCTAACGTTGCGGGCGAAGAAAATTTGGCTAATGCCGAGAAGGCGCTCGCCCAATATGAGGAGATGCCAGGCCCAACGATCACAGACGTAAAGCTCACCGTCAATTTGCGCCCTAAGGATCGCCAAGCCGATGTGACTGGCAGCTATGTCATCGAAAACCAAACCGGTGCCCCGCTGACACGCATGATTGCCGCGCTACCCGATAAAGCGACGGTCGAGCGGGCAAGCTTGTCCATCCCCGGCGTGGTGGTTGAAAAGGCATGGCCCAACTATAACGTGACCCTTTATCGGTTTGAGAAGCCGATGGCACCGGGCGAAAAGCGCACAGTAACGTTTGAGACCACCTATGGCCGCAAAGGCTTTACCAATGGCAGTGGTCAGAACCGCCTGATCGCCAACGGGACCTTCCTAGACAATTTTGAGCTGACGCCAAGCTTTGGTATTTCTCGCGGCAACTGGCTGACCGATCGATCCAAGCGGCGCAAATATGGCCTCGACCCGGACCGTCGTCCCTATAAGTTGGAAGACCCAAAGGGTGATGCGCATCACTATCTGCGGCCAGACAGCCATTGGGTGAACGCCGACATCACCGTCAGCACAGACGATGATCAAATCCCCATCGCGCCCGGATATCAGGTTTCTGAGACCAAGAAGGATGGTCGCATCACGCGTCGCTTTGTGACTGAGGCACCAATTCACCACTTCTTCTCGATCCAGTCAGCGCGTTATGGTGTGAAGCGTTCGCAGGTCTTGTTGGCAGGAAAGCCGGTCTCGGTGGAACTATACCATCACCCCAAACATGTTGCGAACCTAGAGCGGATGGAGAAGGCGGCGCATCGGTCATTGACCCTGTTCTCAGAGCGTTTCTCGCCCTATCAGTTCCGGCAGTTCCGCGTTCTGGAATTCCCAGGCTACGACACCTTTGCACAGGCCTTTGCCAATACGGTGCCCTTTAGCGAGGATATTGGTTGGCTTCAGGCGAATCGCGATCCGAAGAAGATGGACCTCGTCACCTTCGTCACGGCGCACGAAATCGCGCACCAATGGTTTGCCCACCAATTTATCGGTGGCGATAAGCAGGGCTCGACCATGTTGTCCGAGAGTTTCTCTCAATATGGCGCGCTATTGGTGATGGAAGACATATTGGGGCCAGAACAAGTCCGCCAATTCTTGAAGAATGAGCTCGATTCCTATTTGGGTGCGCGCGGCAGCGAGGTGGTGGAAGAATTGCCCCTCAACCGCGTCGAGAACCAAGGCTACATCCACTATAACAAAGGTGCCTTGGTGATGTACTTCCTGCGCAATGAAGTGGGTGAGGAACCGGTGAATGCCGCCATCCGCAAGTTGATCGCCCAATTCGCCTTCAAGCCAGCCCCCTATCCCACGAGCACCCAATTCATCGCTTATTTGCGCGCGGAAGTGGGGCCAGACCCAGTAAAGCAGCAATTGATCACCGATCTGTTTGAGAAGATCACGCTATACGATGCAAAAACAACATCGGCCACCAAGGTCAAATTACCTGACGGTCGTTGGCAGGTAACGCTGACGGTCGAAGCCAAAAAACTCTATGCCGATGGCGAGGGCAAAGAGACCGAGGCCCCGATGACGGAAGCTTGGGAGGTAGGTGTATTCAGCAAAAAACCAGAGGACGAAGGCTTCACCAAGGTCAATGTGTTGGTCTTTGAACGTCGGCCTCTTCGTAGCGGCCGCCAACAGGTGGTCCTCACTTTGCCAGCTGGCACCGAGCCCGCCTTTGCTGGCGTGGACCCATATGTGAAGCGGATTGACCGCAATAGCGACGACAACCTCATTGCCATTGAGCTGGCTAAAGGGGGGAAGTGAGGCAGCAGGAGTACGCGCTACCCACGTGCTAGCATCTGAAGATGGATTTCCACTTGTTTGGCGGCCCTCATTCCGGGGTCGCCTAAATGTCCGCGTTTGGACCTAGGTCAATGGTGCCTCGAAGATAGTGGCATCTAAGTCGTTTTAAGTGCAGGTGCAGCTTGCTGATCGGGACATTTTTGAGTGGCTTTTAGGTCAGTGCGACGATGATTTCCTGATCGGGAAAACATTGTTGATTTGGAAGGTCTGACTTGTTCGACATCGCGTCGTGTTTAAATCCCTTGGGCTCGATCCGCTGGAAAAAGCTGAATGGTTCGTGGCCAATCCCGAGATAGACGGAATATTCTAGCTCCAAATTGGTGGGACCTTCCAAAAATGGCGCTGAGATGTCCGGCCGCATGACCGTCAGAAATCTACCCAAAGGTCGCTGCAGATTGACGCAATTTGTCTGTTTTCCAGGGATCATATATGGACCTAAAATCAAAATTGCTCCGTAGACGGAGCAAAAGATCAGCTAAGTCTTTGATTTAATGGTGGGCGCGACAGGGATTGAACCTGTGACCCCTACGATGTCAACGGCGGTGACTAGGCCTTGTGGCGCGTTGTGAAGCGTTGAACACATTTGATAAACTTATATAAATCAATATATAAATTTGAGAACCACTCTTGCCACGCTTTGCGAGACCTTGTAATGAATTGAGAACCGCTGGGGACCATATGGGGACCAGCTTTTCTGAGGCCGGACATGGCGAAGCGTGAACCAAGCCGAAGGGCAAGACTGAATAAGAGAACTTTGGACGCCATCCAACCAGATGCTGACAAAGATATCATCGTCATGGATACCGAAGTTAAAGGCTTTCGGGTTCGCATTAGGCCCTCAGGCCGCAAAACCTTTGAATTCCGCTATAGGGTCCCCGGTCGTCAGCGCCTTTATGTCATCGGCGACCTTGGCGAAAAGACAGCAGATGAGGCTTTGAAGCTTGCCAAAGACCTAGCAGGGCAAGTCGCGAGAGGTGACGATCCTCAGGGCGAGAAACTTGGGGAGCGTGAGACAGTCAGTGCCGCTCGCAAGGTAAGTGAGATTATCACTGAATATCTTCGTGAAGGTCCAACGGATAAGCCAGACAAGCGGGCCTCTAGCTGGGATGTGGATCGAATAAACCTCCAGCGCCATGCTTTGCCAATTCTGGGAAAGAAGTTCCTCTCTGAGTTGACGCCTCAAGTCTTGGCGAATTGGCAGGCGGCGGTTGCGGACGGGAAGACAGCCTTAACTGAGAAGACAAAGGCGCGTGGCGTGGCCAAGGTCACAGGCGGGCGTGGCGCGGCCTCTAGGGCGATGCAATGCATGAGCGCTATGATGGAGTGGGCAGTCGCTCGGGGTCTAGTTGAGGCCAATCCCTGCAAGCGCGTGAAGCGGTATCAGTCCAACGGAAAAGAGCGCTACCTGTCTGAAGATGAGGGCGCGGCGATCTGGGAATCAATCGAAGTGCTGCAAGGTGAGGGCGCTATATCAAGCGCGGCGGCGGATTGCTTCAGGCTCTTAGCGCTGACAGGCGCAAGGCGCGGGGAGATTGTTGGCCTGCGGTGGCCTGAAGTCGATTTGAAGCGCGGGCTGCTGTTGCTTCCGCCATTGCGTCACAAGACAGGCGGGCAGGCCAGACCAAAAGCCATCCCCATGCCTGCGCCTGCGGTTTCAATCCTTGCGGCAATCCCCCGGCGTTCGGATTGGGTGTTTCCCAATTCTCGCCTTGATGGACCAATGGAGCCTCCAAAGCGGGCTTGGGCAAAGGTAGTTAAGGAGGCTGGGGTTAGCGGTGTGTCGCCTCATACGTTCCGGCATACGGTTGCTAGTTGGGCGGTAGCTGATGGGCAAAGCCTTGCGGTGGTTGGCAAGGTCCTTGGCCACTCACGGCCTCAGACAACGGCACGATATGCCCATTTTGCAGCTGGTGCTGGTGTGGAGGCGTTAGAAGCGGTTGCAGGGCGGTATATTCAAAAGAGGATCATTGAAGATGACGGAGAAAGGCAAGAAGCCCAAAAGGTCGAACGTGGCTGAAACCATCATTGATTCGGATGAGGGGAAGCTGACTTTTCTAAAGCGTGAAATGCTTCGTTGGCGTGATGCGGGTTTCTTTGACGATCCTCATTACCTCATCAGCGAGCCACTTGAAGGTACTGAGCCACTAATAGATACGTTCGGTGAGGCCTTGAATAGGATCGAGCGTATTAACGATGCGCAAAGCGCTCATTCGTTTCTAAACAATACAAGAAAGCCGCATGGCGGTTATTACAAGGTCAAACGCGGCCATCGTTGGCAGACAAAGAGTTATGAGGGGGCAATTGAATTTCATGAGGAACTCAGCGCTTCCCAGTTTGAGATTTATTGCAAGATTTATGCTCGGGCAAAGGAACTTAAGGCGACTGATTCTGACCCGGCTCAATTGAACGCGCACCCAACTTCATACTCGCGATTTTATGCCGATTTTATCTATCGGAAACATGGCCTCCCGACGGGATCGAAGCGCTACGCAATCCGAAGAGGTGCCAGTACCGATGACCCGGCCTCTTGGATTGGCGATTGTTCTGATGAATGGCTGGCCCTAGGCTTGCCAGACCTCAAGCGAAAAGTGGTCAACGCCTTCTACACGGCAGTCGAGCCTCTGACGCCCGATGGCTTAGACATTTATGAAGCTTACCAATTGCCTCCTTTCTTTGGCTTCCAAGTTGATAGCGATGTCGGCGCGGCCGCAGATATTCATGAGGCGGCTCTCGGTGTTGAGCGGCTGGAAGGTTTATTGCCCAACGGCAGTTTTAGCTCCCTCGTGAATGGCGCGATGGTCTTGCAAAGTAAGCTAACCACGCTCGGGGATATGATCGCCAAGGCGGACCCTACAAATCCCGACTCGCTAACCACTTCTGAAGCGGTGGAGGCGGGGCTTGAGAGAGAAATTGGAATCGCGAACTGGCGGAAAAAGGGGAATGATAAGAACAAAGAAAAGACAGAACCATATAGAGATATGGCAAAGGCCATTTTGAGGCGCGAGAAGGACCGCAATTTGACGCGTAATAGATGCGCCGGGATGGTCATCCGAGAATACAATCTTGAAGTTGACCAAAGCGCAGTTGCAAAGGCCATCAAAGAACTCTTTCAGGAGAGATCAAACTCAAAGGAGTCCCGCCCTAAGGATGAATGGCTGAAGTGAACTTTGGTGAACTATGCAACATAGACTGTGTTGCCTGCATCATAGTCTGTGCGGAATTTACCATGCGTTTTGAGTGATTATTAGGAGGGTTGCGCCGGGCTGAAGCATAGTGCTGAGGCTGGCTGCGGGGCTTCTTAACCATGCAAAGCAACCAAGTTGAGCCGATGTCGGGTAAGGTTTCCGACTATCGCAAATATCTAACGCCTGAGGGTGTCTTTCAAGAATTCCATATCCCAGTTGCAACCTTGGCAACGTGGCGCTGTCGGGGCGGTGGGCCTGTCTTTACCAAAGCAGGCGCTAAAGTCCTCTACAATCGCGCGGACATTGAAGGCTGGTTAGTTCGCCGGGCTAACACGTCTCAGACCGTGCCGGCATAGTTATGGGCCGCATAGTTAACCCGGCGGCGCTGGCAGGCGCTCACCGGGTTGAGAGAGATGTGCCAGTTCTTTACGCGGCGCTCCTTTCTACCAAAAATCCAAGCCTCACTCAAGCAAAAGCCGCTTTGCAGGCGGGTTTAATCCGTCCTGAGTTTGCAGACCTAGTCGCGCTGATTTGGGCTCAAGTCCATCTGGGATCGGAGGCAAGCCCATGGTGATGCCTCAAATTGAATCCGCGTGCCTCTGGTGCCGATGGTGGCGCACGCGGGCAAACGTGGACGGCCTCGAGATCGGCGAATGCCACCGATTTGCGCCAATAAACATCAACAACGCGCTGGGGTCTGGCTTTGCTGTCACACTCGAAACCGACTTCTGCGCTCAATTTTCCCCGGTGGAAGGCACACATAAGGAAAGATTTTTCCCGCCTGTCCTGAATGAGAGGAGGGCAACACTATGATGATGGATGAAGATGGATTCGGGTTTGTGGAGGAGGTGAAACCACCGCCAAAAGCGACCACCGCAAAAGGGCGGCAATCAACAAAGGAGCAACCTTCAATTCCTGATCTAAAGCCAGTCTCGCTTCACGATTTCATGGCGACGGAATTTCCCCCTCGAGAGCTAATTCTAAGCCCATGGCTTCCTGAGAAGGGGTTGGCGATGCTCTACGCTAATCGGGGTGTAGGCAAAACCTGGGTGGGGCTTAACATCGCTTGGGCAATCGCGACGGGTGGATCGTTCTTGAAATGGCAGGCGGCCAAACCGCGCAAAGTTCTAATCGTGGACGGGGAAATGCCTGCCAACGTCCTGCAGGAGCGGCTGGCGGGCGTTATAGACGCACATGGTAGGACACCGCCAACCCAAGACGCGGTTCGGATTATCGCGAACGATCTGGAGGAATTCGGCATACCAGACCTAGCGACACCAGACGGCCAAGCGGCGCTCGATAAAGCCTTAGGCGACGCGGATGTGATTATCCTCGACAATCTGTCCACGTTGCTGCGTTCCGGGCGTGAGAATGAGTCTGAGAGCTGGGGCGTGTTCCAAGGCTGGCTATTGGCCAAGCGTCGCCAAGGACGGGCAATCCTAATGATCCATCACGCTGGGAAAGGCGGGCAACAGCGCGGCACTTCGAAGCGGGAGGACGTGTTGGACACAGTCGTAAACCTGAAGCGGCCTTCAGACTATGAAGCGACAGAAGGCGCGCGTTTCGAGGTCCACTTTGAAAAGTCGCGAGGCTTTTCTGGAGACGGAGCGGAGTCGTTTGAGGCCGCTTTGGTTGAAGGTGTTTGGATCGTCAAAAGCCTAAGTGATGAAAAGGAGATCCAAGTTTTAAAACTAAAGGCTGAGGGCTTGAAACAGCGCGAGATTGCTCAAGAGGTTGGGCTTTCGCTTTCCAAGGTCAATCGGATTATCAAGAAAGCTGAAGAGGGTCCGGGCTATGGTCTCAAGCCTTGAACGCGCAAGAGCCCTTTTAGCGGGCAAGCCAATTCCTGTTTCACTGTTTCAGCCCCTAGAGAGTGAAACAGTGAAACAGAAGCACCCCATCGCTGTTACAGTTGTTTCAAAGCCAGAAACAATTGCTGAAACAGTGAAACGGGGTGAGCCTGTTTCTATCCCGGACCGGGAGAGAGAAGGGATAATGGTTTGGAGCGGTGGCTTGCCTGCCTCGTGGGCCAAGGTGTTCTCAGCGCTCCACCCGGACCGCCCACCGGAAGGCCTAACGCGGGAGCAATGGCGGGAACGCTTAGACGCGATCCTGACATTTGGGGACAGATACTCTTTTGACCTAGAGCGCCTTGGCTGGGACGCTGAAAGGCTTTTTGCGGTGGGGGCGCATTGGCAAAGGCTAGATGAGCGCGGGATCGGCTGGTTTGTCGCTGAGGCTTTGGCTGAAGGTGGCCGGGTGCTCGATGTCACTTGGCGATGGCTGCGCTATGAGACCAAACGCGGGGCAGGCCGGACAATCTGGAATGTTTTATAGTCGGCAAATGGAAGCCTAGTCGCAATTGCAAGTGGGTCTCCATGACTCACAATTGGCCCATGGCGGCGTTTGCTTGGTTGGGCCGCTGGTATGTCTGGTTTGACTGAGGGCCGCGCTTGAGGGCCAAACCGTCCTGCTAACAGGGCAAAAACAGGCAAGGTCTGGGGCCTTGATAACAAGCAATGACAGGGGGACTAAAGTGTGAGGCCAAGCGCGCGCATTCATGGATGGATGAGTATTGGCTCACAGGGGGGCGTCAAAACACTGGAAGGCTTGCTTAGGGACCGATGGCGATGGTCCACTTTCTCTGGGAGCAAACGAAAAGCGGGGTAGGGGTCGCCTATCGGCTCCACCGGGTCAGGCTGGGGGAGGGGCCATCAAATCTCTACAGGGTTCACCTCCGTACCGGTGGGATCCTGCAATGCAAACGCTAACACAGTTTTCTCGGGCGCGTGCGAGTATGGAAGGGTAAGTAGTAGCTGGTTTAACCCTCGCTAACGATTAACTTATTGAATGCCGCTATAGCGGGCAAAATGTCCGCTGCCTTCTTCGTATTAGGCAAATGGCGACAGCCGAGGGAGGGCTTCTGCTGCGCCCTTTCACTGACCAATTGTATGGGTAGGCTCCAATAAGTCTAGCAGTGGACGAGTGTGGGTCTCAAAACACCGTTTGGCAACTGTCGGGCCGATCTTGAACGGATCATTACAGGGTGACGTCGTGCGGCACTTCATGAGATTGATGGCCGCTGCTTTTTTCACGGGCAAGCGCAAGGCCGTGCGCCATTTGTTGTTTGTGACAGTGGATTGCCAGCGTAGCATGATGTTATCCAACGTCTCGGAGAGTTCTTTCAGACGATGCGAGTTAGGTGTCTGGGCAAGGACATTTCGGCTGATTAGTTGTGATACGCCACTCCGCCAAACGCCCCAACAAAACGCCTGCGCTGAAGCAAATTGGGCCGAATACAAGCAATCCAATCAACCCCTTCGCGTCGCCTTCGGACATTATTGAGAGGATGGGGCCACCAGCAAGCGAGATGGCAGCAATGAGCGCTGAGGCTGTGAAGGCAAGCCGAATGGAAGCGGACGTATGTCCGTAAAGGAAGCGGAACTGGTCCCAGATTTGGATTGGTGAGCGCTCAATACGCAGCTTAACCGGCTCCGACCTGTCGGCTATACCAAGAGCAACTTGATCGTCATATTGGAGTGCGATGCTTCCAGAGGACAATGCCTTTCTAGTTTGGTCCCTTGACGCCGTCGCCGCACGGACGATACGGACGAGTGATTTCGGTCGCTGACTTCCGTCCGCAACAGTTACGCGCACCAACACATTTCTAGCGCTGCTGTCACTATCCGACCGTAGTTGCTTCAATATCCATTGGGACACTCAAATAACCCCCTGATCGCGATCACTTTCCAAGGTTCCTATTTGACCAAGCCCGCGTATCATGAACTGTCCTAGAACGCTGCGTGCGTGCGGCGGGCCGAACACGGCTGGCTTCGTTGAGCGCGACTGTCGAGCACTTGCCATCCACTCACCCCTCCCTAATGTCTAGCTTAGGCAAGCTATTCACCACTTTCATCGTTTCGATGCTCACCGTGATCACCCGGCAAAACAGATCAAACGGATAGCGAGGGTCGCCGACGGTTTCGATGGCATAAGCGTTCGCGTCGGACACGATACCACTGGCGGGATCGGTTTTGACGCATTGGCGTTCCATCACCCAATCAAGGGCGCTTTTTCCGTTTACAACGTAGTCATAGGCTTCCAACGGGATATTGGTGATGGTGATGCGCGGATTGTAGACGACTGTGGTCTTGTCGAGATTAGGGCGCTTACCGCCAAACTTCATTTTTTCCACGCGGAAGAATGCCACTGGGTCGGCAATGTTGGCCAAACGCAAGTCACCTTCTTTGATGGTGACGGGCCAAGGGTCTACAGTTTCATAGTTCACATGCAAGTCCCCAAGGCGGGTGCCTGCATCGACAAAGGCCCAGAAGTCAGCCGCAGATTTTAGCAAAGGAAGACGCGGCAGTTGCTTGGACAGATTGTCAGCGTAGCGTGTGCGCAAAGTTGTTCCTTATTTGGACCGATGCGATCGACCATTTCCCCGCCGGATTTCTGATGGCAAAGTCCTTGGTTTCTCGTGGATTTCCTAGCCCATATCGGGCTTGAGAGATAGTGTTTCCGACGAGCGGCTCTGCTTTCATAACATCGGATTTGTAACAAAAGGCCATCTGTAACAGCTATTCTAGAGCCCACTTTGCCGCTACGCCGAGGTCAGCAGTCCTGCAGTCGTCGAAGGTCGGCGATCTCTCGAGACTCTTCCCGCCCGAAATGCACGACGAAGTCTATGCGGTCCAGAAACCGCTCGATTTTCCGGGCCATGTTTTTGGCGTGCAAGGGCTCCTGACGGCACAACCATGATCCCTGATGTCATGCCCCGCTATGAAGCCTATCTTGGCAAGAGACACGCTGGTAATACCGCCTGACCCGACTGAACGCGAGACGTGTCGTCATTCAACTTCCTGACTTTAGACAATCGCACGATCGACTGCAAAAAATGGAGGTGCCAGCGCATCACGGAACTTGCCGAGGGCGCTCCTCAGAGCGGCAATCGTCGGCACACCGCCGATCGCGATCCTGACACCATGAGGCGAGCCTGCCCCCACGCGTGGCGCATCGGGTTCGGACAATGCAATACCGAGTGCGGCTGTGCGATTGACCAGCTGATAGGCCTGATCCGCACCCAAAGGCAGCCAGATGAACAGTGTCGCTGGTGCTGAAACAGGTGCTGCGTGATCTCCAAGCAGAGTGAGTGCCGACCGGGTTCGCGCGGCCATTTCCGCAACCGTATCGGCGGCAATTTGGGCCGCCCGTCCACTGTTGATCCAGTCTGCCCCCACAGCCGGACCGAGCACCTGTGGCATGCAGACAGACGCGCGCAGACCAAGGGCTACGCCTTCGAACGACGCTTCGTCCGGCATCAGCAAATAGCCCGTACGCAGCCCCGGCAGGATCGCCTTCGACAGGCTGGTAACATAAGCAGTGCGTTCTGGCGCGAGGTTGACGAGTGGCTCCAGCCCCAGCCCCCGTGCATAGACCGAATAAATGTCGTCTTCGATGATCTTCAGATCAAGTTTTCGGGATAGATCCGTGATCTCCTGGCGCCTTGCATTGCCCATGACCGCGGCGGTCGGGTTCTGCAATGTGGGCACGCAGTAGAGCACGCGGGCGCCCGTTCGCAGGGCAGCCTCCTCCAGAGCCGACGGGATCAGCCCCTGTTCGTCCACCGCCACACCATGTAACGGGTTGCCGCGATATTGCGCCAACGCCTTGATGCCCCAGTAGGTCAGTTCTTCGCACAGGACAGATTCGCCCGGAGCCGCGAACGCCCCCAACGCCATATCCATGCCTTGCTGCGCCCCGACCGTGCAGGCCACGCGCTGCCATGGTGCCTTATTTACCCCACCTGACCATTGCATCCAGACTGCCCCCGACTGGCGGTGGGCTATTGATCCGACCGGGCCAGAATAGGTGCCCGTCTCGTCAACCATGCTGTGCCGTTTGATCCCGCGCAAATGCGCCTCTAGTTCTGCACGGGCACGAATTGTTGGCGGCAGGCCAATTGAGAAATCCGTATAATGCCCATTTGGATCAGCCGTCCCATTGGCGTCTGCTACAAATGTTCCTCGCCCGACCTGCGCCGTTACAAGTCCGCGTCGGGCAGACTCTTCGTACGCCCTGACGACCGTGCCGATGCTGACCGACAGGTTGTAGGCGAGTTCGCGCTGTGTCGGCAGCCGAACACCCGGCGCAAGCACCTCTCGTTGTATGTCGCGCGCAAGCGCATCGACCAGCCGCAGATAGACCGGGCCTGTGCCGGCTTCGAGAAAGGGGGTCCAGTTCACGGCTTCACCTAAATTGCTACTGTATCAATATACCATTTGACTCTTAATGCAATTGGTTATCTATCTCGGATAGAAAGGAAGCAATCATGGTTTGTCCGATCCACGTCGTCGATGCGTTTGCCACTCGGCGCTTTTCAGGAAATCCGGCTGCGGTTGTGCTATTGGATGAATATCCAGCGGATGAAACGCTTCAGGCTATCGCGGCCGAGAACAACCTGGCCGAAACGGCCTTTCCGATCCGCCGACCCGATGGGAAGTGGGATCTGCGCTGGTTCACGCCGGGGGCGGAGGTGCCACTTTGCGGTCATGCTACACTGGCGAGCGCCTTCGTGCTGTTTGAACATGTGATCCCCAAAGTAACAAAGATCGTTTTCGTCACGCGCAGTTCGGGTGAACTGATCGTGCACAGGTGCGAAGATGGTGCGTTGTGCATGGACTTCCCTGCCAACCGGTCGGTCCCTGTGGCGCTCGACCTCGGCGAGGTGATAACGGATCCGCCTTTGGAGGTCAGGCAAGCCGATGGCTTCCTTATGGCAGTTCTGCCGACAGCCGAGGCCGTAGAGAATTTCGTTCCGGATCGCGCGGCGATCCTCGACCTGCCGGAACGGCTGATCATAACCGCACCGGGCGATAAGGGGTATGATTGCGTCAGCCGCTTCTTCGCTCCGCATATAGCGATAGATGAAGACCCGGTGACTGGCGGAGCGCACTGCGTAATCGCCCCCTATTGGGCGGAACTGCTGGGCAAGTCCGATATTCGTGCCTGGCAGGCAAGTGCGCGCGGCGGCGAACTGCTGTGTCGCATTGCGGGAGACAGGGTGGAACTGCGGGGCGGCTGCGTGCCTTACCTGTCGGGCCAGATAAAGTTTTGATTATGCGGCTCCACGGCTATTTCGATTCGATCAACGTTCGCAAGGTCCTGTGGCTGGCTGCGGAACTGGACTTGCCCATCGAGCTGATCGAGCGCGGCACCCTTGCCAAGCCGGCAAGCGATGCAAGATACCGCACGCTCAATCCGTTCGGCATGGTTCCGTGTCTGGAAGATGCCGGGCTGGCCGTTGCAGAATCGAACACGATCCTTCGGTATCTCGCCCGGCGTGAAGGGCGCAAGGATCTGCTCCCCGACGATGCGGCAGCTGCCGCCAGGGTCGATACCTGGCTGGACTGGCAGGTAACTGACCTGAACGACAGCTGGCGCTATGCTTTCATGGCGCGCTTTCGCGACAAGCCGGGTTACCACGATCCGGCACGGGTCGAGAGCTCACTCGCCACCTTTGATGCGAAGATTGCGATGATCGATGCCCGCCTTTCGCAAACAGGCGCATTCGTAAGCGGTGCAACCTTTACCCTGGCCGACATCGTGATCGGCTTGTCAATCCGACGTTGGCACGCCTTTGAGCCCGAAACAGCGCGCTATGAGAGCGTCGCCACCTATTACAACCGGCTTTGCGAGCGTCCCGCCTTTTCCGCCTTTGGCGGTCCTGACAGTCCATTGTGAGGGGCCGAAATGCAAATCCATGACATCCCGTTCGGCGTCACCGACTGGTCTGATGTCGAGCCGACCGAACATGCCGGCGAGGTTGGAACGGCGGTCTGGCGCACCCGCAACTTCGGGGGCATTCGCGTCCGCATGGTCGAGTATAGTCCAGGCTACCTGGCCGATCACTGGTGCACGAAAGGACACTTTCTGTTGTGCCTTGAAGGAATGCTGATCACCGAACTGGAGGATGGCCGCAGCTTCGTTCTGACGGCGGGCAAGAGCTATCAGGTTGCAGACAATACCGATGCGCATCGCTCGCGTGCGGGAGACCAGGGCGCACGGATCTTTATCGTGGATTGAACATATGAAAACCATTGGCCTGATCGGTGGCATGTCATGGGAATCGACCGTTCCCTATTATCGCGCGATCAACGAACGGGTGAAGGAACGGCTAGGCGGACTGCACAGCGCCCGGCTCATCCTCTACAGTGTCGACTTCGCGGAAATCGAGCACCTGCAGAGCGCGGGCAACTGGGATGCGGCGGGCGCGATACTGGGAGATGTGGCTCGCTCGTTGAAACTCGCTGGCGCCGATTTTGCGGTGCTGTGCACAAACACGATGCATAAGGTCGCCAGCGACATCGAGGAATGCGGCCTGCCGCTGCTGCACATAGCCGATCCGACTGCGAAGGCCGCGCAGGACGCGGGCCACGGATGCGTCGCGCTTCTGGGCACCCGTTTTACCATGGAGCAGGATTTTTACCGCACGCGATTGGAAAGCCAAGGGCTCAAGGTGCTGACACCTTCTGCCGAAGACCGCGAAATCGTCCACCGCGTGATCTACGATGAGTTGTGCTTGGGGCAGACGAAGCCGCAATCGCGCACGCAATATGTGCGGATCATTGAGCAACTGGCAGGCGCAGGGGCCGAGGCGATTATCTTGGGCTGCACCGAAATATCGCTGCTGATCGGGCCTGGCGATACCGGGGTGCCATTGATCGACACGACCGCGTTGCACGCACGTGCTGCGGCGGATCACGCCCTGGATGCAGCCTGACATGGCCATGCGGAAAATCGGCGTGGTGGCGGGAATGGGCCCTGCATCGACCGGACCGTTCCTCGATTTGCTCTATCAGTCCTGCCGGGACATCTATGGTGCGCATGATGGAGATGGTGCGAAATAGCTCGGGATAGCGAAACCCGAGGCGAGCAGCGCCGTAGCCGCCCATGCTGAAGCCATCGAGCAGACGGCCGTCGCGGGTCGCGACTGTCCGCCAGTTTGCATCGATGTGCGGGCGCAGCTCATGGACAATCACTGTCTCGACAGGCGCCCGCCCATTTGACCAGTCGACATACATACCCATGCGCAAACCATTGACGAAGACCATCAGGCGCGGAGGGACCTTACCAGCTGCGATGGCTTGGTCCGCGCGATCAGCCAGAAGCGCGATGCCGTGCTGCCCGCCGCCTGAGCCATGCAACCAGTACACCACCGGAAACCGGCGGGTCAGGTCAGCCCCGTAGACCGGAGGTTCATAGAGATGAAAGCTCACTTCTGCCCCCACCGCCGGGCTACGGAAAGTATGAAAGGACAGGCCTCGCCCTTGAACCTCCGGCGTCACCCACTGGAGTGGCGGTTGAGGCCCAGTCCGCACAAGAGGAGCAGTCAGCTCGGCGTGCGCCGTGCCGCCGAGTATGAGGCTTGTGGCGTATGTGCCAACTGCCACAAGATACTCTCGCCGGTTCATCGCCTCAGACGTTGCTACTTAGCATCGATCAGCCATAGCACTGGGCCCTTTCTACTCCAGCCAATCCCTAATTGGCCTTCTGGGCAGTGCGGTCAAAACCTAAAGTTAATGCCGGTAATTATGCCGTGCCGACGATATTTGATTTCGACCGGTCCCCCTATGCCAGGGAGGGCGTCGCTTCCGTAGTCGCTGTAGGCATATTCGATACGCGCGGAAATCGAATCCGTCAGAGACCGTTCGAAGCCAGCGCCAAGCGTGAACCCGTCTCGGTTCTCAGAGGCACTAGCCGGGTTGGTAACCGAGATGCGCGTATTGGAATAGCCTCCTCGAGCATACAGAAGGCTATTGGAGGACACTAGAAATCCAGCGCGGCCAGTTACATTGACTGTCCGGCCGGTCTCGAAATCAAGTGCAGCAGAGCTGTTGCTGCCGGTGCGCCCTGTAATGGAGCCTTCCACACCGATCACGATGCCCCCGAGATTAGCGTCATAGCCGAGCTGACCACCATATACCAAACCATCGCCTTTAACGCGACTGGTTGCGGGCGGAACTGCGCTGGTTGTGGCTGTACGACGGTCTTGTTGCCAGCCCAGTTGCGAGCCGACGAAGGGGCCATCAAAAAGGTCTGCATCCTGTGCTGCTGCAGGGGCAGCTAAGGCGGCGGTGGCAATCAAGCCAAAGATTAGGTGTTTCATATGCGAACTCCCTTTCACCACGTAGCGCGTATCGGATCAGCGATCGAAAGTGTTGAAAATCTTCTGAACGGCCGCTTAATGGCTGTCAAGAGTAGGGTGTTCGGAGTTCGGTAGAGAGGCAGTTTTGAGCACCTTTCGCTGAAAACGTTGCCATTTCGGAAGTGCAGTAATATTAATCTATGGTTCAAGTGCTGAGACCCAAAAGACGTTTAATTCTGGATCCTTGCTAAAAGTTTCAAGCAGGATCCCGGCGGCTCCAAAATCAAAGGCTGGTTTATGCTTCGTCTCCGTATCCTGATAGCAATATCGGCGCTCGCCCTTGCCCTTCAGCCGGCAAGCGCGGATGATGCACGCGAGATTTCGCTAGCAATTGACGGAACGCCGCGGAGAGCTACGCTTGTGAATGACTTCGGCAAAGGTGGAGCCGTGCCAGTCGTTATTGTGCTGCATGGAGGTCAAGGTAGCGCCGCAGATCAACGAGAACGAACTGGGTTCGATGGGCTTGCCGTAGCAGAGGGCTTCACCGTAGTTTATCCGGAAGGGACGGAATGGGCACCGGGGCGCCACGCATGGAATACTGGTTACCTAATGCGGCGTCAGGTGGGGCAATCAAATGACATCGCCTATCTTGATGCGCTGATTGACATTCTCATCCGGGATCACAGCGCAGATCCACGAAGGATTTACATGACGGGCGGGTCTAATGGGGCGATGATGACCTTGGTTTATGCGACCCAGCGTGCCGAGCGCTTGGCAGCTATCGCGCCGGTCGTGGGGGCGATGTTCAGCTTCGAAACGCAGCCCAGCCGACCGTTGCCGATCATGTTCATCAACGGTGGACAAGATAATGAAGTGCCTTCCGAAGGAGGCTTCAGCCGAAACCCGCTCGTTGCGCGCAATCAGGTGGCACCCTACAAACCGTTGGCTGAAACGGTCCAGTTTTGGGTCACGGTCAATGGCTCACTCACGCCGCCAGTGACTACCAGAACTGGGTCTGTAACTACGTCTGTTTATCGCGCCCCTTCTAATGGTGCGGTCACGATCTCAGTGGTCGATGATGTTGGAGGCCATGGCTGGCCCGGGACGCAGGCCCGGCGACAGGGTAACAACCCCATCCAGTCTTTTGATGGGGCAGAACGTGTTTGGGAGTTCTTCAAAACGCAATCCGGAACACCTTGAGCCCATCTAGTCAGGCATTGGCTTTAGAAAAACAAATATTATCAGTAATATATAGGAAAGAGAGTTTGTCTGTAGGCTCTCGCCCACCGCCATTTTTCAATCATCTTAAAGCCCATTCGCTACAATTCGTTCCCCAAGGCAACGACCTTTATGATCGTGTCCCATGGCGTGGTGTAACAGCGGCGTCATGATGTAGCCGGTTTAGGGCTGAGTTGATCATGTTCAGGGGACTGCGCTGAGCATGACGATGGGATCATTGCTTAAA
>VYLP01000389.1_pt1 | contig 20650 bp, 17 predicted proteins | sample 5114311 | NCBI WGS metagenome assembly VYLP01 (sample SAMN12291775, study PRJNA351875) | freshwater metagenome | isolation source: freshwater lake | place: USA: Michigan, Lansing Lake | collected 2013-08-14 | reverse complement strand
TTATGAATATAGTATCCTGTCAAGTCGCCTTTGTCAAGAGAAAATTTAACAACATCCAGACAAACGTTATTGTAGGGGTAATTCATGAATTACCCCTACACCTATTACCTAGTCGGTTCAAGCTAACAATCCCTCGTAACCCACCACGATTGACTATGATTGAATTAATCACTGATAACTGATTACTGATCACTGATCACTGATAATAACCCTTGACCGCCAAAACGGACAACATCGGTACAAAATAACCCCGTTTCCTCCCGCACAGTTTCTATAGCTTTAACTGCCGCCTGCGGACTAAGATGAAAAGTATTTAAACTAATCCCCTTTACCTTCACCTCCCCGAAACTTCCCCCGGCGCCGGCAGTCATTTCGTAGAGTTTAATCACTTCTGTTAGAGGAGGGATGAGAATATCGGGTAAATCTTTGATATGAATTTGTCCAGCGCGATGGACGAGAATTAACCCCGTTGGTTGACTGCCACGCATTAAGGGCAAGGTAGCAGTGGATCCAGGGTGTAAAAGAGAACCTTGACCCTCAATAAACAGAATATCGTTATTTTCTGCCGATTCTAACACCAAAGCCTCGATCGCACCAGCAGCATAATCGACGCGCACCGCATCCAAGGGTACACCTTTTCCCGCGATCATAATTCCCCCCTGTCCAGTGGCTAAAAATTGCGATTTTAGCCCTTTTTCTGCGGCAACTCGGTGTAATTCGATGCTAGTGGACATTTTGCCCACACTCATATCCGTCCCTACCGTTAGAATACGCTGACAGGTTAAATTTTTCGCCCGCGCTTGCCCAATTTTTAAGTCTTGGGGTTCCAGACGGATATCCCAAATCCATTGATCCGGTTTAAGCTGAGGAAAAAGGGGTTTTAGGGGTGTATGGAGACCATTAACGAGGGATAAACCCGCATTCACCGCCTCTTTGATTTCTTCTAGCCAATGGGGTGGTAAAATTCCTCCTGAGGGTGCGATGCCAATTAACAGGGTATCGGGATGATAGGTTAGAGCTTCCTTAACACTAGCAACAATCGGCAAGGGGCGATCGATTCCAGCCACTTCTTTTAAGGCGCTGCCGGCGCTTTCTGCGTCAATAATCGCCACTACCTGCGCTTTTCCGTAACGCAGATAACTTAATCCGGTTTTGCCGCGAGTTCCTTTGATTCCTTCGTGGAGAAGAATCGCTACTTTCTTGTCAGGAGTCAAATAATCAGTCATCTTCTGTCCGTAAACTAACACCCAAACCAGGTGAATTATTTGGTTGTAAACGTCCCTTTTCTAAGCTTAATCCCGTAAAGGGATCATCGCGTAAATTTAAATGACTATCTAGGTCAAGATAGTTGACAAGCGGGCCAAGATGTGCTAGGGCAGTATTGGCTAAACTGCTGTCAGAGTAACATCCGAACATAATTTGCAGTCGGCAAGCTTGGGCAATATGAATCATTCTCTGCACTTCGGCTAATCCACCAGCTTTCATTAGTTTAATATTAATGCCGTGGACTCGATCGGCCAGTTTCGGGATATCTTGACTAGAAAAACAGCTTTCATCGACGAAGATAGGTAGGGGCGATTTTTGGTATAAATCAATTAAATCTCGTTCTTGTCCCGCAGATAGGGGTTGTTCCACATAAATAACGCCTTTTTCCTCTAACCATTGGCACATTTTCACCGCATCGCTAAATCTCCAACCACCATTAGCATCGACAGTTAGGGGCAAATGGGGGACAATTGCTTTAATAGCCAGAATTATAGCTCGATCAGCTTCTATACCGTCTGGTGAGCCTAATTTGACCTTTAATAAGCTAAAATCGCCGATTTCTAGCCAATCTAACACCCTCTTCCCCACATTTTCTGGAGAATTTAAACCGATAGTAACAGAAACCGGCGGAATTAAAGAGCGATCGAGTCCAAAAATTTGCCAGAGAGGTAAATTAGCTTTTTTGCCTAACCAGTCGTGCAGTGCCGTGTCAATAGCGGCACGAGTAGCCGAAGATATCTGATTTTGCCATAAAATTTTCTCAATTTCTTGGCGTTGACAGGGGTGAAAAGATTGTAAAATAGGAGCGATCGAGTTTAATTCTTGCAGGATTTTATCGGTTTTTTTCTCCTCGCTGGTAATATCAAAAGGGGATGCCTCTCCCCACCCTTCGATATTTTCCTCGCTAATTTGCAGCCAGATATTAGTATTTTCGCTGGTAGTGCCGCGACTAATCGTTAAAGGTACTCGTTTATGAATAGTAAAAGTTTGCCAGTTTAGCAGCATAATTCACCTAGGGATGATCGGGGAATAGGAACAAAAAAATTATCTACACTTACCCAAATCCTTACTTCTGTCCACTCTCCCCGCAATCATACAACTTCCGGCGGTGTTTTTCGTCAAAGACAAAATATGATAGGCTAACCGAAGGTGTAAGCAAGACGGCTGCGGGTTAGGAAATGGGATGAAAGAGGAGTGAGTTAACCAAAATCAATGATTAAGAAAAAGATTTCTTACTGGGTAAATGGAGGCATTGCCCTCATTGATCGCTATCTGATCAGCCAACTACTACCACCATTTTTATTTAGTGTTGGTTTATTTGCCTCTTTGGGAGTAGCGATCGGCAATCTTTCCGATTTAGCTAATCAGGTAGTTGATGCTAATCTACCCCTTGCCTCGGCCCTAGAAATTCTCCTGTTAAAAGTGCCAGAATTTGTCACTTATTCTCTGCCAGTTTCTCTTTTGCTGGCCACTTTAATCACCTACGGACGTTTAAGTAGTGATAGCGAAACCGTTGCCCTGCAAAGCTGTGGAGTCACTCTTTATCGTCTTTTTATACCCACTTTTTGCCTGAGTTTAATAGTTACATTTGTGACATTTTTATTAAACGAATATGTGGTTCCTAATGCTAATTATCGAGCCACAGAAATTTTAGTGCAGAAAATTAATAAAGAAGCAAGTTTTTGGAAAAACAAAGATGTTTATTATCCCGATTATGAAATAAAAACCCTAGAAAATGGTACGATTAATCGCAATTTAAGAAGTTTATTTTATGCCGAACAATTTGACGGGGAAAAAATGAAAACTGTCACCGTTATCCGTTGGCTAAAAGAAGAATTAAATCAAATTATTATCGCCGATTCGGCCCGTTGGAATGCCGTCGATAACGTCTGGGACTTTTTTAACGGCATTATCTATGAATTAACCCCCCCTAACGCCTCCTATAGCCAAGTTATCCCCTTTAAAGCCGAAAAAATCGCTTTATCTCGCTCCGCTTTCGATTTTGCTCGTCAAAGCCGGGATCCCTACGAGATGAACATACCACAGGCGATCGAATATGTGCAACTGCTCAAACTCAGTGGCGATGATAAGAGAGTCAGGTTTTTTCAAGTGCGAATCCAGCAAAAAATCGCCTTTCCCTTTGTCTGTATCGTCTTTGCTACCATCGGCTGTGCCTTGGGTTCTCTACCGCAAAGAATCGGTCGGGGAACCAGTTTCGGTCTCAGCGTCGCTATTGTTTTTCTCTACTATCTTTTAAACTTTTTAGTGGGCAGCTTGGGACTAACCGCCACCCTTTCCCCCTTCCTAGCTGCCTGGCTGCCTAACTTTTTCGGTTTTGGGTTGGGTCTCTGGTTATTATGGCGACTTAACGGTTAGACTTTTTTGAAAATTTTCGTCAAGATAGGAGACGTAGAGTTATAGCAGGCCTCTTAGTCTATGTTTCCCTTTTTCTTTAACACTTGTGGCAGCACTTCCCGCCAAGAATGTCAAGAGCGTAAATTAACATTCCTCAAATGGATGCGCGATGACCTCGAAACCCGTCTAGCGGGATTAAATGCCGCTATCGAAACTATCGAGCGTCAAATCAGTCGGGAAGGTCAATCTCCCTCTTAAAACCCTGAAAATAGGCGAGTTTTCCCCTCGCCTTCTCCCCACAATTGGCTAAGAGATCTAACTTGACAGTTGTATTGGCCAAGAGGGATAATAGTAGTTTGTGTGAACTTTAGCTAGACTAAAATACCTTGGCTAACGTTATTGTAATCGGCGCTCAGTGGGGCGACGAAGGAAAAGGAAAAATCACGGATCTGCTGAGTCGATCGGCGGATGTGGTGGTGCGTTCTCAAGGTGGCGTAAATGCGGGTCATACCGTCGTCGTCGATGATCAAACGTTCAAACTCCATCTAATTCCCTCTGGGATTCTCTACCCGGATACGGAATGTATAATCGGCTCAGGAACAGTCATAGATCCCTCGGTGTTACTCAAAGAGATGGCGCAATTACACGCCCTCAATGTTACCACCGACAATCTCTATATCTCGCAAACGGCTCATGTCACTATGCCCTATCATCGGCTGCTCGATCAAGCAGCCGAGGAAAAACGGGGTAAATATAAAATCGGCACCACGGGACGGGGTATTGGCCCCACCTATGCCGACAAATCCGAGCGCATCGGCATTCGAGTCATCGACTTGATCAATACCGAGAATCTGCGGCAAAAACTAGAATGGACGATCAATTATAAAAACGTCATTTTAGAAAAGTTATATAACTTACCGCCTTTAGATGCGAAGACGGTGATCGAGGAATATCTAGAATATGCCGAGATACTGCGTCCCCATGTGGTCGATAGTTCCCTAAAAATCTACGAAGCAATCCGCAAGCGTAAGAATATTCTTTTTGAAGGGGCCCAAGGCACCCTACTCGACCTCGATCACGGAACCTATCCCTACGTTACCTCCTCCAATCCGATCGCTGGGGGTGCTTGTGTGGGTTCTGGTATCGGTCCGACGGTAATCGATCGAGTGATCGGTGTGGCCAAAGCTTACACCACTAGGGTGGGGGAAGGGCCATTTCCCACGGAATTAGAGGGGGAGATCGAGCAGTTATTGTGCGATCGGGGGGCAGAATTCGGGACCACCACCGGGCGTCGTCGTCGCTGTGGTTGGTTTGATGCGGTTATCGGTCGTTACGCAGTGCGAATCAATGGTTTAGACTGTCTAGCGATCACCAAATTAGATGTTCTCGATACCCTAGAGGAAATCAAAGTCTGTGTGGCCTACCAATTGGACGGCAAAACCTGTCGCCATTTACCCAGCAGTGCCGGGGAATTCGCCCGTTGTCAACCGATTTACCGAACGATGCCGGGGTGGCAACAACCCACCAGTGATTGTCGCAGTCTGGAAGAGCTGCCTAAACAGGCCCTCGATTATCTAAAATTCCTAGGGGCGATCATGGAAGTACCGATCGCTATTATCTCCCTAGGAGCTAGTCGCGACCAAACCATCATCGTTGAAGACCCCATTCACGGGCCAAAACGCGCTCTTTTGGACGAAAATGGCGCGCCTTGGGATAATCACGAATTTTAAATCATTGCCAAAGAGGATTAGTCAACTATGCAAGTTAGCGTTGAATGTCAAAAAAGACCCGAAAATATTAACCCCAGGGCCCTACGTCGTCAGGGTTTGATCCCGGCGGTTCTCTATGGCCACAACGGCACGGAATCGGTTTCCCTCGTGGTTCCTGAAAAAGCGGCCTTAACCCTACTGAAAAAAGCCTCGGTAAATAATACCCTGGTGGATGTGAATGTCCCCGAAATGCCCTGGACGGGAAAAGCTTTGATCCAAGAGGTACAATCTCATGCTTGGAAAAGAAATCTCTATCATCTCAGTTTCTTCTCGGTGTCTGCCCACGGTAAGCTCGATATCGTTGTTCCCATTAAAGCCATTGGAGAAGCGATCGGAACCAAACAGGGCGGTTTAATCGAACAGTTCGTCAACGAAGTTAATGTCTCCTGTATTGCTGATAATATCCCGGAAGTGATCGAATTTGATGTTTCGGGCATCGGTGTGGGGCAATCCCTGCTCGTGGGTGATTTAAAAATGCCGGAAGGGGTGACTTTAAAAGATGATCCCCATACCACCGTTTTTGCCATTGTTGCCGCTAAACGGTAAGTTCAGTGATCGGTGGTCGGGTGATCGGGTTTTGGGGTGTTGGGGTTTTAGGGTTTTAGTTGAAATTCCCCCACTTCCCCAACCCCCACTCTGCCATAACTACTACTGCATACTTTGTGCTTTTTGTCAAAAAAACTTTTTCTTTGCAATAAAACTACACAAAAAAAAGATCATCGTTGTGGGTGAAATTGACCGATTTACCCGTCTTAATTAGGATCACCCTGTAGGTGTAGCAAGGTTTTCAACCCTTGCTGTCCAAAAAAGCACAGAATAACCCACTGTGAAATTCTATCAAATCGCTGTTACCACTGCAACATCGTTGTTAAATAAAAATCTTTCTCAATTAATTCTTAAGAATTTGTAAATATTGCGAAATGTTAATTTAAATATTCTCAAGTTTTTGGAGTCAATAAATAATTTTTGCTTATCTTTGGCGAAAAATAGAACTCCTGCAAAAATCCAACATCTACCATTGGGTTAGGATTCAGGATTGAGGATTCAGGATTGAGGAGACAGCTTTTTTCTCCCTTTTCCCCTCTCCCCTGCTCCCCTCTCCCTGCTGCCATCTACTGGGGGGTTATAGCGTGAAAACGCTCAAATAGCTCCTCGCGGGCGGATTCGATTAATAATAGCCTTGCGCTGCAAAGGAGGCAGGAAATAGACCCCTTCGGGCCAATTCGGGTCTAAGGCCGCCCCAAAACCGTTTAATATAGTTTCACTAACCAGAGGGGCAAGAATCATCCATAAACGGGGCAAATTTTCCTGATTGTAGGAGCTATTTTCTCGTTTGGCCTGTCGCTGTAGTTCAGCAAAAACGGCGGTTAATTTCGAGAGACAATTACGCACATCGGCACGAGTGAGAGAATTACGATCGGGTTCTAGGAGAGCGCTATTTAGGGCAATTTGACCTAATAAGTAGTTGGACAAAAGTAAAGTTAACTGTGGGGTAAGGAGTCAGTAGCCGGTCGTCAGGAGTCAGGAGGCGGTCGGCAGAGGGCAGAGGGCAGGAGGTTTCATCAATCGAGGCGAAGAAAAAAATGGTAAGATTAGTTAAAGAAAATGATACAAATATACATTGATTAGAGAAAAAAAGCTATAAGTAAAAGAAAAGTTAATCTTCCTAAGTCCCATGACCAGAAAAGAACAGCCCTACTCGTGGTTCTCAAGAAAACCCTTGACCTGGCAACAATCGCGGGCTATGTGGCGCGATTTATGGTTAGAAGCGTCCCTCGATTTTCCCTATCTAGCTTTGATTGTTAGTTCTTGTGCGATCGCTACTTTTGGCTTAGTTGCCAATAGTGCAGCCGTGATCATTGGGGCGATGATTATTGCCCCTTTAATGTTGCCGATTCGTAGTCTGGCTTTTGGTGGTTTAATTGGTAGTTGGCGATTAATTCGTAAGTCAGCCTTGGCGATTTTAGTCGGTACGATCATCGCTTTAGCGATAGCTTGGTTCCTAGGATTATTAATCGGAATTTCTGAATTTGGTAGTGAAATTCAGGCCCGTTCTCAACCGAATCTTTTAGATTTAGGAGTAGCAATTACGGCGGGGGCAATCAGTGGTTATGCCAAAATAGAACCGAAAATTTCAGGTACTTTAGCGGGAACAGCGATCGCCGTGGCTTTAATGCCACCAGTTTGTACGATTGGTTTAGGATTATCCCAAGGCAATTGGATCCTAAGTTTGGGAGCAACTCTGTTATATATTACCAATTTATTAGGCATTGCTCTCGCCTGTTTGTTGGTCTTTTTGCTGGCCGGTTATTCTAATTTTCATCGGGCGCGTAACGCTCTATTTTTGACTTCTATCCTGACAGCAGTTTTGCTAATTCCCTTAGGAATAAGTTTTGCAACTCTGGCCAATCAAGCTCGCTTAGAAAGACTGATCAAAAAAGCTTTATTACAACGAACAGTTACTTTTCAACGGGCAGAATTGTTGGAATCTTCAATTAATTGGCTCAAGCAGCCTCCCCGGGTGAGATTAGTGGTAAGAACTGCGGAAAGCATTACCCCCAGACAGGTAGAATTGTTGCAAGAATTTATTACTAAGGAAATGGGGCGACCTTTTCAATTAAATGTCTTGGTTTCTAAGGTTAATGAAGTCACTTCGCCAGAATAAAGTCGAGAAAATTAGCGCAAGTAATGACAAACAAGGATTAATTCGCTATCTTAATGTTTGATATTTAATCTATAGGTAGGGTTCAGGTGAGTGGCGGCAATCGACCAGAAAGCACGGCTTATGTGCGGATAATTAAGCAATCTTGGCAAACGGGGAAATTAGAGGGGGAAGTGCGGACGGAACAATATCAATGGCGTTTTCAGTGGCATTTTCTTCAAGGCAAGTTATCAGTACAACCTTCCCTAGGTAGGGCTTTGATTTTTGAACCCTTGAATCGGTTTTTAGAACGCTACGATTATCAATTAGAACCGGGAGGAGATTATGAATTTACAGTGCGCTCAAAATTTTAAATATGGGGGATTGAATTACAGCCTTTCTCCTAAGGATGAAGTTTAACCTAATTTGGCCTCATAAAAGGAAAACCTTGTACCTCATCATTAAGATAACAGCCTATTGATCAAGAGAAATTGACGGTTTATGGACAACCCGGCCGAGATACTAGGTTTTTACAGGAAGTTTTTTGATTTAAATCCCACCGGTTAGGCTAAAATTCAGCCAGAACAAAACGTTATATTAACGATAAGAATTTTTAGGAACAAGGGAAATGACGCAAGGACAGAAGGTTTCAGTGGGTATTGTCGGCGCTTCGGGATATGGTGGCGTACAGTTGGTACGTTTGCTCAAAGAACATCCCCTTGTCGAATTAGCGTATCTGGGGGGCGATAGTAGCGCCGGGAAACCCTACAGTGATTTATATCCCCATCTCGGTCATAGCATTAATCTTAATGTGGAGGCGATCGATTTAGAGATAATTGCCTCCCGTTGTCAAGTGGTTTTCTTGGGTTTACCCAATGGTTTAGCCTGTGATTTAGCCCCTCCTTTGATCGCTAAAGGGTGTAAAGTTTTGGATCTGTCGGCAGATTATCGTTTTACTAGCCTAGAAACCTATAGTAAATGGTATGGCAAGGAACGTCAGGATCAAGCGATCGCATCTACGGCTGTGTACGGTTTACCGGAACTTTATCGGGAAGATATTAAAAATGCCTCTTTGATCGGTTGCCCCGGATGTTATCCTACTGCTAGTTTAATGGCGATTTCTCCCCTATTAAAACAGGGTTTAATTCTCCCAGAAACCACGATTATCGATGCCAAATCGGGAACTTCGGGAGGGGGAAGACAAGCTAAGATTAATATGTTATTGGCAGAAGCAGATAGTTCGATCGGGGCCTATAATGTAGCGGGAAAACACCGTCATACTCCCGAAATTGAGCAGATTTGCGGTGATTTAGCCGGTCATGAGGTGCGCGTCCAGTTTACTCCCCATTTAATGCCCATGGTTCGGGGTATCCTGTCCACAGTTTACGCCACTTTGCGGGATCCCAATCTGGTGCGGGATGATTTAATCACTATTTACAATGCTTTTTATCGCACTTCTCCCTTTGTCAAAATCTTACCGGGGGGAGTCTATCCACAAACTAAATGGGCCTGTGGTACTAATTTATGTTATCTCGGTATTGAAGTGGATCCGAGAACCGATCGAGTAATAGTGATGTCAGCGATCGATAATTTAGTTAAGGGACAATCGGGACAAGCGGTACAATGTCTCAATCTCATGATGGGTTGGGAAGAATCCCTTGGTTTACCGCAAATGTGTTTTTATCCTTAAAAATTTCTGGATGCGTTTAACCTGCTACATCTCATTTTTGTAAATCTACTGAGTTGGGATTTTTAAAGGGAAACTATCTTCTAAAATTGGTCATTAAGCTAAACGGCGCTTAACCTGCATGATCCAATAGCTATAACCCTTTTGGAGTCTATATCGGTGATCCGAAGTAAAAGCCGTTTAGCTTACTTCCGATTTTACCACTCAATCCAAGCCTTTGGGGGGTAGAACCCCCCAAACCCCTAGGGCTGTTTCATTTTCTCAGAACAAATATCTGAAAAATTTTTAAAATGCCTTGCTTTGCTTGCCCCGTAAGCGATTGAAGACAGACAAACAAGGAATCAAACTAGAGAATGAATCAGCCCTACCCAAACCCCCCGTTGGGGGCGTGGCGCCGCCCCCAAACCCCCCGCGCATTAGTTTTTCGGTGGGATGCTTACACGCGATTGTTGATATATTTGTACCAGTTTAAGAGTGACTGATTATTGCTGATTGTCGGTATTTCTGCAAATGTGAGATGCACCCTGTTTAACCACACATCCTTTAATCAATTTCAGGAAAAACTGGCAAAATTTTGTCACTATGATGGAGATGCGATGTTTCCCGATTGGCAGCAAAGACAAGGAGAAAATGGCAGAAAAGTAGTCAGTTTATCGACAAAAGCGCATATAAAACCTTGCTAAAGTTCCTCACCACCAAACTAAATTTGATTGTCAAGTTGATATCAACCCCTTAGAAACCTTGACTTATTCGACTGGGATCACCTAGAAAGGCCCTTGCAGGAATCGATCCTTGAGTCGCTTCCGGGAGAATTTGCCAGTGTTGATCTAAAGCTTGTAACACCCGATCCTGCTGATTTCTGAATCCCTCGATATTGCTACTACCAGCATTCATAATTACAAACCAAACTTTACCCCTTTCTTGGGTGGGAATTTCTCCAGCTAAGGCGCTAACTTGGGCTAAAGTTCCAGTTTTAATCATCACTCCTTTGGGAATCGCCCGCCACTGCATAGTTCCTTTGGTATCGCGTCCCCCCACCGGAAATAAATCAGCTACTTTGATCGGTTGATTGGCTAACTTGCGATCCAAGGCCTTGAGAATCTCAATAACTGCCCGGGGAGACAAGCGATTTTCTACACCCAATCCCGAACCATTAATTAATTGAATTTCTTCCGCTCCTACCCCAGTAATTTTAGTATTAATTGCGTCCACTGCTGCCGGACCACCGAGCAGCTCCGCTAACATTTCTGACATGACGTTATTACTATAAATATTCATCTGACGCAACAGTTCCGTTAAAGTTAAGGACTGATGACGCAATAATAATCGGGCATTTTCGGGGCGAATTGGACTGGCTCGAACCATGCCCAAAATCTTCACCTGTGGGGCTTGTGTGCCGCTAGGAAGGCTCTGAAAAGCTTTTTGGGTTTCTTTTGACCATTTCGATTGATCAAGCCCAATTTTTAGCAATTCTCCCGCTTTGAGGGGATCGGTTTGAAAATTCATGGCGAATTGACCCGTAATGATCAGATCGCCTTTGACCTGACGGATGCCTAATTGATCGAGGCCATTGCCCACTGCGATCGCTTCTTCCCAGACAAAAAGCGGATCCCCTTCCCCTTCAATAATTAAATCTCCCTCTAACACCCCGTTTTTTACCTCTCCCGTGCTGTAAAAACGAGTAGCAAAACGATGATCGAGGGGCCAGGTTTCCACGGCGGCGAGAGTAGTGGCGATTTTAGTTAAAGAAGCCCCCGAAGCAGGTAGATTACCCTGATGATCGGCTAAATCAGCCCATTCCGTCTCAATTAAGACCCGTTGTTGACGAGAGTTTAAACCTTTTTTAGTCAAGTCTTGCAGATAATCGGCCACGATCGCCGCCACCCGGGGATCGGGAGCGGTGGGAAGGTGGAAAATAGGTTGATTTTGCCAAGAAATTAGGGGAATATTGGCGATCGGTTGGGATTGCCCCCCCAGCCAACCGAAGAGAAAGCCGAAAACTGCCAAATTAAAAACTGAGAACATCTTTTCCTTAATCGCAATGATGCCTTATTGTATAGAGATGATTGGTAATTTTTAACAATTGCTCGATCAGAAAACACTAATCCTCGATCGGCCAGCTTTTGTCAAGAGCTGCCGCTCAACTTATTAAAGATTTCTATCCCACTGACTCAATGGCAGAAACGGCATTAAATCGGGCAAGAATCGCGGTAGATGCGATGGGAGGTGACTACGCTCCCAACGAGATTATCGCGGGATCGATGCGAGCTTCCGAAGAATTAGATGTAGAAGTATTATTAGTCGGCGATTCTGAACGGATTGAGGCTTATTTCCAGCATCATCCCCGTCCCAAGAATCTCACGATCGTCCACGCAGAGGAAGTGGTGGCCATGGACGAAGAGCCGATCACCGCTATCCGTCGCAAACCGGCGGCCTCGATTAATGTGGCCATGGATTTAGTCAAACAAAATCGCGCCGATGCAGTGGTGTCGGCCGGTCACTCCGGGGCAGCCATGGCGGCGGCGTTACTGCGTTTAGGTCGTTTAAAAGGAATCGATCGCCCGGCGATCGGTGCGGTGCTGCCGACGATGTTGGCGGGTAAATCGGTGATTATCCTCGATGTTGGGGCGAATGTGGACTGTAAACCCAAATATTTAGAGCAGTTTGCCCTAATGGGGACAATTTACAGTAAATACGTTATGGGGGTTGAAGATCCAAAAGTCGGTTTGCTCAATATCGGCGAAGAAGCCAGCAAAGGTAACGATCTCGCCCTAAAAACCTACGAATTATTAGAAAATAACCAGCAAATTCCCTTTATCGGCAATGCTGAGGGCCGGGATGTGCTATCGGGACAATTCGATGTGATCGTCTGCGATGGTTTTGTCGGTAATGTCCTGTTAAAATTTGCCGAAGCGGTGGGGGGAATTATCCTACAAATTCTCAAAGAGGAATTACCTAGGGGGATACAGGGTAAAGTCGGGACGGCTTTAATTAAACCCAATCTTAAACAGATTAAACAACGCATGGATCACGCGGAACACGGTGGCGCGCTGTTATTTGGAGTCGATGGGGTCTGTGTGATCAGTCACGGCAGTTCCCAAGCGCCTTCGATTTTTAACGCCATCCGACAGGCGAAAAATGCCGTCGATAATCGCGTTTCTGAGCGCATTCAAGCCTACAATGACCACCATCATCAATTAAAAAAGTTGTCGGTGAACAGTGAAGATTAAGCTGTCGGCCATCTTGAAGCCGTCGGGAGACAGGGGACAGGAGACTATTTTTATTTATTCTTCCCACTTCCCACTTCCCACTGATAACTGACCCACTTCCCACTGATAACTGACCCACTTCCCACTGATAACTGATAACTGATAACTGATAACTGAAAAGGGGGAATATTTTGAACGGATTCGGGGCAGCAGTCGTCATTACTGGTTGTGGATCGGCCACACCAGGGCAATTTCTCAGTAATGAAGAACTCAGCCAAATTGTCGAGACTTCCGATGAATGGATTAAAAGTCGTACAGGCATCGGTAAACGCCATTTAGCGGATCAATCGGTGTCTTTGAGCCAATTAGCAGCCCAAGCAGCGATTAAGGCTCTAGAAATGGCTCAGGTGTCGCCTAGGGACATCGATCTGATTCTCTTGGCTACTTCTACCCCCGATGATTTGTTCGGTAGCGCCGCCCAAGTTCAAAGTCAGATCGGGGCCAATCGGGCGATCGCTTTTGATCTCACCGCCGCCTGTTCAGGTTTTCTGGTGGGATTAGTCACCGCCACCCAGTTTATCCGTACTGGTACTTACCGCAATGTCTTGGTTATCGGGGCCGATGTTCTCTCCCGTTGGGTGGATTGGAACGATCGCGCTACCTGTGTCCTCTTTGGTGATGGGGCAGGGGCGGTTCTTTGTCAAGCAAATGATACAAAAGATAACATTCTCGGTTTTGAACTCCATAGCGACGGCAGCCAGAATGGTTCTCTCAATCTCGCCTATCAGGGGGAAGAATTGCCCCTTAAGCAGGGGATAAGGGTTCAAAAAGGGACCTATAAGCCCCTAAGGATGAACGGACGGGAAGTCTATCGTTTTGCCGTGGCGAAAGTGCCAGAGGTCATCGAAAAAGCCCTCTATCGGGCTAATTTAACCACCAGTGACATCGATTGGTTAGTTCTGCACCAAGCTAACCAAAGAATTATGGACGCGGTGAGCGAGCGCCTGAAACTGCCTCCGGAAAAAGTGATCAGCAATCTCAGCGAGTATGGCAACACTTCCGCAGCCTCGATTCCTCTAGCCCTCGATGAAGCTGTCAGGAGTGGTAAGGTCAAAAAAGGTGATATTATTGCTTCTTCCGGCTTTGGTGCCGGTTTAACTTGGGGTGGGATTATCTTCCGTTGGGGAGATTAATTCAGTGATCAGTGATCAGTGATCAGTGATCAGTAAACAGTGATCAGTAAACAGTAAACTGTAACCAGTAACCAGTAAACTGTAAATTGTAAACGGTAAACAGTAAACAGTAAACAGTAAACTAAAAACTCACATCTGATAACTGATAACTGATAGCTGATAACTGATAACTGATAACTGATAACTGATAACTGATAACTGATAACTGACCCAAACACATCTATTTATCTATTTTAAGAACTTATGAAAACAGCGTGGATATTCCCGGGACAAGGATCGCAAGCGTTAGGAATGATTGGAGATTTAGCGGAAAGTGCGCTTGGTCAAGAGAGATTAAAAATAGCAGAAAAAATCCTCGGTTGGTCGGTCCTAGAAAAATGTCAAGGGGATGAAGAAACCCTATCTCGTACTCTTTATACTCAACCTTGTTTATTTGTGGTGGAGAGTATTTTAGCGGATTTGTTGCAAGAAAAAGGTCATTTTCCTGATCTAGTTGCCGGTCATAGTCTCGGTGAATATTCCGCTTTATATGCGGCCAGGGTGTTTAATTTTGAGACAGGATTAAATCTAGTTCAAAACCGTTCCCGTTTGATGGATGCGGCCGAAGGTGGTAAAATGGCTGCCTTAATGAAATTTGATCGCACCAGTCTAGAGACAGTGGTTAATCAGACGGAAAATGTAGTTATTGCTAATGATAATAGTGCTGAACAAGTGGTAATTTCTGGGACTCCTGAAGCGGTGGATTTGGTATTAGGTCAAGTGAAAGTTAAGCGAGTTATGCCTTTAAAAGTATCCGGTGCTTTTCACTCTCCCTTGATGGAAAATGCCGCTATTCAATTTCAGCAGATTTTAGAATTAGTTAATTTTCGGTCTGCAAAAGTTCCCGTGATTTCTAATGTCGATCCGAGCAATCCTACCCAGGACGGGGAACAATTAAAAAAATATCTGATCCAGCAGATGACTAGCTCGGTTCGCTGGCGAGAAATTATGTTAAGATTGCCCGATGTGGGTGTAGAAAAAGCGATCGAAGTGGGACCGGGTAAAGTTTTAACTGGTTTAATTAAACGAACTGCTCCAATTGAGTTAGAAAATATTAGTCAATTAGCTGATATATACAATGGTAGCGACGATGTTAAATTGCAGGGTTCATTAATTGGTGTTGGTTAAATTATCTAGCAACATTTTCGATAAAGTAAATTGATGGATACCTAAGTAGTTAGGTGTTAAAAACCATCAGACACCCCCCTTATCAAGGGAAGGTAGGGTTGATTCATGAATCAACCCTACCTTGAATCAACCCTACTTATCAAGGGGAGATCGACACCCAAAATCTATCTTCAATTTAATTATAACCAGCTACCTAGCCAAAAATTTGGTTAGGTATTTTTTTAGGAAACTATCATAACTTCTGCTGTTTCTCCCGCTTGTATAGTAGTTTTACCCTGGGGAATTATGGCTAAAGCATTAGTACCCGCTAAATTAATTAAATTAGCCGAATTGTGTTGTCCGGGAGCAAGTTGAAATTGATAAACTCCCTCGATAATTTCTATTTTTCCCCAGAGATAAACTTCTCTTTGTCCATTAGATTGGAGAGTATCGCGGGTGACAACTCGCAGAAATTTGTTCTGATATTCTGTCAATCCCGATAATTTTTTAATGGCCATTTGCACGAAGCGCCAACAGGAAACTAAAGCAGAGACGGGATTTCCGGGGATACCAAAGTAAACACAACCGTTAGGAAAAGTAGCAAAGGTTAGGGGTTTACCCGGTTGAATAGCAACGCTGCGAATTAGAATTTTTCCTCCTAATTCCCCTAAAATTCCCTCGATATAATCATAATCTCCTACAGAAACACCACCGGTGGAAAGGACGATAGCACTAGAATTAATTGCTTTTCTGATAGTTTCTCTGAGAAGATCGGGATTATCTTTGATTATACCTAAAGGTCTGGGAATTGCCCCTAAACTGGCGACAAATGCGGTTAAAGCGTAGCGATTTGAGTCAATAATTTGACCTTTTTGGAGGGTTTCATCGGGATTAATTAATTCATCTCCCGTGGAGAAAATTGCCACTTTCGGACGGGAAAAAACTGTTAATTCGGTAGCTTGTGCCGTGGCTAAAACTGCTATTTCTGGAGAATTAAGGGCAATACCGGCTTTTAATAAGGTATTTCCTGCTTGATAGAATGTGCCACGTTGACGCACGAAAAGACCTATTTTTTCGGGAGGGATAAGAATCGCCACTCGCTCCCCTTTTTTGTTAGTATTTTCCTGCATGATAATCGTATCACTGCCGGCGGGTAACATCGCTCCTGTAAATATTCGGGCTGTTTCTCCTGGTTGAATAATTTTTTCGGGGGCTTTGCCGGCGGGAATTTCGGCGATAATCTTTAAAGTAACGGGATTTTCTGGGTTAGTGTCTTTGACATCTTCGTAGCGGACAGCATAGCCATCCATTGCGGAATTATCCCAGTAGGGAAAGTCTAAATCACTGCTGATATCTTCGGCTAAAATGCGCCCAAAAGCTGCCTCTAGAGAAACTTTTTCGGTTTCTTGTCGGGGTTGAATTTGAGTTAAAATTATAGATTCTGCTTCTTTGACTGAGTACATGGATTAAACAAACAAATGAACCGATTAGCTAGATTAAGGGTGGAAGATATACAAGCTTGGGTCGGGGAAGTGCATTTATCGGATAGGAAGGGTCAGACTCCCTATTATATACCGGTTTTGAACCAAGTTCATCCCGAGGTTTTCGCTCTCCAGATTCACTGTCTTGAGGGGGAGATTTTGTCTTGGGGAGATGAAACTGTAACTTTTCCTTTGATGAGTGTGATTAAACCTTTTTTGTTATTATATCTTTTAACCCATTTAGGGGAAGATGCTGTTTTTCGTCGCGTGGGAAAACAAGCTTCTAGTTATCCTTTTAATTCCTTAACTCAACTGCAAGAGGATCGCGGTTTTCCCCGTAATCCTATGATTAATAGTGGTGCGATCGCCTTGGCAGACTTATTAGCAGGAGAAACGCCAGAATCTCGCTGTGAAAATTTGCTTTTATGGTTAAATGAAATGGGTAATTGTCAATTATTTCTCGATCACTCTGTGCTTGATTCTGTTCACTCCTATCCTAATGCACACAATCAAGCTTTAAGCTTAGAATTAGAAAAAAATGGTTATATTAGTCATCGTTATTTAGCCCTAGAAACCTACAATCAAATCTGTTGTTTATCTGGAAAAATTGCCGATCTTGCTAATTTAGGTAAGTTGATTTTAGCTTCTTCTTTTGCCGAAATTATTCTAGAAATTATGACTAATTCTGGACTCTATGAAGCTTCCGAAAAATTTGCTATTGAGGTGGGTTTTCCCACTAAATCGGGAGTTAGTGGGGCCCTATTATCAATTGTACCGCAACAGGGAGCGATCGCTTGTTATAGTCCTCTGTTAAATGAGCAAGGTAATTCAATTTTAGGACTTAATTTACTAACACATATAAGTAGGTGGATGGAATTAAATATAAGATGAACGTAGGTTGGGTTGAAGCATGAAACCCAACCCCCTGGGTAAGCAACTCACATAAAGTTCATTTTGTCAAGGATTGTTAAGATGCGCTTACCCTGATAATTCCAGTGATCAATTGGCTATCCTGATCATCTCTGGTGATTTTCCCGCAGCATAAATATCCCACATTGTCCGATAAGCTTTTTCTAAATTGCGGGTAAAAAGAAGGGTATCAAATAACGGATAAGTCAGACGATTTTGGGCTAGTTTCTGTTTAATTTCCTGCAATTTATCAGGAGATTTTGCTAAATTAATCGCTAAATTTTTATACTCCTCTAAATTCTTAGTAATTAATTCAGGTAGGCCAATAGCTGTCAGTAAACTAGCACCAACACGGGAAGGAAAAGTTGCACCTGGACAAGTTATAATCGGTAAACCTGCCCATAAAGCATCACTCCCAGTCGTATGAGCATTATAGTATAAAGTATCAAGAAATAAATCAGCTAGTTGATGTCGCGCCAAATGTTCCGACTTAGGTTGGAGATGGGCAAAAATTAAGCGATCGCCCTCAATTCCTCGCGCTTGTGCTTCCCGACGTAGATTTGCTTCCGCTTCTGCTACTCTCGAAAATAACCATAACACACTACCTGGAACATTAGCCAAAATTTGCATCCATACAGTGAATATTTGCGGCTCAATTTTATAGGTATGGTTGAAACAACAAAAGACAAAACCCGATTCAGGAAGACCATAATGGGAACGAGTAACAGGTTTAGATGATATAATTTGTTGATAATCATTAGCCTGATAACTATCCGGTAAAATTACCAATTTTTCAGTAAAATCATCAGCAGATTCTGGTGGGGTAACTATGGCATCACCAATAATATAGTCGATAAAATCTGCTCCCATTGTCCCCGGATAAACCAAATAATTAACTTGAATCGGTGCCGGTTTTAAAGCCAATATTTGCGTCCGCGCCTTATCAATATATCCCATCAAATCAACTAAAATATGCACCCCATCATCAAAAATCCGTTGTGCAGATTCCGTAATTGATAAAGTAGCAATATCATAAAAGCGATCGCAATCATTAGCAATGCGACGACGATACTCACTACCATCATCAGGACCATAGGAATAGGCAATTATTTCAAAGTTATTGCGATCCTGTAAACCAAAGACACTTTGCATCAAATGACTGGTGGGATGATTACGAAAATCATGGCATAAATAACCTATTTTTAATCGTCCAGATCGGGTGCGGGAATGGTTAAAGTTTAGGGGTTTAGTAATCAATGCTAATTGTCTTTTAACCTCTTGAGCATAGTTAGAAGCTACTTGCAATTGTTGACTAGCAGACCAAGGTTTATATAAGGTATCAAAGGGAGTTACTGCGGTAGATTTTCCCTCTTGTAACTGGTTTTCGGTTAATTGCCAAAGTTGGATTAAATCAGCTTCTCTTGTCTCCCAATTACAAGTCATTTCCTTCATAGAAAATAAGCAGGCAAAAGCCTCTGGGGAATTAGGTTGAATGGCTAAAGCTTGCTTAAATACGCTCATAGCTGCTTCTACTTTGTCCTGTCTTCCTAACGCTAAAGCTAAACTATTATAAGCTTTAATGTATTTAGGATTAAGCTTAATTGCTACTTGAAAATAAGCGATCGCTTCTTCAATTTTTCCCTGTAGTTGTAACACATTTCCTAAATTAAAGTGTGCTTCTGGATAATTAGGGTTTTTCCTGATTGCTTCTTGAAAATTGACCACAGCATCCCCTAACTTATCCTGCATTTGTAAGACTAAACCTAAATTATTCTCAGCAAAAGCATAGTTTTGATTGCCACAAATAGCTTGGTTAAAGCAAATAATTGCCTCGTCTAAATCTCCCTTGCTAACTGCTATTATTCCTAAATTATTGTGAGTTTCTGCATAATTAGGATTAATCAATAAAGCTTGCTTATAAGCCAAAATAGCTTGATCAATTTGTCCTAAACTATCCATGATCACCCCCAACTGATGCCAAGCAGCTGCATATTGGGGAGATTGATTAATTAATTGTTGATAGAGAGCGATCGCTTCTTCAAGCTTAAGCTGTTTTTGCAAGGTGTATGCTTGCTGATAAAGGGTATCTGCTGGCGAAGTATCAGGCTGATTATTTGCTAGATTTCCTCCAACTAAAGGAGAAATAGGATCGAGAGTAATAATTTTACTGATGTCATCATTTTGGAATCCTAAAGCTTGGGGACGTTTAACTCCTTCTAAGATTTGTATATCATAAAGTTCGGTCACTTCACCTTCTAAGCGTATCCAGTGAACAACTTCACCTGTTTTCAAATCAATAATTAGCAAACCACAGCGAGGTTCTGCTTCTTTAGCTATTAAATTATCATCTAAGATTAACCCCGAAAAAGTCTTATCTACCCCACGATTTTTAGATAATCCAACAATGGCATAATTTCTGACAAATGCTAAACCGCGCAGAAAACCAGGACAAAAAGTAACAGGCTCAAAAATGCCTTTGTCTTGATCAATATAACCAAAGTAACCCGTACCCGCATTTAATAACCATAACTTACCCTGATAAAATCGGGGAGAATGAGGCATAGATAAACCAGTAGCAATTACTTCATTAGACTGAATATCAATGACACAACCGCCAGTTTGTCTTCTGTCTCTCCACCCATCCACCACATCTGATTGACTACAAGCGGTAACATAACGCGCCTTCCCATCTACCAAAGCTAAACCATTGAGATGACAACGATCTTCATTGACTAAAGCGGAAATAAACGACGGTTTCCATAGGGGAATACAACTATGGCGATCGCTGACTGTCGCCAGACAATTTAACATGGTACTGATAAATATAATTCTTTCAGAGAGATTTTCTATTGCCAAATCGTGAATATCTAAATCCCCAGTAGTATATAGCAATTCTTGGAGCTATGAGGTACAATAGAAAGCAAATAGACAAATAATAGAACTTACCAGCTTCCTATGAGACCCTATTCCGTAGATTTTCGCCAAAAAATTATC
>VYLP01000229.1_pt1 | contig 20928 bp, 22 predicted proteins | sample 5114311 | NCBI WGS metagenome assembly VYLP01 (sample SAMN12291775, study PRJNA351875) | freshwater metagenome | isolation source: freshwater lake | place: USA: Michigan, Lansing Lake | collected 2013-08-14 | reverse complement strand
CACCCGCGTCGCGCGGCGCGCGCTCGGTCTCGCGCGGCGCGGGCGTTTCCAGGTCGGCCATGCGGCCGCAACCGGCGGCGGCGAGGGCGATCAGTGACAGGGCACCGATGAGGGGCAGCTTCTTCATGATCAGATCCTTTACGCGAGACGCGCCTTCCAGTCGGCGATCCGCGCGCGGACCTGTTCCGGCGCGGTGCCTCCGAAGCTCTGGCGGCTGGCGCAGGAAGCCTCAGGGGTGAGCACCTTGTAAACCTCCTCGGTGACGCCTGCGTGCAGGGCCTGCAATTCGGCGAGCGGCAGTTGCCCCAGGTCCACGCCCAGGCTTTCCGCCCGCTTCACCGCCGCACCGGTCACGTGGTGGGCCTGTCGGAAGGGAAGCCCTGCCTCGCGCACCAGCCAGTCGGCCAGATCGGTTGCGGTCGAATAGCCCCAGCCAGCCGCCTCGGCCATGCGGGCGGTGTTGGGTTTGAGCGCGGCGACCATGGCCGTCATGGCGGTGAGCGCCAGATCCAGCGCGTCCATCGCCTCGAACACCGGTGGCTTGTCCTCCTGCATGTCCTTGGAATAGGCGAGCGGCAGGCCCTTCATCACGGTCGACAGGGCAACGAACGCCCCCATGATCCGCCCCGTCTTGGCGCGGACCAGCTCGGCGGCGTCGGGGTTCCTCTTCTGCGGCATGATCGACGAGCCGGTCGTCAGATCGTCCGGCAGGGTGACGAAGCCGAACATGGGCGTCATCCACACCACGATCTCTTCAGCCAGCCGCGACAGATGTCCGGCCGTGATCGACGCGGCGGCGAGGGTTTCCAGGGCGAAGTCGCGGTCCGACACGGCGTCCAGACTGTTGGCCATTGGCCGGTCGAAGCCCAGGTCCGCCGCCGTCGCGTGGCGATCTATGGGGAAGGGCGAACCCGCCAGAGCCGCGGCCCCCAGCGGGCTCTCGTTCATCCGGGCGCGCGCATCGGCGAAACGCCCGGCATCGCGGCCGAACATCTCGACGTAGGCCATCAGGTGATGGCCCAGCGTCACCGGCTGGGCGGTCTGGAGGTGGGTGAAGCCGGGCATCAGGTCGCCCGCGTGCTGTTCGGCGCGGACCAGCAGTGCGCGTTGGAGCTCCGTCAGTTGTGCGCCCGTCCGGTCGCAGGCATCGCGGACCCACAGGCGGAAGTCGGTGGCGACCTGGTCGTTTCGGCTCCGGGCCGTATGCAGACGCCCCGACGGCTCGCCGATCAGCTCGGACAGCCGCGCCTCGACGTTCAGATGGATGTCCTCGAACTCGTCGCGGAAGGGGAAGGTCCCGGCCTCGATTTCGGACTGGATGGTGTCGAGCCCCGACAGGATCGCCGCTCCGTCCTCCGCGCCCACGATGCCCCGCGCGATCAGCATGCGGCAATGCGCCCGAGAGCCTCTCAAGTCCTGTGCCCACAGGCGTTGATCCACGCCGATGGAGACGTTGATCGCTTGCATGATCTCGGCGGGCTTGGCGGAAAACCGCCCGCCCCATAGGGTCTGGCCCGACGACGGCGCGGCGGCCGGAGGTTTGGAGTCAGGCATGGGCGGGTCCGGGAAAGGCGTTCTGATCGGGGCGTTGGCCTTGGCGGTTCTCGCCGGCGGCACGGTCGGCACCCTATACGCCATGCGCGCCGGTCCTTTCAAAGGCGAGGTGTCCGCCGAGGCGGAACCGGCCGCGAGGAGCGAACTCGCCCGCTTCGCCACGGGTCCCCTGGCGCGGCTTGAAACGCCCGCAGTGCTGGAGACGGCACCCGACTATGTCTTCAAGGATCGCCAAGGCACCGAGGTCCGGTTCACAGACTTCAGGGGCAAGGTGGTTGTGGTGAACCTGTGGGCCATGTGGTGCGCGCCGTGCCGCACCGAGATGCCCACCATCGCGGCCCTGGCCTCGGCCTACCCCGACGGCGACCTCGTGGTGCTGCCCATCAACGTCGACACGGGCGAGGACGCCGTGGCCGACGCCCGCTCCTTCATCGACGTGTACGAGCCGCTACCGTTCTATTCGGACACCCGCTTCCAGCTGCCTTTCGAGTTTCCAGGCAGGGGCAAGATGCCCCAGACGATCCTTCTGGATCGCGAGGGGCGTATCCGCGCGGCCTTCTCCGGTGAAGCGGACTGGAACAGCTCAGAGGCTCGCGCCCTGATCGACGCCATACTGGCGGAGTCCTGAAGACGGCCTACTGCTGAGCAGGCGGGGTGGCCCCGGGTCGACCCTCGGCGGCGGCCTCAGCCTGATTCTCCTCAAGCTCGTCGGCCAGATTGCCTGCCCCTTTTTCGACAGCCTGCGCGGCCTTCAGGGCCCCGCCTTCCAGCACTTCGCCCGCAGCGGCCGCGCCTTCCTTCAGCTCCTGACCCGCTTCGGCCGTTGCGATCTCGGCCCGGTCCCCTGCTGCGTCTGCCTGGGCGGCGGTCTTATCCTGCTCGGCTTCTGTGCAGGCCACGATCCCGAGCGTCAGCGCGGCGATGGCGGAAAAGGCGACGATGGACGACAGACGGACGCGCATGGGGAACCCTCGTTCGAGCTTTTGAACCTTTGCCGTCAACGCAGAGTGTCCCGTTTGGTTGCACGCCGACGGGCGTAGCGCCCCATTAAGGTTTACCGGAGATGATCAACCAGAGTTTTGCGGAGCCGTCCGTTTCCATGCCCATGCCCGTCGAAGCGCTGCACGCCTGCCTGGCCGAGGCCTTCCCCGACGCCGAGATCGTGATCGACGATCTGGCAGGCGACGGTGACCACTATCGCGCGCGCATCGTGTCGTCCGCGTTTCAGGGTCTGGCGCGCGTGAAGCAGCATCAGCTGGTCTATGCCGCCCTGAAAGGCCGGATGGGCGGCGAACTCCATGCGCTCGCGCTGGAAACCTCAACACCGACGCAGGGAGCCTGATCGATGCGCTATCGCCCCTTCGGCGCCTCCGGCGGCGCTGTTTCCAGTCTGACGCTGAGTTTGGGCGTCGACGCCCTGGCCCGCGGCGAGAAGCCGGCGCACGAACTGATCTATTCGGCGCTGGAAGCCGGCATCAACACCTACAGCCTGGAAACCGCCGACCCTGTGCTGGCAGAGGTTCTGGGGCAGGCCTTGTGCAACGTCGAACGCAAGCTTTTGAACGTCAGCCTGAAGCTGGGTGCCGGTGACGGCCGCAGGGGTTCGGCCCGCGACTTCTCGGCGGAAGGCATGACGGCGGCCATCGACCGCTGCCTGCATGTCTCGGGCCTGGGCTGGTTCGATCTGGCCATTCTGGACGAGCCGGGCGAGCATGAGCTGTCGCAGAGCTCGCTGAACGCGCTGAAGGCGATGCGCGCCACCGAACGCGTGCGGTACCTCGGTGTCTCGGGTGAGGGCGAGGTGATGGACGCCTACGTCTCGACCGGGGCCTTCGACGTCCTCTCGACACCCTTCCACGTCAATGTCGACTGGCGCATCCGCAGCCGCATGCGCGCGGCCCGCGAACAGGACATGGCCATCCTGGCCTACGACTACTTCCCCGAGGCGCTGAACAGCGAAAGGAAGGCGGCGACGATCAACAGGCCCGAGCCGGTCAAGAAGGGGTTCTTTGGTCTCGGCGCCCCCAAGTTGCAGATGCCCAAGGATGATCCCCTGGCGACCGTGGGCACCTTCGCCTTTCTGTACCGTACACCGCACTGGACGGCGGAGGCCATCTGCCTGGCCCACGCCATGACCGATCCCAGCGTCGCCAGTGTTCTGGTCCAGGCGACCGATCAGGACCGGCTGGCGGTGCTGGCTGCCGTCCCCGAACGCGACATGCCGCCCGGTCTGTCGGCCCAGATCGAAATGGCCCGCGTCGCAGCCTGACCCACGGTGGCGTGATCGGCCCTGACCTTGACCCGCGTCGCCTTGGCACCTAGCTGACGGCCGCACACGAAAGGCGTCCCCGTGACCGATAACGCTGTCGAAACCCCCGCCGATCCGATCCATGCCTTCATCGCGCAAGCGGTGGCCGAGCATGCAGTCGTGCTGTTCATGAAGGGCACGCCGGACGCGCCGCGCTGCGGTTTCTCCTCGCTGGCGGTGCAGATTCTGGATCACGTCGGGGTCGAGTTCGTCGGCGTGGACGTGCTGCAGGACGACGGTCTGCGCGACGGCATCAAGACCTTCACCGACTGGCCGACCATCCCCCAGCTCTATGTGAAGGGCGAGTTCGTCGGCGGCTCGGATATCGTGCGCGAGATGTTCCAGGCGGGCGAACTGCAGGCCCTCCTTACAGAGAAGGGCGTGCCGACCGGCCAGAGCTGACCTGATGGCCCGCAAGACGCTTGAGCCGCGCACGGACCGCGAGGTCTTCGAGCTGCCGCTCGCCATTCTGCCCGAGCACATCGATGAAAATGGCCACGTGAACAACGTGGTCTACGTCGGCTGGCTTCAGGATGCCGGGACCGCCCACTGGAACGCCCGCTTCGATGCCGAGACCCGGGCCAGGTGGTCGTGGGTCGCTCTGCGTCACGAGATCGACTACCTGCGCGCCCTGATGCCGGACTCGACTGCGGTGGCCCGCACCTGGGTGGGCGATCCCCAGGGACCCCGGTTCGCCCGCTATGTGCGGATCGAGGATGGGGAAGGGCGTCTGTGCGCCCAGGGTGTTTCCGAGTGGTGCCTCATCGAGCCGCGCACCATGCGACCGACCCGGATTCCGGCGGATATGCTCCCCACGTTCGAGCGGCGCTGAGCGGGTTTTGCGAAAGGACTCAGCCGTTTCTCGGCTGCGTGCTAGGATAGCGCCGGTCGCACATGAGCGTGGTGACTGATCACGCCTCGAAAAGATTACCGGGAACGGCTTTCGCGTCGCGAGCCTCCGGATCACCCTGGAGGGCCAGCCGTGGCTGCCCATCCGCCCTTGCATCCCGACGGTCCCCTCAGCCTCGCACTGGCCGTCGTTGGCTCGTCCACGGTGCCTCTGCTGCTGCTCGATGACGTCCTGAAGGTGATCGCGGCCAGCGCCTCATTCTGCCGGGTGTTCCAGATCGATCCGGAACGGATCCTCGGTCGCTTCCTGGGCGAGCTCGGGACGGGCGAGTGGAACAAGCCGCAGCTCCGCGTCCTGCTGGAGGCCACGGCCAGGGGCAACGCTGACATCGACGCCTATGAGATGGACCTGAAGGGGCCGCGCCGGGGCGTTCGCAAGCTGGTGATCAACGCCCAGCGCCTGGACTATGCGGCCGACCAGCCGATCCGCCTTCTGGTGACGGTCGAGGACGTCACCGACGCCCGCGCCGAGGATCAGCTTCGCGACGACCTGCTCCGCGAGAAGTGCATCCTCTTGCAGGAACTGCAGCATCGCGTCGCGAACAGTCTGCAGATCATCGCGAGCGTCATCCTGCAGAGCGCGCGTCGGACCCAGTCCGATGAGACCCGGCTGCACCTCAAGGACGCGCACAGCCGGGTCATGTCCGTCGCGGCCCTGCAGCAGCAGTTGGCCGCATCGCGTCTGGGGGAGGTTGAGCTGGCCCCCTACTTCATCCAGCTCTGCAAGAGCATCGGCGCCTCCATGATCCATGATCCTGCGCGCCTGACCCTGAGTGTTGAGGCCGACGACAGTTCCGCAGATGCCGACGTTTCCGTCAGCCTTGGCCTGGTCGTGACCGAACTGGTCATCAACGCGCTGAAGCACGCCTTCCCGGGCGGCCGGAGCGGGGCGATCCGCGTAGGCTATGAAAGCCACGACGGGGCCTGGACCCTGACGGTGGCCGACGACGGGGTCGGCATGCCCAAGGATGCCGCCAGCGCCACGCCGGGCCTGGGCACCAGTATTGTCGAGGCCCTGGCGCGTCAGCTGCACGCCCAGATCCACGTCGAGGACCAGCACCCGGGCACGCGGGTCTCGCTGATCCACAGCCCGATGACGCTGGTCCAGAACCCGTCGTTGAGCGCGAGCAGTCCTGGCTAGATGGACGGCGGCAGCTGGTAGGGGTTGTTCACCCTCACGCGTTCGCCCGGCGCAAGGCCCAGCTCCTCGAAGGACCAGATGATCTCGACGCCTTCGGCCATCGGATGGTCGCAGGTGTCCTCATCGATGCGGCGCAGCGTGATGGTCGAGCCGTCGCCGGCCCGGTCGATGACGGGCGTCAGGTCGTCCTTGTCCGTACAGCCGTTGGAGCTGACCCAGAAGACCGCGAGATCGCGGGTGATGGCCGCCGCGTGGATGGGCTCGAGTTGCCCCGGCATCACGCGCACGACGGGCGGCTCCCTGTCGAACGGAAGAAGGGCGCAGCCGGACAGGCTGAGCGCCGCCAGGGCGGATACCGAGAGTGTGCGCAGGGTGGACATGCCGCCGGACCCGTAACAGCCAAAGATCGGAGGATCACCCAATTCGGTCCCCTCCGCATCTGATATCTTCGTAATCTCAGATCGGCAGATCGAGCCGGTGAACCTCGACCCCGATGGCGAACACGGCGGTCCCGCCGGCGTGGCGCACGACGCGGACCTTGTTCACCGCATTGCCCATCTGGACCGGCGTCCAGGTCGCGCCGCCGTCCACGGTGGCGAAGCCGTTGGGCACCGCTCCGATCCAGCCCCGGGTCTCGTCGATGAAGCCGATGCCGAACTCCCGAACCGCCGCATTGTCGATCAGGGGCATCTCGGTCCAGTTCTGGCCGCCGTCCGTGGTCTTGACGAACACACGCCCGGACACGGTGGTGTCGGGATTGTAGCTCTGGACGGTGACGTAGCCGGTCGTCTCCGTCGGGAAGCTCATCTTCCAGGTCAGTTCGAATCCGCGCGAGCCCTCATAGACCCGGCTCCAGCTGCGGCCGCCGTCACCGGTCCTGAGGATCAGCGCGCGCGACTGGGCGACGTCGGTGTCGGTCGCGCCGCAGATGAAGCCGATCCGCTCGTCCACGAAGTGGACGTCCAGGATCATGGCCGTCAGGGACGACAGGTCCTCCGAGGTCCAGGTCTCGCCACCGTCACGCGATGTGGCCAGCAGGGCTGGGCCTCCGACCCGGCCACCGGCGCGGACGGTGACACGGTTGGCCAGGACACCCGCGTTGATGAACTGCGTCTTCAGAACATCGATGGCGCAGATGCCGGTAACTGCCGGACCTTCGATCGCGATGGGTTCCCACGTCGTCCCGCCGTCCCTTGTCCGATAAAGCGGCGTCGTGTCGGTCACCCCGGGGAAGTAGTCGGGGCCGATGTTTCCCAGAAGGCCCAAATCGGCGTCCACAAAGCCCAGGGCTCTCACGAAGGTACCCGGCCGATCCAGTTGCTTGACCCAGGTCTGGCCTCCGTCTGTGGTCTTGAACAGCTTGCCCGCGCCATTGCCGTACCAGCCGGTCATGGCGTCGACGAAGACGATGTCGTCCTGCTTGCCGCGATAGGGTTCCGTCGGCAACTTGACCCACTGCGGACTGGCGTCCTGCGCGAGAGCAAGGCCCGGCGTCAGGCCGAGCGCGGCGCCGGTGAGGAGAAGTCGTCTGCGATCCATATGGGCCTCCATTCGCAGGCCATGTAAAACGTCCTTGACGCTATGAGCCAAGTGAACTTCCCGTAATCTCGGGGGGCACCCGTGGGTTGGGGTCGATTTCTGGCGGACCGAGAACGTCCGTGACCGACCCGATGCGGACCTTGAAACTAAACCGAGATTGAACAAGCTCGCCTCATTTTGGGGCGTTCGCAGTCCGGCACCCTTTTGCATCTAACGGCCATTTCTCGACAGGCGACTGCTCATTCGAATGAGGGTCGCGTGTCACAGATCATGACCTGGATTCCTCTGGGTTCGGCACGCTTGTTTGACGGGTGTCACGCCGACGACATCCAGAGATCGCGAGTGCATGATCGTCGCGTCACGGATCAGCGCTAGCCCGAGCCTCTGACTAGGGGGGCTTATGTCACAATCGACCAAAACACGTCTGATGCGCGCAACGGGGCATCTGTGCCTTTTCACCTGCGTGGTGGGGCTGGCCCTTTTGGGCCAGGTAGCCCAGGCCCAGCAGAGGACTCCGGTCGCCGCGCCGTCCCCGGACGATACCACCACCGTCGATGAGATCATCGTCACCGGATCGGTGTTGCGCGGCATTGCTGAAATTGAGAACCGGCGCGCCACCTATGCCATCGTCGACACCATTTCGCAGGACGAGATCGGCTCGCTGCCCGATCTGACGATCGCCGAGACGATGCGCCGGATCACCGGCGTGACGACGATCTACAATGACGACATCGGTCAGTTCGCCTCGATTCGCGGGGTGCATCCTGACTTTGTGCCGGTGACCATCAACGGTCTTTCGCTGGCCACGACAGGGGATCTGGGCGAGGGCACGCGCAAGGTGAATCTGCAAGTCATTCCCGGTCAGGGCGTCCGCACCATTGAAGCCTACAAGACCCCGACCCCGGACCTCGATGCTGGCGCCCTCGGGGGCTTGATCAACATCGTCCCCGTGAGCGCCTTCGACCCGGGTGCCAGCAATCTGATCGTCAGCAGCGGGATCAGCTATTCGACCTATATGGAAGTCCCCGACATCAACAGCTGGGGCGACAACAAGGACTCACCGATTGGCGGGTCCGTGAATATTCTCTGGAGCGACCGGTTCGGATCGACCGACAATATCGGTGTGACGCTGACCGGGATCTATGAGTACCGGCCACGCACACAGTCGAACGATGCTGTGACCAACAGACTGTACTATACGTCGGCCGGAGTCGCCACGACACCGGAGTCGGCGAACTGGAACGGGTTTGCGGCTCCAAATTCCTTCCTGACCCATGCCTATACAAACCGCTTCGAGCGTTCGGGCGGGACGGCGCGCATCGACTATCGCCCATCGGACTCAATCTCGACGACGCTCTATGGCTTCCTTTACATGGCCAATGAGCAGGAGACCCGGAACACCAATCGTCTGTTCCAGCTCGACCAACCCCAGAATCTCGGCGACGAGGTCGGATCGATGCGCGTGCGATCGGCCGATACGCAATGGCGGTTCAACACGTTCGAGCGCAACCAGTGGGGCCTGCAATGGCTGATGGATGCCCAGCTTTCGGAGCGATCGTCGCTGTCGGGCAGGCTGGGCTATTCTCACGCTGACTTCTTCAGCGACCGGCCATTCGTGTCCTTTGTCTACCGGCCGAACACACGCGTCACCTACGACCTGAATAACGACGGTCAGCGCTTCGTCCTGCCTAACCCCGAAGCCTATTTGAACCCCGCCAACTTCCTGCTGGGCGAGACTTTCCGGGATGGACGCGACACCTATGAGGACGTGTTCGAGGGCCGTCTGGACTATGAGTTCAACACCGGCGTCCAGGCCCGCGGGTTCGGCTTCTCGGCCGGTGCCAATGTGCGCCTGCTAGACATTGAGCGCGATATCGAGAGCGTCAACTATGTAACAGGGCGGTTGGCGTTGACGGGGGTAGGCTTTGCACAGGGTTTCAGCGACGCCGGATATCCCTATCCAAGCCTCTGGATCAATCCTGACGCCTTCTGGGGAGGCGCGGTGAACACGGTTGCTGTCGATCCCGTGCTGTCCAATGCGAGTTCGCGCCTGAGCGATTACCGCTATACGGAAGACGTCTATGCCGCCTATGCGACGGCGTCCTGGGCGAGCGACCAGCTGTTTGTCCAGGGCGGGCTGCGCTACGACGCGATCGAGGCCGAGGCGACCAATACCCGGGTCGTCGGTGGCGTGATCCAGAACGGCTTCACAACGCGCGCCACCGACTACGCCAATGTCCTGCCCTATGTCATGGCCACCTATTCGGCCTTGCCCAATCTGCGATTCAAGGCGGCGGCGACCGTGACCCTGGGCCGGCCCAATCCGGAAGACATCGCGACCTCGGAAACGGTTGACCGGACCGAACTGACGATCTCGCGCGGCAACACAGACCTTGAGCCCCGCCAGTCGACCAACCTCGACCTTGGCTTCGAGTACTTCTTCAACGGCGGCGACGGCCTGATCGCCGTCACAGCCTTCCGTAAGGATATCAAGGACGACATCCTCACGGTAAGCCGTGAAGAGGAGATCGACGGCCAGCTCTGGACCGTCACCCAGCCGATCAATGGCGAGGACACCCTGCTGCAGGGGGTCGAGGTCGGCATCGTCAGCAACTCCTTCGACTTCATTCACCCCGCCTTGGCGGGCCTCGGGGCCTCTGCAAACTATCTCTATGTGGAGGGTGAGAGCCGCTACATCTACAGCGGCGTCATCCGCGAGACGGACCAGCTGCTGTGGCAGTCGGAGTCGTCCGCCAACGTGTCGGTCTTCTACAACCTCGGTGAGGGGTCCGAGGTTCGTGTCGCGATGAACCACAAGTCGGACTATCTCGAATCCTATGCCGCCAACCCCTGGCAGGACATCTACATCGAGCCCTTCACGACGGTCGATGTCACCGGCATCTGGGCCATTGCTCCGGACTTCAGCCTGCGCCTCGAGGGGCGCAATGTGTTCGACGAGAACCGGGCGCGGTCGACAGGTCCCGGGCACCGGTATCACCGCGCGGGTCTCGAGATGGGCAGCACCTATTTCCTCACCCTGACCTACCGTCGCTAGGGCCCGGCCAGAGCCCGTCTGGCGAACAATGAAGGCATCGGCATGCGCATCGATCGACGTCTCGTTGTCGGGGGCCTGGGGGCTCTCGGGTTTGCTCCCGTCACCAGTGCCCTGGCCTTCGCCGAGCCTCTGACGGACAACCCCTTCACGCTGGGGGTTGCGTCCGGTGATCCGTGGCCGGACGGCTTCGTCCTGTGGACCCGACTGGCCCCTCGGCCGCTCGAGCCGGGCTATGGCATGCCGCCGGCCATCTATGAGGTCGTCTGGGAACTAGCGGACGACGAAGGCTTCCGGTCCGTCGTGCAACGGGGCACGGCCCCGGCAGTGCCCGAGTGGGGCCACAGCGTCCATGTCGATGTCGAGGGGCTCAGCCCGGCGCGGCAATACTGGTTCCGGTTCCGCATTGATGGTCATGCCAGCACGACCGGGACCGTCCGGACGGCCCCGGCTGGCGGCGTCGCGGCAGAGCGACTGCGGATCGGTGCCGCTGGCTGCCAGAACTATGAGCACGGCTATTTCACGGCCTACAAATACATGGCCGCCGAAGGCCTCGACGCCATCTTCCACTATGGCGACTACCTGTATGAAGGTGCGCAGGGTCGCAGGACCGAGATCCCGATGATCCGCGAGCATCTCGATGCGGAACCCGTGGACATCGACTCCTACCGGCGACGTTACGCTCAATACAAGCTCGACCCGGACCTGCAGGCAGCCCACGCCTCGGCGGCCTTCCTGATGACCTATGACGATCACGAGGTCGACAACAACTGGGCCGGGCCTTACGATCAGGATGGCACGGATCCGGCGATGTTCCTCATTCGGCGGTACGCTGCCATGCGGGCCTGGTACGAGAACCTGCCCGTGCGCCGGGCACAGCGCCCGACGCCGCATGGCATCCAGATGTTTCGTCGGCTCGACTTTGGCGGTCTGCTGCGCGTCCACCTATTGGACACCCGCCAGTATCGGGATGACCAGATCTGTACGGGCGACAACGGGCGTCACTGCCGCGATGCCGGGCTTTTGGCGAATGGCACGCTGCTGGGGGATGCCCAACATCACTGGGTGGAGGACGGGCTCGACAACCGGTTCGGCTGGAATCTGATGGCTCAGCAGGTTGTGGTGATGCCCTTTGATCGCCGCGCCACGCTGGACGCGCCTGATGTCGTGGCCAGTGACTCGTGGTCTGGATATCCGGCCTCGCGACGTCGGCTTGTCGAGGCGATCCGTAACAAGCAGATTCCCAATGCCATCATCGCGACGGGCGATGTTCACCAAAACATCGTCGGATACCTTCCTGCCCGGGACGAGGAACCGGACCGGGATCAGATGGCTGTCGAATTCGTCTGCACCTCGATCTCGTCCCTTGGCGACGGTCGTGACATAAAGATCAGGGGGGCGGACTTCCGCGAGGTCATTGCGCGGAACCCGAATGTCTTCTTCGCGAACGGCCAGCGCGGCTATCAGGTGTTCAATGTGACGCCCAGGGAATGGCGGACTGACATCATGAAAGTGGACAAGGTCAGCGACCGATCCGGTCAACTGTCCCGATTGGCCGCTTTCACTGTAGAACCGCGCTCCCCATTGGCTATCCCTTCCTGACCCAGTAACCAACGAGCCTCCCATGCCTGTTCCGGCCCCGTCGCGAACAGGCGATGATCCTGTTCGCGACGGTACCTGCGGGCTCTATCTTCAGCGTCAGCAATTGCCGCGGCCTAAGAGTTGGCTCGCCCAAGCTCAAGCGGCCTCGCTGCCGATGGTGGGACCACTGGTGTGTCCTCTTCCCACCCATAGCGGCGGTTCGTTAGGTCCGTTGTGCGGAAGGGTCTACTAGGTCCGCTTTCGGCAGGGGCTCTAACGACCGCTTTCGACCCCTTGCGACATTAGCCGATCGAGCAAATACTGCGTCTTCATGTCCCGAAGGTGATGGAAGATGGCTGCTGGTTCGAGGCTTTCGAAATCCTGCAAGATACTCTTTGCTATCATTTTTCTTCCTGGGCTGCTCGCTGCTTGTGCTGGCCACTCGGTTGACTGGGCTGGCGTGGGGGGAGCGGCGGCCAATCAGGCCTGCAAGAACTCTTCTCACTGCGACTTGCCTTGCTCACGCGATGCGACGAGGCCTGATTGCGTCACTGGGACCGTTCGCTGAGGTCAGCTAACCACCCATAGCGGACGTTTCGAAGGTCCACGGCCAGCCGTTGCGGAACGAAAAAGGCCCCGGATCTCTCCGGGGCCTTCTTCAAACTTGCGATCAAGCCGTGAGGACCTGCGTTCCGAGCGGCAGGGCCCTTATGAGGAGTAGTATTCCACGACCAGGTTCGGCTCCATCTTCACCGGGTACGGCACGTCGGCCAATTCCGGCACGCGGACGTAGCGCACCGAGAAGCCGCGGTCGCCCAGCTCGAGGTAGTCGGGGACGTCGCGCTCCGACGACTGCTGGGCTTCGAGCACCAGAGCCATGTTGCGGGACTTTTCCTTGACCTCGATCACCTGGCCCGGCTTGACCCGGTAGGAGCCGATGTCGACCTTCTTGCCGTCGACGGTCACGTGGCCGTGGCTGACGAACTGGCGCGCGGCCCAGACGGTCGGGACGAACTTGGCGCGGTAGACGATGGCGTCCAGGCGCGATTCCAGCAGACCAATCAGGTTCTCCGAGGCGTTGCCCTTGCGGCGCGTCGCCTCGTCGTAGGTCGCCGAAAACTGCTTCTCGGTGATGTTGCCGTAGTAGCCCTTCAGCTTCTGCTTGGCCTTGAGCTGCAGGCCGAAGTCCGAGACTTTCGACTTGCGGCGCTGACCGTGCTGGCCGGGGCCGTAGCTGCGCTTGTTGACGGGGGACTTGGAGCGACCCCACAGGTTTTCACCCATGGCGCGGTCGATCTTGTACTTGGCGCTGTGGCGCTTGGACATTGTGCTTCTCTATGTTGATGCGGCCCGGTCCCTCCCCAGATGGAGAGACGATCTCAACGGCGGTTCACGCATCGTCCGTAGTGGATTTCACGCGACGGACAGGGCCCGGCGCGGGAAAGCGGGCCTTATGACGGCCCGCCCCCCTCAGGTCAAGCCAGCAGGCCCGATCAGGACGCCGGCGTCTCGGGCACCCAGATGAAGGTGTCCTCGTTCCGCTGGATGCGGCCCAGGCCCGGATAGGGGAAGTGGACGGCGTAGATCAGCAGGTTCTCTGACGCCGCGCGGCTGAGCAGGGCTTGTCGACTGGCCTCGGCGGTCGCCTCGTCACCGTCGAAGGCGATGGTCCAGGTCGGCTGCTGCACAGAAACGACCTGATGGTGCATGGCGTCACCGATGTAGAGCAGGCGCTGGTCGCCCGAGCCGATCTCATAGCCCGTGTGGCCGGGCGTATGTCCGTCGATGGCATAGGCCTTGATCCCTGTCGTGATCTGGGCCCCGGGAGCGAAGGTCTCGACCTTGGGCGTGATCGCGGTGACCAGCGCCGCCAACTGGGCATCACCCTGGATGGCCGTCCATTCGTTGGCGGTCAGCCGGATGGTCGCGTTGGGGAAGGTCAGGGTGCCCGAACCGTCGACCAGACCCGCCACGTGGTCGCCGTGACCGTGCGAGATCAGGACATCGGTGATCTGGTCGGGCGTGACGCCGGCAGCCTCCAGCGAGGCGACGAGCCGTCCGGCATTGGCTCCCATCGACGCGCCTCCGCCCGCGTCGATCAGGACCAGTCGCTCGCCGTCGCGCACCAGCAGGGGCTGGATCGACAGGTCGAAGGTGTCACCCGGAAGACCGTTGGCGGTCAGGAGCGCCGCCACCTCTTCCGGCGTCCGGTCCATGGCCAGGACGTTATTGTCATTGGGCACGCCGGTCATGCCGCCGTCGCGAAGCGAGATCAGTTCCAGCGATCCGACCCGGAAGCGGGTCACGTCGGGACTGGCGGCGGGTGCCTCGGCCGATGCCGGTTCCGTGGTCTCTGCGGGCTGCGAGCAGCCGGCCGCAGCGATGACGCCGGACAGAAGGAGCGCGGCAGCGGAAATCTTGAACGTGGGGGACATGGGAACCTCGGCGGATCGGAGCGGCTGAGGTCAGATAGGCGCAGCCGAAGCGGGCACCAGTGGGGCGGGTCGTGAAGCTTTCGCGACGACCCGCCCGCTTGGTCAGACGATCACGCCGTTGCGGCGGCGAACAGCGCGTTGGCCTTGTTCCAGTTCACCACCTCCCAGAAGGCCTTCAGATAGTCTGCCCGGCGGTTCTGGTACTTCAGATAATAGGCGTGCTCCCAGACGTCGGCGCCCAGCACGACAGCGCCCTTCTGCTCGGCGACGTCCATCAGGGGGTTGTCCTGGTTCGGCGTCGAGGTGACCTTCAGCTTGCCGTCCTGAACGATCAGCCAGGCCCAGCCCGAGCCGAACTGCCCGGCCCCGGCGGCGTTGAACGCCTCCTTGAACGCATCCAGCCCGCCCAGATCACGGTCGATCGCGGCCACCAGCTCCGCCGAAGGCTGGCCGCCCTGACCGGCCGGGGCCAGAAGCTCCCAGAACAGGGCGTGGTTCCAGTGGCCGCCGCCGTTGTTGCGCACGGCCTTGGGCGCGGTGGAGATGGAGGCGAACAGCTCTTCCAGCGACTTGCCCTGAAGGCTCGCGTCCGCGTCCACCGCCTTGTTCAGATTGTCGACATAGGTCTGGTGGTGCTTGTCGTGGTGGAAGGTCATCGTCTCCTTGTCGATGGCCGGCTCCAGCGCGTCATAGGCATAGGGCAGCGGCGGCAGGGTGAAGGCCATGGGGAGGTTCCTTGTGGTCGTTGGATGGGTAACGCGCAGATAGGCGTCCCGGCTCCGGAAGGAACCCCCCGCTTGTCATCCCGGACGTCGCACAGCGACTATCCGGGACGGTGCATGGCGCAGATCTTGTTGCCCGACGGATCGCGCAGATAGGCGAGGATCAAGGTGCCGAACGGACCGGTGCGCGCGCCGGGCGGATCCTCAATCGCCGTGCCACCCGCCGCGACGCCGGCGTCGTGGAAGGCCTGGACCATCTCGGGCGTCCTGGCGTGAAAGCCGATGGTGCCGCCGTTGGCATGGCAGGCGGGCTCGCCGTCGATGGGTTTGCCGACCGCGAATGCGCCCATGCGCGTCCGCCACCAGTAGCGTCCCATGCCGTCCGGCCCATTGCCCGGGTCAATGCCCAATGCGCCCAGGGCTGCGTCATAGAACCTGCGCGACGCTTCGACGTCGTCGGCGCCGACGGTGACGTGGGTGAACATGGTGGTCTCTCTCCCTGTTGTACGGCGACGCTAGCCGAGTGCATTTTTCAATGCAACGGACCTAGAACACGACCACGCTGCGGATGCTCTCGCCCGCGTGCATCAGGTCGAAGGCCTCGTTGATGCGTTCCAGCGGCAGGGTGTGGGTGATCATGGGGTCGATCTCGATCTTGCCGTCCATGTACCAGTCGACGATGCGCGGCGTGTCGGTTCGCCCGCGCGCGCCGCCGAAGGCCGAGCCCCGCCAGACCCGGCCGGTGACCAGCTGGAACGGACGGGTGGCGATCTCCTTGCCGGCTTCCGCCACGCCGATGACGATGCTCTCGCCCCAGCCGCGATGACAGGCCTCCAGCGCCTGACGCATGACGGTCGTGTTGCCGGTGCAGTCGAAGGTGTAGTCCGCCCCGCCGCCGGTCAGCTCGACCAGATGGGCGACGATGTCCGGGACGCTCTTGGGGTTCACGAAGTGGGTCATGCCGAAGCGGCGGCCCCACTCCTCCTTGGTGTCGTTGATGTCGACGCCGACGATCATGTCGGCCCCCACCATCTTCAGCCCCTGGATGACGTTCAGCCCGATCCCGCCCAGGCCGAATACGACACAGTTGGCCCCCGGCTCGACCTTGGCCGTATTGACCACCGCGCCGACACCCGTCGTCACGCCGCAGCCGACGTAGCAGGCGCTCTCGAACGGCGCGTCCTTGCGAATCTTCGCCACCGCGATCTCGGGCAGGACGGTGTAGTTCGAGAAGGTCGAACAGCCCATGTAGTGGGCGATGGCCTGACCCTTGTAGCTGAAGCGGCTGGTGCCATCGGGCATCAGCCCTTTGCCCTGGGTCGCGCGGATGGCGGTGCAGAGGTTGGTCTTGCGGCTGAGGCACGACTTACACTGGCGGCATTCCGGCGTGTACAGCGGGATCACGTGATCGCCGACCGCCACCGAGGTCACTCCCGGACCGACCTCGACCACCACGCCCGCGCCCTCATGGCCGAGGATCGAGGGGAAGATGCCCTCCGAATCCAGCCCGTCCAGGGTGTAGGCGTCGGTATGGCAGATGCCCGTCGCCTTGATCTCGACCAGAACCTCGCCCGCGCGCGGGCCTTCGAGGTCGACCTCGACGATCTCGAGCGGCTTCTTGGCCTCGAAAGCGACAGCGGCGCGGGTTTTCATGGGCAGCTCCCTAAGCTCGGGCCTGTGTGTCACGAAGGAGGATCGAAACGCCACCCCGGCGGTGAACCAAAAAAGTGCACTCGGAAAAACAGGGTGCACATTGTGCACATCTGGAAGCCCCGTCAGCTCGTGGCTTCGGGTTTCGATGACATGCTACGGTGCCGGCACGTCAAAATCGGTCGGACGGCATCCAATGCTGCACGGAAAAGCACGGGTGCTCGCATGACCAATATCGTCATCCTGACCGGGGCCGGTATCTCGGCGGAGTCTGGCGTGCCGACCTTTCGCTCCGACGACGGCCTGTGGCTGGGACATCGGGTCGAGGACGTGGCGACGCCCGAGGCCTTCGCCCGCGATCCGGCGAAGGTGCAGGACTTCTACAACCAGCGCCGTCGACAGATGGCCGAGGTCCATCCCAACACCGCCCATCAGGCGATCGCCGAGTTCGCCGCCCGGTTCGACGGCCGGCTGACCCTCGTCACCCAGAACGTCGATGACCTGCACGACCGGGCCCACGCCGGGACGCCACCCGCCGCGGGTTTCGAGCTGATCCACATGCATGGCGAGCTGCTGAAGGTCGAATGCACCGCCACCGGTCGCGTCCTCGACTGGACCGAAGACCTCGACGCCTTCCACGACAGCCCCTTCAGCCCCGACGGCTGGCTAAGGCCGCACATCGTCTGGTTCGGCGAGTTTCCGCTTCACATGGACCGGATCGAGCAAGCGCTCTCGGCCTGTGACCTGTTCGTCTCCATCGGCACGTCGGGTGAGGTCTATCCGGCAGCGGGTTTTGTGCGCCGGGCCAACATGGCCGGAGCGCGAACTGTCGAGATCAATCTGGAACCCAGCCTCGGTGCGTCCCTGTTCGACGAGGGCGTTTACGGACCGGCGACCGAGACCGTGCCGGCATTCCTGGAAACGCTGGGAACTCAGGCTTGGCCGACCGACGATTCTCGGGCCTGATGGGGCGTGACAGCAACGCCCCCTGACCCCGTCCAGACCCTCGACCTGCGGGAAATGGCGAGAACACTCGCCCAGCGTCCGGTCGCTGTGGCGGCGGCCATACTGGGCAATCTGATCCCGGTCTACGGCGTCGTCGCGCTGGACTGGAATGCGTCGCAGATCCTGATCCTCTAATGGATCGAGAACGTCATCCTGGGCGTCCTGACCCTCGCGCGCATCAACAAGGTCGCCGAGGGCAAGCAGGGGGGATGCTTCCTCAGCGGCTTCTTCGTGATCCACTACGGGGCCTTCTGCGCCGGCCACCTGGTCTTCGCCCTCTTCCTGATCGGGGATTTCGATCCCGACTTTCCCGGGCTGGGGGCCACACTTGCGATGCCTTCGGTCTTCTGGGCGTGCGTCGCCATCTTCGGACTGAACCTGTTCACCCAGCTGCGCGAGTGGTGGGGGCCGGGCAAATGGCGCGATGGCGACATCCGCTTCGAGATGATCAAGCCCTATGGCCGCATCGTGGTCATGCACCTGACCGTCCTGTTCGGGGCCTGGCTGATGGTGCTGACGAACGCCCCGGTCGGCGCGATCCTGTTGTTGTGTCTGCTGAAAGCGGCGCTCGAACTGCTGACCGTGGCGTTGCGCGACGTGATCAAGCCGGAAAAGACCTAGGCCTCGCCCCGCTTCTCGGCCACCAGCTTCTCCAGCCGCCGCCCCCGACCCTTGGACAGGGCGTGGATCACGCCACGGAACGTCGCCACCTCCTGCTCGGAGAAGGCCGCCCGGCCCAGCATGACGCGCAGGTTCTGCATCATCGAGGGCTTCTTCTCGGGCGGATAGAAGAAGCCGCCTTCTTCCAGTTCCGTCTCCAGATGCGCCATCATGCCCTCGACGAGCCGCGCCTCGGCCGGCGGGTCACCTTCGCGGAAACTGGGCGGGGGCGCGTCCAGCACCAGGACCCGCCACTCATAGGCATTCACCGCCACTGCCTGCGCCAGGTTCAGCGAATGATGCCGGGGGTCGATCGGGATGGTGGTGATGCCCTGACACAGGGCGATGTCCGTCGTCTCCAGCCCCGCCCGTTCCCCACCGAACAGCAGGCCCGTCGACAGGCCCGAGGCGGTGTCGTCATACAGCAGCCGGGCAGACTCACGCGGTGTCCGCACAGGCTGACGGGTTTCGCGCGGGCGGGCCGTGGTGGCGAAGACGGTGTTCAGGTCCGCGATCGCCTCGGCCACGCTGCCGAACACCTGCACGTCGTCCAGCACCCAGTCAGCCCCGGAGGCCGCGGCCCAGGCCCGGTCCTGGGGCCAGCCGTCGCGCGGGCTGACCAGCCTGAGCCGGTCCATCCCGAAGTTGGCCATGACGCGGGCCACCGCGCCGATGTTGTCCGCCAGCTGAGGCTTGTCGAGGATGACGACAGGGGGTGTGGGCTGGAGAGGTAGGGGCTCGGTCAAGGCCGGATCAGTCCTCGCCCACCATGGCGGCCCAGGCGTCGGCGGTGCCGGCCTCGACCTCGGCGACGCGCACTGCGGGCCAGCCGATCGACTGGGTGCCCGCGTCTCGCCAGGCCAGGGTGATCAGATCGCGCAGCTCTGCGGCTCCCGCCGCCAATCGCACCGTGACGAATTCCGCTCCCCGCGGATCGGCGTCGACAAAGCCGCCGGCCTTCTCCAGCCGATAGAAGGGGATGACCTGCCCCACGCCGGTGGTGAGATACGCCGCCACGCGGGCCCGCATTTCGAAGCCGTCCAGCGCCGGGGCCGGCATCGCCGCCTCGATCGCATCCAGCCGCGCCGTCCGGCGGGTGAACGCCCCCTCGAAGTTCCCGTGCGTCTGGCGCGACGTCGTGAAGCCCTCGGGATTGGGCGTGTTCCGGTCCCAGCCATTGTAGTGGATCGACAGGTGGTGCGGCTGCGAGCCGTCGCCGACGAAGTGGGACAGATAGCCGATGTCGCGCAGGATCAGCGCCTCGCGGCGGATGCGGTCTTCCCGATACCAGGCACGCCGGGCGGGATCGGTCTCGCGGGCCTCGGCGGCGTTCAGCACGCGCCAGGTGGCGAAGTCCCGCGCCAGCTGCTGATAGCCGTCCATGATGGCATAGGGCAGGTAGCCCGCGTCGTTCACCTTGATGTCGGCCGCCAGCAGCAGTGCGTCGTATTCGCTCTTCAGCTCCGGCAGCTCGGCCAGCGTCGGCCCCGCCGCCGTCATGACCCGGCCGTCGTCGGTCAAGTCGACGAAGTGGGCGGTGTCGCGTTCGCGATCGTGCGGCTGGCCCGCGCCCTTGGTGCGGTCCGGTTCGCGTGACAGCTCCCCGATCTCCGAGATCGCCTGCTGCGTCCGCAGGAAGCTGGGCAGCTCATCCGACAGCCCTCGCATCGCAGCGACCCCGATCAGGCGATGACCCGTCGCCCCCCAGGCGTCGGCGGGGGTGGAGGTGCTGAACGCGGCAGCCGCTGACAGGACCAGGATCGATGCGGCGAGGGCCAAGCGCTTCATGGTGCGGGTTCCGGGGGACAGAAGGCCGACGCTTTAGCGCAAGCGTCGGTCGCGTCCAGCCCGCCTGAGGTCACGGCGTTTGACCGCGACCGCCCACCGCGCCAGAAGCGGCCCGAAGGGAATCGTGCATGTCCGGACAAGGTCGCGACGTTGTCATCGTCGGCGGAGGCTTCTCCGGCACCATGCTCGCTGCCCGTCTGGCGGAACGGGGCGCGGCCGCGACCGTCATCAACCGGACCCCGGATTTCGGCCTCGGCGTCGCCTATTCGACCCCGTTCGACGGCCATCTGTTGAACGTCCGCTCAGGCCGGATGAGCGCTCTGGCGGACCAGCCCGGCCATTTCGTGGATTGGCTGGCAAACACCTATCCCGAGCTGGCCGATCCTGACGGGTTCGCGCCGCGCAGGGTCTATGGGCACTACGTCCGGGATCGGCTGGCGGCCGTCGAGGCGGCCTGCCCCGGCCTGATCCGGCGTCACATCGGCGATGTCGCGGCTGTCGAGGACGATGCCGTGCGGCTGTGCGACGGGTCACGCATTCCGGCCCGCGCGGTGGTGCTGGCGACCGGGAACCCGGCTCCGAAG
>VYLP01000226.1_pt1 | contig 21223 bp, 15 predicted proteins | sample 5114311 | NCBI WGS metagenome assembly VYLP01 (sample SAMN12291775, study PRJNA351875) | freshwater metagenome | isolation source: freshwater lake | place: USA: Michigan, Lansing Lake | collected 2013-08-14 | reverse complement strand
GGGGTAGAAGTGGAGTCCAATCGCGTTAGAAGAAGGAACAACAGCACCAGAGATGATGTTGTTTCCGTAGAGTAGGGAACCAGCTACAGGCTCGCGAATACCGTCGATATCTACAGGAGGAGCGGCGATAAAGGCGATGATGAAGCAGGTGGTGGCGGTGAGCAGGGTGGGGATCATGATCACACCGAACCAGCCGACATAAAGACGGTTGTTGGTGCTGGTGATCCACTGGCAGAACTGCTCCCACAGGGAAGCGCTCTCGCGCTGTTGTAGAGTGGTGGTCATTGGTTGGATAATTTCTGTATGTATTTAATTGTCAAGGTTCTTTGTTTGACATGAGTTAATACTATCGTCTTTTTATAGTTATGTAAAGGGGTTTTAAGGAATTTTAACCCTATTTCTCATTATCATAGAGATAAGCCCTACTTATGAAAGCGATTGCCCTGTTGACATCCTCCCTGCCCTGAGAGACTATTCGTAAATGAACATTAAGCGGCAATCGGAGCCATCTTGGGTCTCCGTCGCTGGTTATCGGTTAAACGGCGAAGCATCAGACGTATGACAAGATTCTAGTAAGACAGGCGTTGCTAATTTAAGATATGAATCTTCTTTGATGGGATTTTTAAAACCTAGACCCAAACTAACTTTTGGATAGGATGCACGGTTGGTATTCATAGCTTGATTGAGCAACGATCATCTTTTTGCTGTTATCAGGGAATAATAACTGGTAACTGATAACGGATCACTAATAAGGAGGAGAATAAAAGTTGTTAGAAAATGCCAAGAAAATTACGGTTATAGGTGGGGGAATTTGGGGGCAAACTCTCGCTAATTTGGCTAGACGTAATCACTTAGCCGTTCGGGTTTGGTCGCGTCATAGCGGGGAAGATTTAGGGACTGTTATAGCAGATACTGAGGTAATTATTTCAGCAGTTTCGATTAAAGGAGTTGCCCCAACAATCGAAAAATTACAGCAATTACAATTAAATTCTCGCATAGTTATCGTCACCGCTACTAAAGGTTTAGACCCAATCACCACTCGTACCCCTTTTCACCTGTGGAATCAAGCCTTTCCTGATAATTCTCTTGTGGTTCTTTCTGGTCCCAATTTAGCTAAAGAAATTAATCAAGGTTTACCTGCGGCGACGGTGGTAGCAAGTTATACTCAAAAAGCAGCAATATTGTTACAAAAATTATTATCTGGGGAATCTTTTCGGGTTTATCTTAATAGCGATCCCTTGGGGACTGAGTTAGGTGGCACTCTCAAAAATGTCATGGCGATCGCTTCTGGGGTTTGTGATGGTTTACAGTTGGGTACTAATGCCAAATCTGCCCTGTTAACTCGCGCTTTACCGGAAATAGTTCGGGTGGGAACTTGTCTAGGAGGTTGTCAAGAAACTTTCTTTGGTTTATCTGGTTTAGGGGATTTATTAGCCACCTGTAATAGTCCTTTATCTCGCAATTATCAAGTGGGTTATCAATTAGCTTTAGGTTTATCTTTGCCTGAGATTTTAGCTAAGTTAGAGGGAACTGCCGAGGGAATAAACACCACAGAAGTTTTAATGAGAATTGCCTCCCCCAAAAATTTATATGTACCGATTACCTGTCAAGTTGATCGTCTTTTGCGCGGGGAAATTTCTCCCCAAGTTGCCGTGGATGAATTAATGCGTCGGGATTTAAAAGCAGAATTTGATTAAGAGACAAGAGAAGGGTGATTTTTCAGTGAGCGGTAAACACTGATCAGTAATAAGTGGGGAGTGGGGTAGGGCTATTTCATTTAAATAAATTTGACTTAAGAGTCTCAAGTTTATCTTTCTCTAACCCCAAGAGTTGGTCATAGTAATTAATCTTTAATAGTTCTCAATAAATGTTTCAGGCTCTACCCCACAAAAGCGTTCTCTTTTAACATAAACAACATCAAGGGATTGCGGGGTGTTGGGGTTTTAGGGTTTTGGGTTTTTAGTTGAATTTACCCATTTCCCCAGAATAAGTCATGGTTTTTCGGAGTGTTTTACTATATTTTAGATGGCGGAGTTCCGATTTCTCCTCCTGATTGCTTCGAGATATTGCCCCGAAAACTTGACAGGGACGAGATAAAGCTTAACTAAATGTTACAATAAAGGCGGACTGCCTCACCGGCCTAGGACTGGAGAAAAATCAGCGATGCTACGACTAGAGAGAATTAGTAAGATTTACCCGACGGGAGAAGTGTTAAAAGATGTCACTTGGGAAGTAAAAACTGGCGATCGCATCGGCTTGGTGGGAGTCAATGGGGCGGGAAAATCCACCCAACTAAAGATTATTATGGGGCAAGTGGAACCTACGGCTGGGGAGATCATCCGTCCTACCAGTCTCCATATCGGCTATCTTACCCAAGAATTTGAAGTGGATCCCCGTCGGACGGTACGGGAGGAATTTTGGACGGTGTTTCAAGAAGCGAATCAAGTCCACCATCAACTAATAGAAATTCCCCAGCACATGGAAAAAGCTGATCCCGAAGAATTAGATCGCTTAATTCATCAATTGGATCGCCTACAAAGACAATTTGAAGGGTTAGATGGTTACGGATTAGAAGCACGCATCGAGAAAATTTTACCGGAAATGGGCTTTACTATTGATGACGGAGATCGCTTAGTAAGTTCCTTTAGTGGTGGTTGGCAAATGCGGATGAGTTTAGGCAAAATTCTCCTACAAACTCCCGATATTTTACTCCTCGATGAACCGACTAACCATTTAGACTTAGAAACCATTGAATGGTTAGAAAAATTCCTCAAGGATTTAACCACTCCCATGGTCATAGTTTCCCACGACCGGGAATTTCTCGATCGTCTCTGTACCAAAATTGTCGAAACTGAAAGGGGAGTTTCTACCACTTATTTAGGTAATTATTCTGCCTATCTAGAGCAAAAATACGAACAACAATCCGCTCAGTTAAGTGCCTACGAACGTCAACAAAAAGAACTAGAAAAACAGCAAGCTTTCGTCGATCGGTTCCGGGCCAGTGCCACCCGTAGCACCCAAGCAAAAAGCCGGGAAAAACAACTAGAAAAGGTGGAAAAAATTGAAGCACCAATCGCCGATGTGCGTACCTTAAAATTCCAGTTTCCTCCAGCAGTGCGTAGTGGTCGAGAAGTGGTAACTATTAAAAATCTTGTTCACATCTACGATGATAAAATTCTCTTTTTGGGAGCAAATCTGGAAATAGAAAGGGGCGATCGAGTGGCGTTTTTAGGACCCAATGGTGCGGGAAAATCGACGCTTTTACGTTTAATTGTTGGCTTAGAAACTCCCACAGAAGGCTCGATCGAAATCGGTCAACATAACGTTATTCCTAGTTATTTTGAGCAGAACCAAGCGGAAGCTTTAGACCTAACTAAAACCGTTTTAGATACCATTCATGATGAAGTTCCCGATTGGAAAGATGTGGAAGTTCGTAGTCTTTTAGGGCGATTTTTATTCAGTGGGGAAACGGTATTAAAAAAAGTCGAATCCTTGAGTGGTGGCGAAAAAGCGCGTCTTGCTTTAGCTAAAATGTTACTTGCTCCCGCTAACTTATTAATTCTCGATGAACCCACTAATCACCTCGATATTCCCGCCAAGGAAATGTTAGAATCGGCTTTAAAAGTTTATGAAGGCACGGTTTTAATTGTTTCCCATGATCGTTATTTTATCTCCCAGGTAGCTAACAAAATTGTCGAGATTCGGGATGGTGAATTAATTGTCTATGCGGGAGATTATCACTATTATCTAGAAAAACTAGACGAAGAAAAACAAAAAGCCGAACAAAAACGCATTGAAGCAGAAAAAGCGGCCAAAGCTGCCGCTAAACGGGCTAAACAAAAGGCCAAAAAAGGTTAGAATGTAAAGTACCACCCTATCCACGATTATCTATCAATTAATTAATCTTATGGCAGCTATAAAAGTAGGCGATCGAGTTCCCAATTTTTCTCTCCCTTCCCAAACAGGGGCAACGGTTAATATCGGCGATTTAATCGGTAAAAAATCCCTGGTAATTTATTTTTATCCCAAAGATGATACTCCGGGTTGTACCGCGGAATCCTGCGCTTTCCGCGATAGTTACGAAGTGTTTACCGATGCGGGTGCGGAAGTTATTGGTATTAGTGCCGATACTCCCCAATCTCATCAACAATTTGCCCAAAAATATAATCTTCCCTTCACCCTTTTAAGTGATACCGATAACCGAGTCCGGAAATTATTCGGTGTTCCCTCTACCTTATTCGTTCTCCCTGGACGAGTTACCTATATCATTGATAAAGAGGGAATCGTCAGACATATTTTTGATTCTATGTTAGATTTTAAAGCTCACGTTACCGAATCTTTGAACACAATTAAATCTTTTTAGGTTGACGAGAATGGCTCTGGCCACCACAATAAAAGAAATTGCCAGCCTCAGCTTTTACAACTATGTCGCCAGAATCTTGATAATAATCAATGGGAGAAAGTCAAGGAGATGCACCCATCTTGATCGCTGATAATCAAGATTATTTCCTAACTTTTAACTGCCGACATCTGCCGCATTTCTAAATACACTAATAAAGCGTTAATATCGGCGGGATTGACTCCGCCAATTCGCGAGGCTTGGCCGATGGTGGCGGGTTTAATTTTTGTTAATTTTTCCCGCGATTCCATTGACAAAGTTTCGATTTTCATGTAGTCAATATCGGGGGATAAATGACGGTTACTGTGGCGACTAATTTGGTCGATTTGATTTTGTTGTCGCTTCAAATAACCAGAATATTTAATCTCAATTTCTACCCCTTCTCTTTCGGCTAAATTTAAATCGGGATTACCCAAACCATAGCGATCAAGATCGAGATAATGCAAGCTAGGACGACGCAGTAAATCCGCTAAAGAGAGAGAACCTTTGATTTTTTGTTCTGTATCCTTAACGATGGCAATTGCCACCTGATCCCGTTCTTTGATTCTCGTTTCGTGTAGGCGTTCTTTTTCAGCGATAATATTAGCTTGTTTAGTTTGGAATAATTGCCAACGCCGGTCATCAATTAAACCAATTTCTCGCCCTACAGGTGTTAATCTTTGATCGGCATTATCCGATCGCAATACTAAGCGATATTCAGAACGACTGGTTAACATTCGGTAGGGTTCCCGCAAATCTTTTGTACACAAATCATCGACCAAAGTTCCCAGATAACTTTCCTCCCGGGCAAAAACAATTAACTCTTTTCCTAAAGCAAACCGCGCCGCATTAATCCCCGCCACCAGTCCTTGGGCTGCCGCTTCTTCATAACCAGTTGTCCCGTTAATTTGTCCCGCACAAAATAACCCCTCAATCTTCTTCGTCATCAGGGTTGGATAACACTGAGTTGCCGGTAAATAATCGTATTCCACTGCATAGGCAGCACGCAACATCACACAGTTTTCTAAACCGGGTAAAGTCCGCAGCATTGCTAATTGAACATTTTCCGGCAGTCCCGTCGAAAAGCCTTGGATATAAAGTTCGGGAATATCGCGCCCTTCCGGTTCAATAAAAATTTGATGACTTTCTTTATCGGCAAAACGGACGATTTTATCCTCAATACTAGGACAATAACGCGGCCCTTTGGAGTCAATAAAACCGCCATAAATGGGGGATAAATGTAAATTATCTCTGATTAATTGATGAGTTGCCGCCGTGGTGCGGGTGAGGTGACAGTTCATTTGTTCCCGTTCGATCCACACCTCCGGATCAAAACTAAACCAACGTACCTCGTCATCGGGCGGTTGCGGTTCCATGGGGGAGTAATCCACCGAACGCTTATCCACACGGGCAGGAGTGCCAGTTTTTAGGCGACCGGTCTCGAATCCGAGACGATTTAGGGTTTCTGTTAAACCCACCGCCGCAAATTCCCCCGCCCGTCCAGCTGCCATAGACTTGCCGCCAATCCAGATTTTGCCGCCTAAAAAAGTGCCAGTGGTTAAAATGACGGCTTTAGCGGCGAAACAAGTGCCGAAATAGGTTTCTACCCCTAAAACTTGCTCATTTGCCCCTAAAATCAGGTCTGTGGCCATGCCTTCCCGAATAACCAGATTGGCTTGGGTTTCGACGATACCTTTCATCACCGCCGCGTATTCCCGTTTATCGGTTTGGGCGCGTAGGGCCCAGACTGCCGGCCCGCGGGAGGCATTAAGAACCCGTTTTTGCAGATAGGTGCGGTCGGCCATTTTGCCAATTTCGCCGCCTAAAGCGTCCACTTCGTGGGTTAATTGGGATTTAGCCGGACCACCGACGGCGGGGTTACAGGGTTGCCAAGCGATTTTATCGAGATTAAGGGTGAGGAGAAGGGTACGACAACCGAGACGGGCGCAAGCTAAGGCCGCTTCACAGCCGGAATGGCCCGCCCCGACGACGATGACATCAAATTCATCTTGAAAGTCTGCGGCTGAGGAGAAAGTCATACTCGATCGAGGGGAAAATTAATTAATCAGGCTAATATTCTAGCAATTTTTCTGAGTTTTCCCTCCAATATAATACAAGAATACTAATTAATTCATGGAATGACACCAAAGCGATCGCATAAATCTAAAAACAATCTATATAATCCCTATTTACCCTTGCCTTTTCAGGGTATTACTGGCTAAGTATTATAGGTGCTTATCATATTTTCACGATCGTTTAAAGATTGTAATCATGGATTTACTTGCCAATCCCGTTGCTTTGTCGCGGATACAATTCGCCATCACCGCTATTTTCCATATGCTTTGGCCGGTGTTAACCACTGGTATGGGCATTTATCTAGTCATTGTCGAAGGATTATGGCTAAAAACCCGCAATCCTGACTACTATCATCACGCTCGCTTCTGGGCAAAACTCTACATTCTCAATTTCGGCATTGGAGTTGCTTCTGGTTTGCCCATGGCCTTCCAGTTTGGCATGAATTGGGCGCCTTTTTCGGAAGCGGTGGGGGACTTTTTCGGAACTATCCTCGGTTTCGAGGGAACCATGGCCTTTATGCTAGAGGCTAGTTTTCTAGGAATTATGCTGTTTGGTTGGGGACGAGTTCCCCCTTTAATTCACTTCCTAGCGACAATTCTCGTCGCTTTTGGGGCTAATCTTTCCACTTTCTGGATTTTAACCGCTAATTCTTGGCTGCAAACCCCTGCTGGTGGCATCTTCGTGGATGGTAAATTTATCGTTCAGGATTACCTACAAGCGATTCTCAATCCCTTCATGGTTAATAGTTTCCTGCATATGTTTTTCGCTACTCTGGAAACTTCTTTATTCGTCATTGGTGGGATTAGTGCTTGGTATTTGCTCAATAAACGTCACATTAGCTTTTTTAGTCGTTCTCTCAAAATTGTTCTTACTCTAGCGATTGTTATCGCCCCCTTGCAAATTTTTGTCGGTCATCTTAGTGCCGAACAAGTGTATCACTATCAACCGGCTAAATTAGCCGCCATGGAAGCGCAATGGGAAACCATTCCTGCGGGAGAAACTGCCGGTTGGAGTTTGGTTGCTTTACCCAAGGATAAAGCGGAGACAAATAGCTGGGAAGTGAAGATTCCTAACGCCTTGGGTTATCTTTTGGAGTTAAAACCCAAGTTATCGGAACCTGTTCTCGGCTTAAAAACGTGGAAATACGAAGACAGACCGCACATGGTGGGGCTAATCTATTATTCCTTCCGGATTATGGTCGCTATCGGTCTTTTTCTTGCTTCTTTAATGACTGTAACTGTCGGGCAATGGCTGCGCGGTCAACTGAGTAACGAAAAAATCGACAGTCAAAAATGGTTACTGCGCGCTTGGGTTTTTGCGGCCCCTCTGGGTTATCTTGCGGTTGAAACCGGTTGGATTGTCCGTTGTGTCGGTCGTCAACCCTGGACGGTTTACAATCAAATCCGGACAGTGGATGCTGCTTCTAAACTGCCCGCAGGCGAGATTTTAACCTCTTTAATCGGAATTACGGCGATTTATGTCGTTTTCTTGGTTTCTGCTCTCTATTTCGGTAGTCTTATTATCCGTCAGGGACCCAATCTTAACTTACCACTGCCGGGGACTCAACAGGAAAAAGTGACCTCACCAGAACTAAATCCTCGTTCCCTAGAAGCGCAACAATAGGAGGAACTATGGAACCGTTACAGTATTTTTTGCCACAAATTTGGTTTTTTATTCTGGGTTTATTCCTGTTTCTCTACGTCCTCCTCGATGGTTTTGACTTGGGGGTGGGAATTCTTTCCCTGACTTCCTCCTCCGAGAAGCGTCGCAGTATTTTAATGACCAGTTTGGGCAATGTTTGGGATGCTAACGAAACTTGGATTGTCTTGATGGGTGGTTCCCTGTTTGGGGCGTTTCCCCTAGCTTACGGGACAATTTTAAACGCTTTATACCTACCAGCAGTGATTATGGTGGTGGGGCTGTTATTTCGGGCTGTTTCCTTCGAGTTTCGTGAACATTCTCGTCGCAAGTTGTTCTGGAATTATGCCTTCGGACTCGGCAGTTTTTTGGCCGCTTTGGGGCAAGGATTCGCCCTCGGTGCGGTTTTTGAGGGCATTAAAGTGGATGAATTGGGTCATTTTGCCGGCGGCCCCTTTGATTGGTTAACATGGCGATCGATTCTAGTGTCTCTAACTTTAATCCAAGCTTATGTTTTAGTGGGTTCCACTTACCTAATTCTGAAAACTACAGGTAATTTACAGGAAGTTCACTATAAAACGGCAAAAATTGCCGCTATTACCACTTTTATCGGTGCTATCTTTATCACCATCAGTACGCCGCTGCTTTCTGACCATATCCGTCAGCGTTTATTTGACCCTCGACTAATTTACATTTTTATCCTCATCCCGATTTTAGCTGTGGTGTTACTGGGTTTGTTACTGCGGAGTTTGCAACTAAAGGAAGAAAACACCCCGATGGTCTGGACAGTATTGCTGTTTATGCTCTCTTTTATCGGTTTGGGATTGTTGATTTTTCCCGATATTATTCCCCCGTCCGTGACAATTTATCAAGCGGCAGCCGCCCCTAGTTCTTTGGTGTTTATGCTGACTTTTGTGGGGTTTTTAATCCCAATTTTACTGGCCTATACGGTTTATAATTACATCGTTTTTCGGGGTAAAATTACTGCTGAATCCTACGGAGAATAGATGACGTTGCCGATTTCAGATATCAATCTTCTTTGGTGGGATTTTTAAAACCTAGACCCAAACTAACGGGTGCAATTGGTACTGGTTTGTACCAGATCACCGCAGTTTTGATATTGGTAATCCCGTGTTTTTCCCGCAACAAAATCGAGGTTTTTTGGGAGAGTGATTCCCGAATCGACTTCAGGAATAACTCTTACCATTGACGTAATAATCGCGGGTTCCCTTCGCATCTAGGGCTTCACCGAGACGGGCAATGGCATGGGCGTAGGCGGCGGTACGCAGAGATATATCGAATTCTTGGGCGAAAGACCAGACTTTTTCGGCTTCTGTCACCATTCTTTCTTTTAAGCGCTCGTTTATCTCGGTTAATTGCCAATAAAGACCGCTGCGATTTTGCACCCATTCAAAATAACTCACCGTTACCCCACCTGCGTTAACCAGAATATCGGGGAAAACGAGAATCCCTTTTGCTTCTAAAATGCGATCGGCTGCCGAGGTAGTGGGACCATTGGCCACTTCAAAGATATATTTTGCCCGCACGCGATCGGCATTTTCGGCGGTAATTTGGTTTTCTAGGGCAGCTGGAATCAAAATATCCACATCTAGGGCTAATAATTCTTCATTACTAATCGCCTCGTGTTCCACGATATTACACACGGTATCCTGACAGTAAATAGCAGTAATCCCGCGATGTTCCTGTTTATACTGACGAATGCTGGCAATATCTAGGCCTTTTTCCCGATAAATGCCGCCCTGGGAATCACTTACCGCCACCACTTGATAACCGGCTTTGGCTAAGAGATCTGCCACTACAGCCCCAGCGTTACCGAATCCCTGGACGGCTACGGTAGTATTAGCGGGTTTTTTATCTAATTTCGGCAAAAGAGAGTGAATAACATGAAAAGCCCCCGTTCCCGTCGCCGTATCGCGGCCGCGACTGCCTCCCATGGTTAAAGGTTTCCCCGTCACCACCGCCGGACTAATTTTACGCTGAATGATGCTGTACTGGTCCATCATCCAACCCATGATCATCTCGTTGGTATAAACATCGGGGGCAAGAATATCGACATCGGGACCAATAAAGTCGGCTATACCCTCGATATAACCCCGACTAAGGCGTTCTAACTCGGCTTTTGACAATTCTTTCGGATTGAGGGTAATACCTCCCTTAGCCCCACCAAAGGGCAAATCCAGCAGGGCGCATTTAAAGGTCATCCAAAAAGCTAGGGACTGTACCTCATCAATGCTGACGTTGGGATGATAGCGCACACCTCCTTTTCCAGGACCGCGGGTGTCATCGTAGCGGACGCGGTAGCCTTGGAAGATTCTTAAAGTGCCGTTGTCCATACGGACGGGTATGGAGACGCTGAGACTAGCTTTGGGATATTTTAACCGCTCGATCGCATCATCGGAAATGGAGACATACTTAAGGGCGCGTTCTAGGCGACTGCTGGCATCGGTAAAGAGTGATTTCGACATGATTTTTTTTCCCTATCTATCCCCATTAGAACATGGGAAAACAGTATATGTCGCTACAGTTTATTTTTCTTAATTAGAACGTTTCTCATAAAGATTAACTATAACTGGATCGGGTATTGACGACCGACGAAGGACTCCCCAAAAGGAAAACTTCCTACCTCATTATTAAGATCAATGCTAGATCAAGCTAAAATTGCGGTGCCGAGGCGGGCAATTAGAGGGATAATAAGACCAGTCCTAACCCCTATGCCCCGACTGGTAACTGATCACTGATAAGCGATGGTGAATATTTCTAATCAAGTTACACCCAATCGGGAACTAGAGCCCCCGGCAAAAGTCCCCGATGTCCAAATCCTAGCGGCGATCGATATTGGCACGAATTCGGTTCACATGGTAGTAGTGGCAATTGAACCGTCTTTACCCGCTTTTACGATTATTGCCAGAGAAAAGGATACAGTCCGTCTGGGCGATCGAGATAGGAAAACTGGTAAATTAACCCTAGCGGCCATGGAAAGAGCGATCGCCGCTTTAAAACGCTGTCACGATCTGGCTATTAGTCTCCATGCGGATCAAATTATCGCCGTTGCCACCAGCGCCACCCGGGAAGCGGCCAACGGTGACGAATTTTTGGCTTTAATCGAGAAAGAAGTCGGTATTTCTGTAAATCTCATCTCTGGACAGGAGGAAGCGCGCCGGATTTATCTCGGTGTCGTCTCGGGGATGGATTTCCAAAATCAAGCCCATATTATTATCGATATTGGTGGCGGTTCCACGGAATTAATCTTAGCTGATAGTCAAGAAATTCGCTTTCTTAGTAGTACCAAAATCGGCGCGGTGCGTTTGAGCCAAGATTTCATTACCACCGATCCCATTAGTACCACAGAATTAGCTTATTTAAGAGCATACACCCGCGGAATGTTAGAGCGGGCTGTGGAGGAAATTCAACATCATTTACAGCTGGGAGAAGTGCCGCGTTTAGTGGGAACTTCTGGGACGATCGAAACTTTGATGACTATCCATGCTTTCGAGAAATTGGGGTTAATTCCCAATCCTTTAAATGGTTATCAATTAACCCGCAAAGATGTTAAAGAATTAGTCAAACGTTTCGCCACTTTGGACTATCACCAAAGACTGGCAATTCTGGGGATGTCCGATAAACGGGCCGAGATAATTCTAGCTGGTTCGATCGTGCTTTTGGAAGCGATGACCATGTTAGATGTTGATAAGTTAGTTCTCTGTGAAAGGGCCCTGCGAGAAGGGGTAATCGTCGATTGGATGCTGACCCACGGTTTAATTGATAATCGGTTACTTTATCAGAGTGAAATCCGTCAGCGCAGTGTCTTGAAAATAGCGAAAAAGTATCAAGTTAATTTGGAATCGGCCGAGAGAATAGCGACATTTTCTCTGTCTTTGTTCGAGCAAACCCAAGCACAATTACATTCTTGGAATCAGGAGGCTAAAGATTTATTATGGGCGGCGGCAATTTTACATAATAGTGGTTTATATGTTAGTCATGCTGCCCATCATAAACATTCCTATTATTTAATTCGCAATGGTGAACTGTTGGGCTATACGGAAATAGAGTTAGAAGTTATCGCTAATATCGCTCGTTATCACCGCAAAAGTAAACCGAAGAAAAGACACGATGATTTTATGAAATTAACGGAATACTATCAGTATATGGTCAGACATTTAAGTGCTATACTGCGCTTGGCTGTGGCTTTAGATCGGCGACAAATAGGAGCAATTAAAAAGATTGAATGTAAGTACGATCCCGAATATAGAACCCTACATCTGCATCTTTTTCCCAATAATGCTGAAGATGATTGTGCTTTAGAATTGTGGAGTTTAGACTATAAAAAACCTGTTTTTGAGGAAGAATTTGGGGTGAAAGTAGTGGCAACTTTGGCATTTTTACCCTTAAATCATGAACGGTGAGCGGTTATTATTGACTACCACAGGTAAGCTGTCAAGCATTTAAATTGCTTGTTGAGACGAGGCACTCATGCAAGAGGCAAGACCCCTCCAACCCCCCTGCCCCCCCGACATCGGGGGGGTTGGGGGGGTGGGCTAATCTAAGGATAGGCGGTTAAGATGCGTCTTAGCTTATTCAGTAGCTTGAAATCAGCAAGATGGGAATTATCGAGACTTGTTACCCGTTATTCTAGTCCAAGATTATCGAATGCGGTAAATTGATAATTTTTGTTGATAATCAAGCAGGAAAACCGTTAAAAACTGCCAGGTTACTGTTATAATCCAGAGGGAATAGGAACGCAGAAAGAAAAGGAGCAGAAAAACTTGTTGCAATTAGCCAAAATTAGCCGCTCGATCGCTCTTGGTTGCTTAGGAACAATACTGACTAGCTTCCCTGTCCTCTCGGCCGAGAGAATCACTTTTATCTTAGCGCCCTTTAGTCGTACCCTAGAAATTAGTTCCCTAGAAAAGTTTGCTAAAACTGGCAGAATTGACGCTAATCTAAGACAATATTTAGGTAATACCACCCCCGAACAACAAAGAGAATTTCGGCAAGCTTTAACCACAAGTAAAGAAGTTAATCCCGTCCTGATCTCGCGCTTTTTTAACACCACAATGGGGGAAGATATCCTCAACCTTTTAGGGGAACTGATCACCATTCAAGGGGGTATTAATGGTAAATTTGCCCTGCGTTCTGCCCTAGTTAAATCAGCTTTTGAACCGGAAGGGGTAACTATTCTTAGCCTGCTGCGTAATCTGCCCACTAATATGCAGATTGATGTGACAAAAGTGCAAAGATTAGCCCGGGCGATCGATGTCGTCCTGAAAGCGACCACAGTATTCACGGAAAAGGTGGCGCAATTATCCTTAGAAGAAGCTAAAAAGGCTGGTGAAATTAATTTTACCGCCATGACCGACCCCCGACAACCAGGACCGCAACAAGTGGAACAGATGCGGCTGGATTTAACCGATAGCCGTCGTCAGAGGGAACTTTATCTAATTATTGTCAAACCCAAGGGGCAATTAACCCAGAAAACCCCCGTTATCGTCTTTTCCCACGGTTTAGCTTCCCGTCCTGAAGATTTTGTCCGACACGCAGAACACTTTGCTAGTTACGGTTATCTCGTCGCCATGCCCCAACACCCCGGCAGTGATACCCTACAGGTGCAGAATCTACTCGCCGGTTTATCGCGGACGGTTTTTGATACCAACGAATTTGTCAATCGTCCATTGGACATATCTTTTGTGATCGATGAATTGCAAAGACGCAACGCGGGGGAATTTCAGGGGCAATTAGATTTAGATAATGTGGGAGTTGGTGGACATTCCTTCGGCGGTTATACAGCCTTAGCTGTAGGTGGAGCGACGATCGATTTCGAGAATTTACAACGGGACTGCCAAAGAAGATTAGCTTTTCTGAATGTCTCCCTCTTGCTGCAGTGTCGTGCTTTGGATTTACCCCGGGAAGAATACAACTTTCGCGATCCGAGAATAAAAGCGATTTTTGCGGTTAATCCGTTTAATTGGAGTATTTTCGGGGCTAAAGGACTGGCTAAGATCGAAATTCCCACTTTTGTAGCGGCAGGAACCTACGATCCCGCTACCCCCGCTATTTTTGAACAGGTGCGCTCTTTTCCCCTGCTCAATACCGAAAATAAATATTTAGCTCTGATTGAAGGTCAAGCTCACGTTGACTTTTCGGTACTAGATGCGGGAATTAACGAAGCGATCGAATCCATAGCCGATCTTACCCTGCCCGCACCCTATCTGATCGATAGTTACGCCCATTCCCTATCTTTGGCCTTTTTTGAGGTGTATATTCGCAAAAACCCCAGCTATAAACCTTTTTTACAGGCGGCCTATTCCCAATATCTCAGTCAAGGCCAAGAGTTTAGATGTTTTCTGATTACCCGCGCCTCCTCGGCCGCTTTAGAACAACTCATCGAAGATTTTATGGCTCAAAATGTCCGTTAATCAGTTATCAGTTATCAGTTATCAGTTATCAGTGTTCAGTTAACTGATAACTGAAAAAAATTACCACCTCCTAGTCCCAATTCATAATTCATAATTCATAATTCATAATTTATGTTTGTTGAGGGCGTTTAAGTAGTAATTGGATAGCCAAAAGAATTAAACCAATGGTGACAAAAGCAAAAATAAAGGTTCCTAGAGAAGCTAAACCAAAAACTAAAGTGCGGACAGCGCTGCCAATTCTCAAGGCGATCGGACTGTGTGCAACCATCGGTTTTGAGTAAAAAGAATGACCGATCGCTGCCGTGAGATAATAGAGAATTGTCCCCAATGCGGACGAAATTGCCGCGCCAACTAAACAGCGAGTAGGAGTAACTTTTTTGCTTTCTAATTCTGTGGTCATTACTTTTTAGTCCTCAAATATTGCCCAGGTTAAATTTTAATTCTGTTTTCCCAGCATTTTACCCGACTAGGACCAAGGATCGGGGACGGAAGGAAAAGAGGTATTGACTTCGAGAGAGAAAGGATCGTCTAAATCCGAGCAGACGATCGCTCCTTGATTCGGGTCTATTTCTTGTTTTAACTGTTCCCAATCGCCGGGGTCGGTTAACTCCTCATAAACAGGATCATCGGAAACGATCGTTTCTTTGTCCGATGACCGGTCTCGCGGGGGAAGGACTGGATTAGTCAAATCAGGCAACTCCTGGTCGAGAATAGTCGGACTTGCGCTCTCAGGGGAAGCTTTGGGCGAATTTAGGTTAATTTCCCGCTTTAGTGACTGTAATTCACGATTGAGAGCCTGTAATAGCTGCTCGATCGCCTCGATTCTCCCGAAAACATCCCAGGTCATCTCGGGGTTGAGATGGGGGAGAGATTGGGCCTGTTCAAAAATGTCGCTTCTGTCAACTATGGCCTCTAGATCTTGTTCTTGGGGAAGACAATGGCCAGATAGGGCTTCTTCTTGGCGAGAATGATAGATTTCGACCAATTTCTGGTAATCTGCCCGATCGATGACACGACGTTCAAACTGCAATTCTTGATCCTGGAGGATACGACGTAAATGATCGAGAATTTCCTGATTAGCGGGATCCACCATGGCTAGGTGAAGGACATGGGGAGGGGATTCCTGTTTTTGTAGGGGCAGGATCTGATAATGACGGCAAATTTCAAAGGGGAGGACTTGACGAAACAGATTCTCGATTTCTGTCCAGTCGATCGTCTCACTTTCAGGGTCAAGATATTCTACCCCATACTTGGCTTTTAATTTTGACAGTTGTTGGAGTCGGTAGTATGCCAGTGCCTCTTTGGGTAAAGGACGACCAGTAATCAGGGGTAAAATTTCGATTAGAGGTAGATGACTTTTCTGCTTTTCGATCATTGCCTTTTGTAGTTGCCCGATAGTGATATAACCGGATTGCACTAACTTTTGGGCAAAGGAAGGCAGCTTGGCCTGGGGTTTCTCGTTTGCTGATGACATGGAATAGAACCAGTTAAGACTGTACAGCCCACTACATTCCTTATTATGCCCATTTTCTCACCGCAGCTAACAGGCAGGGGATTTTTTTATTGATAGTGAACAATCATTATTATATTAATAAATATAAATAAATATGAAGTAATTTAAGTTTCAAGAAGAATGAACCCGATCTTTTTTACGATGGGGGTAAAACTGATTTTCAATTTCTCAGGTGGAAAGATGAATCCAGATTAAGCTATCTCAACGATAAGAGGACAAGCCAATGTTTGAAGATTTTACCTATATTACCGATGAGGCTTTTTTAGAGAATTATTGGTGGGAAGAAAAAGTTATCTGTCCCCGCTGCCAAGGCAAAGGAAGAATCTATCTAGAGACGGAGAATGAATCCGTCCCCTGTAAATTCTGTGAGGGTAAAGGCATTATTCAACGAAAACAAGAGGAAACTAACTATTCCCAAAAATCTGTATAATCAGATACCATAAATTAAAAATCTTCTTGAGTTAAAACCTCTGGCTGACATTGTTTAATTTCGCTGTTAATTCCCAGAGCAGATTCCGATTGTAGGTCTTCGATATAACCGGATTGATGGGATAAAGCTTCCGAAAAACTCTCAAAAGGACCGAAATAATAGAGACATTTCGGCTGACTGGTGGTGATCTCTACCCACCAGGGTTGGGGGGGTAAACTAGGCTTAATCGAGACAGTTTCTTGGTCAAGAGGCTTTATACTGAGAATCTTGGCCCCTTGGCGCAGGAGGCGCTGTGTTTCTTGACTCATGCGGCTTTTAGGTACTCGCAGGACTGTCCGGGAGAAGCGTTGAGGCCAAGAGCCAGAAGAACCCGAAAAAACAACTTCATAGAGAAATATTTGATTCTCTCCCTGATTATTAGCCTCTAGCATACAGAAAAGATTCTCTTTTGGGGGTAAGGGTTAAAAAAACAGACGCTACTTTGGGCAGATAACTCAAGCCAAATCATCTCCTAACAGAGTAGCGCATCTTGATACCCTAGCATAGAGGGGGGAAAAGTTAGGTTTTGAGATAAGCTGCCCGCGCATTTAAATTGCTTGTTGAGACGAGGCAAGAGGCACTCTTGCAAGAGGCAACAGTAAAGGGATTGGGGGAGATTCGGCTAATCTTAAGAATAAGCGCTTTAAATGCGTCTTAGCTTACTCTCCCCTCACGGCATAGCTTGACGGGAGATTGTTAGACAGCAAGAACCCGATAGAGTCCTTTATTCAAGATGCTGTAGCCGAATATATAGCAGTTATCTTAATGGTGAGGTACAAAGTTTTTGTTTTGGGGAGTCGGTCGTCGATACCAAATCCTGTTATACTTCATCTTTATGAAAAACACTGTCAATAACATTGACGACAAATAGAGTTTTTTAACAAATATGCAGCCACCAAAATTAAGCTTAGGAACCAGATTATTTTTATCCCATCTCCTCGTTATGGTGGTGGGATTGAGTAGCTTTATTATCATTGCTAAATTATCCTCTCCGCGAATGTTTGTTTTGCGTTTGGAACAGTTAGAAAGGCAGGGATTTTTTACCGTGCGCTCGGCGAGAACTTTCTTGGTTAGGGGTTTTGAGACAGCTTGGGATAGTAGTGCCATTTGGTCATTTATTGCCGGGGGAAGTACGGCTGGTTATCTGAGTTTTTTGGTTTCTCAACGCATTATGAAACCGGTAAAACAAATGAAACAAATCACTAAAAATTTTGCTGAAGGGGATTTATCGGCGCGAGTTCCAGAAAGCGAAATCCCCGAATTAAATCAATTAGCCATCAGTTTTAATCAGATGGCGATTAGTTTAGCCGATGTGGAAAAAAGGCGCCAGGAATTAATCGGTGATCTTACCCACGAATTACGCACCCCTTTAACTGTGGTGCGGGGATATTTAGAAGAATTAGCCGATGGTGCGATCGAACCTAATCCAGAACTTTATCAGAAATTAGTGAAAGAAACCCGCAGATTAGAACGTTTAACCCACGATCTACAGGAGCTATCGCGAGCGGAATCTGGTTATCTCTCGATTAAACTGCAACCTGTTAATTTATTACCTTTGTTAACTTCTCTCATCGAAAAATTTGCCGATCAATTATTAGAAGATGGCCCGACTTTACAGTTAGATTGTCCCCCCAATTTACCAGCTGTCATGGCCGATCCCGATCGCCTGGAACAAATCTTAGTGAATCTGCTCGGTAATGCCATTCGTTACACCGATCATGGTGCAATTACCCTGCAAGTGACAAGGGACAAAAACCACCTACAAATTGCCGTTATCGATACAGGAATCGGCATCGCAGCAGCGGATTTACCCTTTATTTTCGAGCGCTTTTGGCGGGCCGATCGTTCTCGTTCCCGTTATTCTGGGGGTAGTGGTATTGGTTTAGCGATTACCCGTCGTTTAGTGGAATTACACCAAAGTCAAATCGAGGTAGAAAGTCAATTAGGTAAAGGCAGCACTTTCCGTTTTTCCCTAGCAATATCTGCCAATTTTCAGTGAACAGTGAACAGTGAACAGTGAACAGTGAACTGAAAACTAACATCTGATAACTGATAACTGATAACTGATAACTGATAACTGATTAAATGCCGTGACTTTTGCCGATTACCCAATGACGACGGAAGAAGCGAGCGAGCGAGGTTTCTTCTAAGGATAAGTAAATCGGTCTTCCGTGGGGACAGGTGCGGGGATTACGGGTATTTTGCCAATCATCGAGTAAATTCTGCATTTCTTCCCAACTTAAAGCTGTACCGTTGCGGATCGCACTCCGGCAAGCGGTGGCCACCTGAGCGGTTTGTAAATCCCCCCCTAAACTTAATTCTAGTAAAGCATCAGCCCGATCCTCCCGCTCTTTTAGTAGAACAGGAATACTACGAACTGCCCAAGAGCGATCGCCAAAACTAGCAACTTCTAATCCTAAACGTTGTAATTGTTCGATTTGTCGAGTAGTTAGCTGATTTAAGATGATCGGAGTATCTAAAGGCACGATTTCCCAGTTATCCTCTAAACGTTCGTACAAAACCCGCTCATGGGCAATATGTTGTTCGACTAACCATAATCCGTTAGGATGTTCGGCAACTATGTAAGTTTGATGAATTTGGGCCACTGCCTTTAATTCCAGCCGATTTTTCGGGGATTTCTCCCCTATTGTATAGGTGCTTTTTTCTTCGGCAGCCTTGAGAATTTGACTGATGCGCTGATTTTGCGCTTTTTCGGGTATATGTTCGGGATTTAGTCCTAAAGCCTTGTCTATGGCTGAAATTATCTGTTCTTGCCAAAAAATGAGGTTATGCAGGTATATTTCTGCTTTGGCTGGGTGACGATTCCAATCGATCGAACGAGGGTTAAGATGTAGATGGAGAAAACAAACGGGATAGCGATCTTTAGGAACTGTGCGAGCGAAAGCTTCAAATATTGCCTGTTCTAACTCCGATGAGCGCACCATTCGCCCATTAACAGCAATTCTAACCCAATCCGGTTGATGACGAGAAATGCGATCGGGCAAACCAATGACTAATTCAATTTGGGCAGATTCTGCGTCAGGAGTCGTTAAGTCAAGTTTTAGAGATGCTAAATCGTTAAAATGCAGAGATTTAACTAATTGCGGTAATATTTGACTGGCATCCTTACCCGGACTAATGCGTAACCAATCTTGATGATCTTGGAAAACCTGCCAAGTAATTTGGGGATGACAGAGAGCAAAATTATGAATTAAAGTCTGTATATCCTTTAATTGTTTGTTAATTGACGGTAAAGCTTGACGACGCACAGGAAAGTTACCAAAGAGATTCTCTACCGTCACGATAGTGCCGATAGCTATAGGAATCGTTTCTAAATTATCCGGCTCGCCTTGGTGATTGTAAAGACAATAACAACCTAAATCATCGTCATGGCGACTGGCAACCCGTAGACGCGCCACCTGTGCGATACTGTGCAAAGCTTCACCACGGAATCCGAGACTGGTAATCTGCCAAAGATCGTCCCGTTGGCGGATTTTGCTGGTACTGTGGGCATAGCTACACAGTTGCAAATCTTCTCTAGACATTCCCCTACCGTTATCCGATACTTGTATTCGCCAGTTTTGGGGAGATATATCGATGGTAATCCTATCTGCCCCCGCATCAATGGCATTTTCGACTAATTCTCGCACCACAGCGCCTAAAGAGTCGATTACCTCTCCTGCGGCAATTAAATCGATTACGTCTTGGGGTAAAACTTGTATGGGCAAAGTCATCAATTAATGGTTTTAGCCAAGGGCAAACTCGCTATATTGTCGCACATGGAGCCCATGGTAAGCTAAAGCGATGTCTTGTTTGGGAACTCCCCTCGCTACCAATTTATCAGCGATCGCTGCTACCGTGCCGTCCTGCTGCACCCAGATTTTATCATTAGACCTCTTGCATAATTAATTTTTGATGGTTCAAAAACGGCAAAAATAATGATTAAATGGCATAAAATCTGTAAATAGACCATTTATTTAATTATTATTCATTCTTAATTCTCCTGACTCCGAGACTACTGGCTACTGACTCCTAACCCTAACAACAATTTTTGATTTTTACCAGAGGTATATTGATAATATCAACGTGAATTATACAGCCATAAATGCGCGTGATGCTGTCACTCCAAACCAGATGAAACAAGAGATAATGATACTGTTTGGTGTCAAAAACTGTTTCGGTTTTGACGGGATCACTAGGCGCTAGTTTACCATAGACAAATCTTCTGATTTTATTGCATTAAACTCTCGTGTAGTTGTTAATTGATAGCGCAAAATTGTATAACAGAACTTCCCCCATACATATTACAAGAGCCGAAAACCCTTATCCAGCAATGGATGCACCCGTTAACTTTTCTTAATGTACCCATGTAATTTGTAACATTTCTTAATGGACAAGAATTCTATCTATTTGCCAGAATGATAGTCATGTATATAGGGTCTGCTGAATAAATCTAAAAACCTTGTTGGATAGGAGTTTTAGACTTTTTTCCCCTCAAAAAGTGCCAGCCATTGCGGGGATCGGGGGGAAAATTCAGGTGCTTTTTCCCTGAAAATTAGGTAGTTCACCACCTGAAAATCGATAAAACCCCACACCCCCCCTGCCCCTAGGGCTGTTTCATTCTCCCATCAGAATATCAAAAGTAAAAGCGATCACTGTCAGGTAAAATGAGAAGTGAACGCGAACTTTTGAAACATATGTTGAGCTTAATAGAA
>VYLP01000289.1_pt1 | contig 21658 bp, 20 predicted proteins | sample 5114311 | NCBI WGS metagenome assembly VYLP01 (sample SAMN12291775, study PRJNA351875) | freshwater metagenome | isolation source: freshwater lake | place: USA: Michigan, Lansing Lake | collected 2013-08-14 | reverse complement strand
TTTTCTATTAAGCTCAACATATATTTGAAAAGTTGCCGGTCACTTATCATTTTACCTGACAGTGATCGCTTTTACTTTTGATATTCTGATGGGAGAATGAAACAGCCCTACCCCGATGTCGGGGGGGTTGGGGGGGCCACACCCTGTCCCCAGGAAAAACTTTTTCAGCAGACCCTAAGTAGCTGCCATCTCCAATCTCTGAGGTGGGGAAGACAGGATTAATCTTCCACCACTCCAGTCAAATCCTCCTAACGTCGGCCGCGTCTGCTGCTGCCGAAACCACTGCGACTAGGGGTACGTCGGGAACCAGAGGAACCGAAACTAGGAGAACGTTTGACATTATCAGATTTACCCGAATTCTTCAGGGTACTCGAACCATAACCGGAACCACTGGGTTTTGTGGTGGTGGTGGTGCTGCGATTGGGACTAGAGGAAGTATTACTGGGATAACGACGTAAATTGCCGGTAGAACGGAGAGTTTGCCGGTTTTTGACTGCCGGAGGTGGACTATTATGTTTAGTCCGGTATTGATCCACTGCCTGATTATAGGTGGAACCGTAACCACCAAAACCGGTCATCACACCACCCGGAGTATAGAGGGGAGGAACGTAGTATTGAGGACGAAAGAGCAAACTACCCAAAGCTTGACCAGCAACAGCACCGAAAAAAGGACTCCAAAAACTCGATTCTTGTCGAATCACTACGGTTTCCTGTTGTCCGGTTTGGGGATTGTTCCGCACTTCCGTGACATTATGGACATACTCAATTTTAAAATCTTCGGTCATGTACAGGGTAGCCTGATCACCGTTGATTTCTACTGCGGTTTTTTCCCTTTTAGCAATGTCCTCCTCGGTTAATCTAGCCATTTGCAGGTTAGTGGTGCGAAACAGGGGGGAAGTCCCCCCAGGGGTGTTTAACAGCATTAGGGTATAAGTGCCATCTCCGTCATCGTAGGTAGCTTGTTGCACCTCGTAGCGACCGCTACTAACCTGATTGGATTCTCGTCTTACACTACTGTTACTAGCTGACGGTGACTGAGTTTGATTTGACGACGAACCACAGGCCACCGTTGTGCAACAAAGGGTAAGAATTAAAAAGATTGTCGTTACTTGGCGCAGCATAAGGGCAAAATTAAGACTATAAAGGCAGCAATTCGGGGAAATTGAGTAATAGTTGCTCATTGGTCAATTCATCTCCCAATTGAGCAGGAGAAAAATGTACCTGAATCGCACGCAGCCGACCTTGGTAGTGAAGGTTAATTATTGATTTTAAACCATCTTCCAGGGCCTCTCGATCGGCTAGGCTAGTTTCTAAAGCACCACTCTCACCCTCGAATGCTATTGTGATCATAACAACTAAGTTATCGGTGACGGGTAAAGTTAAGGGTTCGTTTTCCCCCAACTGTGAGGACACCGATTCACTTAAGTATCTGGCCGCGGAATCGGTAAACAGTTCGTTAACGTAGTCTCCTGCTTCCCCCTCATTCCAAAAAATATCGCCCTCATTACCTACAGAAAACCAATAGAGGTTCATCTGCAGCAGATTTTGACAAATTTCTACTAAACCCTCTCCCATGACCTCTAAATCGCCTTCGGAATCGATCGCCTCTCGGCCGGTACGATTAAGAATACCGATCAGAGGTGCGATTTCTTGGCCGTAGAGATGCAAAAATAAGCGACAGACCACATAGCGAGTTTTACCCGCAAATTTCTTAAAGCGATCGCCTAAAGAACTCATAATAGACCTCTGGTAAAAATCAAAAATTGTCGTTAAGGTTAGGAGTCAGGAGATAGGAGATAGGAGTCAGGAGATAGGAGTCAGGAGATAGGAGTCAGGAGATAGGAGATAGGAGATAGGAGACTTTTTTATTTATTCTCCCCACTTCCCACTTCCCACTTCCCACTTCCCATTTTCAAGTCAGTAGTCTTGAAGCCATCAGCTAGATCAAGGTGATAATCAAGTAAACAGCCAAAAAAGCCCTCAGCTTTTATTTATTTTGCCATTTTCTAGGCTTCTATGCCTTGATGTCCTGTTAACAGTCTATAATTACTTAGAATCCTTTTGGTGTGAGCAAATGGCTGTCCAACTGCAACAAGCTTTAGTGGTTGCTTCCTATATCTTGAAACAGCGTCTAGCAGGAAAAAAGCGTTTTCCCTTAGTTTTAATGCTAGAACCCCTATTTCGCTGTAATTTAGCCTGTACTGGCTGCGGTAAGATTCAACATCCCCCGGAAATCCTCCGCAATCATCTTACCCCAGCAGAATGTTTCGCAGCGGTGGAAGAATGTGGGGTTCCCGTGGTTTCCATCCCCGGGGGCGAGCCGCTTTTACATCCACAAATTGATGAAATTGTCAAGGGTTTAGTGGACAGAAAAAAATTCGTCTATCTGTGTACCAATGCCCTGTTATTGGAGAAAAGCCTAGATAAATTTACTCCTTCACCCTATCTTACCTTTAGTGTCCATCTGGATGGTCTCAAAGAACATCACGATCGCTGTGTGGATCGAGAGGGAGTATTCGATAAGGCAGTACAAGGGATTAAAGCGGCGAAAGGGAGAGGTTTTCGGGTTACTACTAATACCACGGTTTTTGAAGGCACAGAACCGCGAGAAATGCAGGAATTTTTCGATTTTCTCGCTACTTTGGGCATCGATGGTATGATGATTTCCCCCGGTTATAGTTATGAGTGGGCCCCGGATCAAGATAGTTTCTTGAAACGGGAGCAAACCAGAGCTTTATTCCGAGAAATTCTCTCACCCTGGAAATCAGGCCAGAAAAAGTGGAATTTTAACCATAATCCTCTCTTTCTCGATTTTCTCATCGGTGAACAGGACTATGAATGCAGCCCTTGGGGTAGTCCTAGCTATAGTCTTTTAGGATGGCAAAAACCCTGTTATCTGCTCAACGAAGGTCATTACAAAAGCTTTCGGGAACTTTTAGCAGAAACCAATTGGGATAACTACGGTCGGGCCAGTGGCAATCCTCAATGTGCCGATTGTATGGTACATTGCGGCTATGAACCGACCGCGGCCATGGCAGCTTTTAAACCGGCTAATATGGGACGTGCCATGCAGAGTTTAATCGGAGTCTAATCTAGGGTCTGCTGAATAAATCTAAAAACCTTGTTGGGTAAAAATTTTAGACTTTTTTCCCATCAAAAAGTGCCAGACCTTGGGGTGATCGGGGGGGAAATTTAGGCACTTTTTCCCTGAAAATTAGGTAATTGACCCCCTGAAAATGGGTAAAACCCCACACCCCACACCCCACACCCCCCCCGATGTCGGGGGGGTTGGGGGGGTCACACCCTACCCCCAGGAAAAACTTTTTCAGCAGACCCTAATCTAAACTGATTCTAACCAGACGGCGGGGACTTGACTAGGGCGATCGGGTAATTGCATCCATCCCATTTCGCACAGACGAATTACCGAAGTTAATTTTTCTACCAAAGCGGGATCGAAACGAATCCCGCTATAATTTTGACAGCGCTCTAGGGCCTCTCCTAAATCTAGAGCTAGTCGGTCGCCTCGCGGTTGAGTTAATTCCTGAAAATAGGCTGATAATCCTAAAATTCTCGACTCTAGGCTGATTTCTTCCCCTTTTAAGCCGTTGGGAACACCGCTACCATCCCAGTATTCAAACTCATGGTAAATAATCTGTTGAATTGGAGCTAATTCGGGCATAGTGGCGAGTAATTGCGCTCCTAACACCGATCTATCCCGCCAAAATAACGCATTTGCTCCCTCTAACTGACTGGCACGCTGTCTAAAAACTTCGATCGGAGCCTCCGCTAGACCGATGCGGTATAATAAACCTGCTAATCGTAAGCGTCGTAATCTCAGGGTGGGTAAATCGAGCAATTGTCCCAACATTTCCGCTAAAGCGGCCACCTGTAGGGAAGCGAGGGGATTATCAATATCTCTTTCATCGACTTTTTGAGCCATTCTGAGAAAAGCTTGCAGTTTATTAGCGGCCAAATTTTTATTTAAACGGGATGCTTGTCCTTCTAAGTCGCTTAATTCTCGCGTTTGTCTGCTGACGGTGACTAACTGCTGTTGACTGGTTTGCAGATAGGTGACAATGCGAGAGACTACTCCCGTTAAATCCGTGGGAATGGGATTAATATTTTGACTAATTTCCTGCTGTTGTCTGCTTAAATCGGCCGCTAGACTGGGATTATAAGGATGCAGACGCTCAATTAAGATCCTAGCGGCTTTTTCGACTAAATCGCGATCGAATGTCCATAAACCGTAGAATTTTCGCTCCGTGTCTATTTGGGGTTGACTATCGGACCGGTATTCTTCCGGGGATAACTCATGACAGAGTACCATGGAGGCGTAATCGGGGGAAAGAATGATTAAATTCCACTCATTAACCAAACTATCGCTATTATCTAAGTTCACTAGCGAAACATTCTCTAAACTGCCGGTTTTATGCTCAGAAAAACCACTATCGGCCACGGCAGCGATCGCAATATGACGAGAAGAGCGAGCAATATCTAAATAGCGCTCTGCTTCCTGTAAATACCATTTTCCCTGTTGAAAGGTGACTAAAACCAGTGGTTTATTTGTACTGTCTGGGCTGCTAGTTTGCAAGATATGATCTTCAAGAGCATGACAGAGGGCCACCAGGGTATTCTTAAAATAGACCCCGTAACTGCTGGGTAATCGTCCCGATGAAGCTCTTTTTAACTGTTGTAAGCTGGATTCTACGGTCATAGGTGGCAAGATTAGGGGAATTATGAATTATGAATTATGAAGTGGGGAGCAGGGGAGCAGGGATAACTGATAACTGATAACTGATAACTGATAACTGATAACTGATAACTGATAACTGATAACTGATAACTGATAACTGATAACTGATAACTGATAACTGATAACTGATTACTGACTCCTCATCGCTTTTTAATTAATTTTATGACCTTAGTGATTTGTCCTGGTTTTCATGATTCTAGATTGACCGAGGATTTTTTAGGACATCTGGGGAGCAAATCGGTCAAATTACGTCCCTATATTATTATTTCTCCTTTTTCTTGCTTAAATGAAGCTTTTTTACCCGGAGAAGACCTAACCTTGATTGGGTTTAGTGCGGGGGTGGTAAATGCGATCGCTTTAGCTCATTATTGGCAAGCTCAAGGGGCAAAAATTGAAGCTTTAATGGCTCTGGACGGGTGGGGAGTGCCATTAATCGGTAATTTTCCCATTTATCGTCTTAGTCACGATTATTTTACCCATTGGAGTTCCTGTTTATTGGGTAGCGGTCGAGAAAATTTTTATGCGGATCCCCCTGTAGATCATCTTAGCCTCTGGTCGTCCCCCGATCGAGTAACCGGTTGGTCTGTTAATGGTAATTTTGTCCAACGCACCACAGCGTTAACTTTTTTATCTAAAATCGGTTAGGCAAGAATCAATTAAGTATAATTAGCTAGTTGCCTCCCTATCTTTTCTATTTCTTTACCACTGCCGACTCATGAGTACATCCGTTCTGAGTTCTTCGATTCTCTTGGTGGGAATTGAGGAGAATATCGCTAAACTAGCTAGTGCGGACTTGAAAGAAGCAGGTTATCGTCCCCTGATTGTGCCTAGCATTGATAGCGCTTTCCCAGAAGTGGAAAGTGGGCAGCCAGCGATGATTATACTCGATCGCTTCCTGGCGGGGGAAGCGGGTGTGAATTTTTGTCGTCGTTTACGTTGTCAAGGGAGTCGCGTTTATATTATTTTGTTAGTATCTCAAGAAACCCTAGAAGAACGTCTCGCCTGTTTGGAAGCGGGAGCCGACGATTATTTTCTCAAACCCTATAGTTCGCCATCTTTTCTCAAATTAATCCGTTTTTACCTGCAACCTCTGGAAACTATCCCCGAACAATTGCGCTTCGGTGACTTAGTATTGGATTTAGCCACTCGTCGTCTCTCCTATAACAACAAAAATATTGAGTTGACGATGAAGGAATTTGAACTGCTGCGCTACCTCATGATTCACCCGAAAGAAGTATTATCAAGGGATCAAATTCTCGAAAATGTCTGGGGAGATGAATTTCAAGGAGAATCAAACGTTATTGAGGTATATATTCGCTATTTACGCCTGAAAATGGAAGCTGGTGGTCAAAAACGTCTTATTCATACCGTGCGCGGTGTCGGCTACGTTTTACGCGAATCTTAACAGTGATCAGTAATCAGTGATCAGTAATCAGTGATTAGTAGATTGCTTTTATTTAATCTCCCCACACCCTACACCCCACACCCTACACCCCACACCCCACACCCTACACCCCACACCCCACACCCCACACCCCACCACCCTAGTCAAGCTCTGCTATTCGATCTGGATAGAGGTGGGGGAATCGATAGGAGGGGTGGAACTGCCAGGGGTAATAGTTTGACGGTATTGACTATAAAGACGGTCGCGCCAAGCAAAAAAGCCCTCGTAGGCGCTATTATCAGCTAACCCTGGAATCCCCTTGCCTTGCAATTCCGGGGGTAAGTTGAGATAGGAACCCGGGGGAAACTGAAGCAGTACACTTAATCCCGCCACGGCTAAATCGGCTAAACTGGGCTGATCACCGACTAAATAGGGACGATTGGTTAAAATGAGGTTCAAAGCCTCTAAATCCTGTTGTAGCCCTTTTTTCGCCGTATTGATAGCATCTTTTCCCAGACCTACACCCGTCCCAAAAATATCAATTAATTCCCCCGGCAAGGAACCCAGCAACAAGCGCATAAAATCGGGAGTTTCCCGAGGTAAAAAAGCGGTACGAAAGTTTTGATTTTGGGCAAAAGCGCCGAGAAAAGCGGTTCTTCCTTTTAATCCCAGGGATTCATCGGCCCATTCTTCGATTAATAAACATTGACCCCGTTGGAGGGGATCTGTAGGGATAATTGGTTTTTCAGGATACTTGCGATCGAGATAAAAAGCAATCTCCGTCGAGTCGGCAATATAGGTATCACCATCCTTGAGGACCGGGACCTGGCGCTGTCCGGAAAGACGGAATAATTCCAATTGTCCCACCCCTGGCACCACGTCCCTTTTTTTATAGGCAAGACCTTTATAGTCGAGGATGAGACGGACTTTCTCACAATAGGCAGATAATTCAAATTGGTAGAGTTCTAGCATAGGATAATATAGCCTCTCGATAAATCAGTTTCTCCCTGATTACTCTAACCCTATCGGGCATCAATCGCCTAAACCTAAAGACTTTACTCCGATTTTACTCAGACATTTGTACTAAAAACGAGAAAGACGAAAAAATCATCTTTTGCTAATTTTAGGAGTTAGACTGGGTACTCTTAGGGAAGATAGACTAGATTTAGCAACGCTAACTCAATATTGCCACGCTTTTAGGTTAGGATATGTTCAGGCACTACAAGCTAGGAATCACTTATATACGGCGATTCCTCTAGCCATCTGGCACAGACAACTCCTTATTGGCAAGCCGTTCCACTTAGAAGATGTACCAGACTGAGCCTGAATCCGCCGTACCCCTGCAAGCTGACTCGCAAGAGACTAATAGCATACCGCTATAATAGAGGCGTGCGAGGGCGGGCTACTTTCTCGGATCAGAGGTTACTATGCAATTATCCATCGACGTTTTTAATGACGTAGTTCGCTATCTCGACAGTCACCAAGAAAAATTACGGATCAAAAAATTAATCTTTTGTATCTGTAAAGAATATTGGGAAAATGATCCTAATATTTTAAACAATGTGGCTATGGAAGACTTGGTGAACGAGTTAGTGCAACTCAAACCCAATAAAGAACAATTAAGTTTTTCTGTTTATCAATCAGTTAAAACCCTAAATCGTCCTAAAGTTTATGCGGGCGTAGCCACAGTGATTATTAAGCAAATCAGTAAATTATATAGTGATATTGCTGCCGACCAAGACACCGAATCATTACCAGGAGAAGCCGAAGTTAACCCTAGCTTTGCTGCCGTTAATAATCCTGTCAACAACGAGGAAGATAATTTATTAAGACAGGTGATTATTGGACTAGAAAATCATCGAGAGACGGCGAGAATTAAAAAATTAATGTTTGCCGCCTGTAAAAATCGTTGGGAAAACGATCAAGCGGTGATTAATAATTATGGCTTAACCAATATGATTTTAGAACTCCAGCAAAACAATCCTAATTTCTTAAGCTTGCGACAAACTCTCACCAAAGTTGCCGAAAATATTAATAAAAAAGCTCTATACCTAGCCCTAGCCGATATTATTCTTGCCCAGCTAGAGCCTCTCTACGATACTGATAACGATGACCAAGAACAGGATAATGCGTCAGAAAGTCAAATCTTGAAAACTCAAACAGTCCATCTAAATAATGATTGTGATTCTTCCGAGCCGGCTTCCTTAGATAATAACCCTAATTCCCCACAAATTCCTGCCTACGACCCCTTTGAAATTCGTTTAGAAATTTGCCAGTATGCTAATCCTTTACGAGTCAAAATATTGATTTTCTCACTCCTATTTCATTCCTTGGATTGGAGCGATCAAGATTGGTCAAACCTGCGACGTTATACCCTAGAAGATTTACTACAAAAACTCATCCAAAGTGGGAAATCTCTCAAGGATATCGAAAGGCAACTATACGATATTGCTCAAACCCAAATGGATGCGGATGCTAACGTTCAAACCGCTGGTGTTCTGGTGCAAGCTTTACAAAGAATTCTTTAATTTTTAACCAAATTTCTCTGGATATTATACCTATGAAACCCAACGAACTAATTGAACGTTATGCCGCAGGAGAAACTCAATTTAGTGGCTTAAGATTATCAGGAGTTAATTTAGTTGGTGCTGACTTAGTTGGCATTGTTTTAAGTGAAGCGGATTTGCACGGGGCCAATCTTCTCTTTACCTATCTTAACCGGGCTAATCTGGCTCAAGCTAATCTCGTGGCAGCTAATTTAAGCGGTGCTAGTCTCAACCAAGCTGACTTAAATGGGGCAGATTTACGCAGTGCCAATTTACACGGAGCGCTGCTACAAGGGGCTGATCTTCGTGATACCGATATAACCCTAGGTATTTTACTTGATGCTAACTTAATCGGGGCGGATTTACGGGGGGCTGATTTAAGTGGTGCTAACCTCACTGGCGCTTGTTTGCGGAGAACAAATATGCGTCAGGAAAAGAAAAATCATAACACTAAATTACAAACGGCTAATCTCTATCACGCCGACCTGCAAGGGGCTAATATGAAAGGGGTTGAACTGCTGCGAGCTAATCTAGTAGGAGCCAATTTAAAGGAGGCTAATTTGTGCAATGTTGACCTCAGAAAAGCGGATTTAACTAATGCTAATCTGCAAGGTGCTTTACTTACTGATGCTAATTTAATCGGGGCGTGTTTAGTGGGAGCAAATCTAGCAGGAGCCAATTTAGTGCGGTCAAAAATGAGCGATACGGAAGCAATGGATGCAAATTTCCATCGTGCAATTATGACTCAAATAAAATTTGATCGAGCTAATCTTAGTCGAGCTAATTTTCAATCGGCAAGAATGAATCATGCTGACTTAACAAGGGCTAATCTTTCAGAAGTTAATCTCAGCGAAGCGTATTTAGTCGATGCTTTCTTTGCTAGAGCAAATCTCACCAGTGCCGATTTAAGTGATGCTAATCTAACTCGTGCCGAGTTAATGAGTGCTAATCAGATAGGAGTTAACTTCCGCGGTGCAATTATGCCTGATGGCCGGATTAATAATTGAAATTACTAGACAATTTTGTTGGCAGTTATTCTGGTATAATTTAGGGGTAGAATTGAGGGTAGTATTATGGTTGATCCAGCAATTATTACAGAAGATATGGGCAAAATCTACACCAGCATTACAGTTATCAATCGCGCCGATCAAATTTTAGCAGCAGCGGCTGTAATCTCTCCCGATCAAATTCGCTCTCTTACCCTAGAAAATGTCTTGGTGGATACGGGGGCAACCACTCTTTGTCTAGTGCCAGAAGTAATCTCCCGCTTGGGTTTACAGCTTTTAAAAGAAGTAGATGTGGCTACGGCTAAAGGCATAGGAAAAGCGAGAATTTTTCGCGATGCCACCTTGATTATCGCGGGACGGGAAGGGACTTTTGAATGTTTGGAATTACCCGGAGGTCAAAACAATTTATTAGGAGTAATTCCTTTAGAAGCTTTGGGATTAGAACCAGATCTTCTTAGCCAAAAATTGCGAGTTTTACCCACGGAATCCCACGAGACTTATTTAACAATTTTATCGAACCAAATAGCTCTATAGAATTACTTTTTGTCTGACTGTTCCTGCTCTTTCAGCTATAGCGATAACCTCGATTTCTTGACCAGAAACTCCCTTAATCACCCATTCCACCGTACAGCGATAATCTAAACCATGAGCGAGACTACTATATACTTTATTTGATCGCCCTTCTAAGTGACCGATTTCCTGCTCTAATTTTCCCACTATTAAACTCACCTCATCGGCCAAATTTAACTTAACTTGAATGGGACGAACGATCTTTCTTTCCAGTGCTTTTTTACTGGTATAAGTGGGTAAAAATCCCTGATTTTCTAACTGTAAAACCAGATGATAAATGCCATTTCCCTCCGACTTAAGATCAAGACGAGAGATAGCTAAAAGAGGTGACATTAAAGCATGGGCAATAGTAAACTGACATTGTTGCTCACATAAATCTGGTAAATACTTTTCTGGGGCATTTTGCCAGACATTTTTAAAGTCCCAACCGCCAATTTCCACCTCTCCCAATTGGGGATGATCAAAACTTTGCCAATTAATAAAACCCTTTCCCGCTAAATTCTCATCATTCCAATGCTGTAATTTCAATTCATCTTCCAAAGGATGCCAGCGAAACCATTGAATATAATCATCTTTTTTCACTCCCGCTTGGGTGGGTGCATCCCATAACTCCACCGTAAAACCATACCAACCAAAATGATCGTAACCGTAATCATCCATGGCACCGTTAGTCACTTCTTTGGGATGATAACGAAAATCGTGATAGACAGAAACGCATTCATAACCAGTCATTGCTTTTCCCTTATCAGCAATATATTTATACATTTCTAAGTCTTCCACGGGGAAATATTCATCGGGATGGGTGCTATAGGGACGCAACATGACTGCTGAATAGGTATGATAGGTAACGAAGCCATTAATATTGGTGTTATTTGCCCAAAATTCCGCTTCTGCACGGGTTTCTGGCTCCGAAAAGGGAAAATCTCCAGCCCCCTGTTGTTCCCCTTCAGGAACCCAATAAACGGGATAATTGCGGTTAAAATCCAGGCCTTCTAGGGTGGGGGCAGTGGTAAAATTATAGCCATCGTAATCGCGGATTAAACCTTCGGTGAGCAAAGTGTAAAAAGTTCCCTCAAATTCCTCTGGTTCGCGACGCATCATAATGCGAGGATCTTGGTCGGAAATTTTCCAAGCGCCACAGGTATCTTTTTGGCGCATTTGTAGGATTAAACCATCGCCGTTAATATCTTCAGGATATAGCCCTGGTTTCTCATCCCTGTGGGGATAGGGGCGAATGCTCGATCGTAACATATAGGGAGTGGTGAGATATTTTTCCGCTCCATCCACGGCCAATCGCGGCAAAATATAGACAGTGTAATGGTCAAGAAGTCTGGTAATTGAGGAATTATGACCGTATTGGCCCAAAAGATGAGAGATAGTGTAGAGAGCGACGGCAGAGCCTGTTACTTCCCCCGCATGGGTGTTAGCATCAATCCAATAGGCAGGTTTTTCTAAATAGGGGCCTGTGGCTTGATTTGTTAGGGTAGTTAACCAGATATCTCGATTTTCGTAGCTTTTACCGATCGAAGTGAGGCTAATTAAATTAGGATAGGATGAAGCTAGGTTTTTCAGGAAAGAAACTAATTCGGCGTAGGGGTAATAGTGGCTAAAATCAAACATCATCTTCTGCAACTAAAAAAAAGGATTCTTGGGTTAATTTGACAAAATATAGGATAATAACAGTAAAAACTATGGATAGTCAAGATATTGCTCGCTATATTGAAGAAACTAACGGTATTTCTAAGCCTTGGCTGTTGGTGCAATTGCGTCTCAAAAAACTGCAAGAACGTCGCGCCAGTCTTTCCCAACAGGAATATATCCAAGAATTGGATGATATTCAGCAAGACTTAATGAAATTGGGCGAATGGTGGCGAGGGATTGAGTCAGAAGTCTTTAAACCCTAAGCGGTGGCGATAATCTGTAATACTCGCGGTAAATCCTCAAATTCGCCGATGATGCGTTTCACCGGTTGCGGCCAAACCCGGACTAAAGTGGGAATAGCAGAGACATGATTGGATTCTGCTTGTTCTGGATGCTTAGAGATATCGATCACTTTTAGAGTATAGGGATGGTGTAATTCTCGTTCTAGAAGCTGATGGATCGATTCTAGGGTGTGTTTAGTATTGGCATTATTACCAGAGACAAATAACCGCAAAACATAACCCTTGGGACTAGGGTTAGTATAGTCAGAGTCAGCACTAATCACTGAAGTCGCCGTGGGGTACTCCTGATAACGGAGAATCAGATCGTGGGATTGCCAAAGTTGGGGAAACTGCTGACGATAGGTTTCTAAGATAGTGGGATTAGAGGATTGTTCCTGCCAGGGTACAGTAAACCAATCTCGATCGTCCGTGCCGAAAATAGCCTTTAATAAAGGCTGATAGCGACCGACAAGGGGATATACTTCGGCTCTAGTATGAATACGGTGACTGTAGGGATCTCGCCAGCGATCGATGGTAGCGGTAAAACTAGGAACTAAAAAATGGGGAGGTTCTGGCAACCCTAAAGCGGACTGGAGAGCAGCGCAAAGATTCAGATGCCAATGAGTTTGTTTATTCGGATCGATACAGTAGATCAGGTCGCCCCCGGGGGTAAACAGGGCGATGCCTTTAAAAATATCGGGCAACACAATCGCAGAAGTCGTCACTTGAGGGGTTCCCGTAGAGAATCAATAGGGGCTTCTATTTTTCTAGCCTACTAAACTCTTGACCCCTCAAGAATTTCCTTCAGGGTTTTTCTAGATTTTACCCCGCAGCATCATCGCCAGTTCATTGGGAACCGGGGACATTTCCAGGGCGACCTCATCGCTAATCCGTCCCTCTTGATAGAGGTTAAATAGAGATTGATTAGTGGTAATCATGCCATGGTATTCGCCATCTTTCATTAATTCGAGAATTTCGTCATTTTTGCCGCTGCGAATGTAATCTTTGACGGTGTCTGTGTTGACGAGAATATCGTGAAAAGCAGCCCGTTTACTGTCGGTGGTACGACATAAACCCTGGGAAATAATACAAACCAGGGATTCTGCGATCGCCACTCGCATGGATTCCTGTTCCTCGGCGGTATAAAGAGTTAAAATCCGCTCCAGGGTTTTTACGGCGCTGTTGGTGTGTAGGGTTCCCATGACTAAGTGACCGGTTTGGGCAGCTTTCAGGGCAGTATTAACGGTGGATTTGTCCCGCATCTCCCCCACCAGAATAATATCTGGGTCTTCCCGCAAAGAGGCTTTTAGGGCATTATCGAACTCATGGGTGTGTATTCCCACTTCCCTTTGTTTGATCAAACTGCGACGACTTTGGTGGACAAATTCGATCGGGTCTTCGATGGTGATAATATGTTTGGCGTGTTCTTTATTGATGTAATCGATCATGGCTGCGAGGGTGGTGGATTTCCCTGAACCCGTCGGACCAGTAATTAAAATCAATCCCTTCTGCACATCGCACACATTCCGGAACACAGCCGGTAAGCCCAATTGTTCTATAGTGAGGATTTTCATGGGAATTAGACGCAAAACCATCCCAGGTCCGCGCAGACTTTCAAAGATATTAATCCGCACCCTCGCGAATTCGTACTGAGTTGCACCGTCAAATTCTAGGTCTTTTTGAAAGCGAAGGATTTCTTCTTCCCCGAGGATTTCCCCTAACCAACTATAAAAAGTGTTGATGTCAATTTCAGGATAGTCGAGAATAATCATTTCACCACGATCGCGCATCCGGGGTTTTTCTCCAACTCCCAGGTGAACGTCCGAATAACCCCGATCAAAGGCCATCCGGACCAACTTTTCTAGGGTGGGTTGATTGGGGGCGCGACCAGTACGGGGTGGGGTTTGGGGAGAAGCAGCCTGACTGGGAGCGCGATTTTGGGGCGGACGTGGGGTGGTAATTTGACTATTTTGTGGCCTATTCTGGACGGCTTTGGTCGGTATCGCCACTTGTTGCGTCATTTCTTCAGTTATCCCCATGCTGATTTCCGTGATTAACTCTGAGGTAGGTATCGGGATGGAGGGAACCGGCAGCGGCTCCAGTGGTCGCGAGGAAGAATTGGGATTTTGACTCATGAGAAATAGGGGTTTTTCTGTTACTATTCCCCGATTGTACTGACATCCTATCAAATCATCCTCAATTTCTCAATTGCTGACAGACGTTAGATTGAGGAGTAAGAAGTCAGTAGTCTCCGAGTCTCCGAGTCTCCGAGTCTCCGAGTCAGGAGATTATTTTTATTTATTCTTCCCACTTCCCCACTTCCCCACTTCCCCACTTCCCCACTTCCCCACTTCCCCACTTCCCCACTTCATAAATTATAATTCCCCCTCTCCTATACCTTTTAAACAGGATTTAGACCCTAAAATTGTTACAATCGAGGTTTAGGGCTGATGATTTTGACTACTCAATTCTGTTTGATTGTCAGTCTTAGGAGAGGTAAATACGATGAATAGTCTGCCAAGTTCAGTCGAACGGGAAAATTTAGGACAATTTTTGTTAGAAAATCTGCAAGATATTACAGATAAACTCGATCGAATTGTCACCGATTCTGATCGAATCATCCTGGATAATTTACTACAAGAAACTCAAATTTTATTTGAGCAAGTTAAGGATAACTCTAAAACTTATCAAGCAAGAGCCGATATATTTTGTCAAATTAATCAACTATGGTTTCAGGTATGGAAACAATATAAGAATGAGTTTTCGGCAATAAATTTGATTGAGATTATCAATGAATTTACCGATAGAGTAACTGCCTATAATCAATTATTTATCGGCCTTGCTCAGATCAATGAGGGAAAGACTGGTGAAGAAAAAGCCGATTTAATCAGAGTGGTGGAAGGTTCACGCATTCTCTCAGAAACGATAGATGTGTTTATTGATATGTTTGCCGATTCAGAACTAGAGCAAATTTACAAGGGAGCTAAAAATACTCTCTCGATTTCTAATCGTACTATAACCGAATATTTCCAAGATACTGAAACATCGCATTTAGTCACCCAATTGAGAGCTTATAGTAGTTTAATAATTTTCAGAATTCAAGAGCGATTTAATCCTAAGAATGTATCCTCAGAAACTACTTCTCATTCCCTAGCAGATAATTTCAATGATATTGATGCCTCTAGACAAAATTTAACAGATTTGGTCAATTTGGAAACTGAAAAATCTTCGTCTGAAAACTGGTTAGATAATCTTTCTGGATCAATTTCTGATCAGGAGGTTTTTGAGAAAGCATTAGAATATGGGCGTGTTTTTCGTCAGAATGTATCCTCAGAAACTACCTCTCATTCCCTAACAGATGATTTAAGCGATCTTGATCCTTGGACAAGAAACTTAGTGGGGGTTGTTGATTTAGGATTAGAAGACCCAAAAGAATCGTATATTGATTATTTAGTGGAGAAGTATCGGTGAAACGAGTCTTATTCGACAGTGATGTATTGCTAGATGTTTTGGGTAAGCGTGAACCACATTTTCCAGCATCTGTACAAGCATTAAATACAGTTAAGACAGGTAAAACTCAAGGATATATTTCTGGTCATGCCGTCACTAATATTTATTATATTTTGTCTAGAGAAAATGGAAGAGAAAGCTCAAGAAAATTGGTGATAAGTCTTCTAGAGAACGTAGGTTGGGTTGAAGCATGAAACCCAACACCCGCTCATGTTACCCTACCACTAACCCATCCTACAAACTTTTTGCCGCAAACCCTAACTAATGCTTCGGTAAACGTAAACCATCTGATCGCATGGGGATTAAAATCTGAGTTAAACTGCGTAATTGTTCGGCCGTTCCCATACAAATTAACAGATCCCCGGCCATTAATTCCGTATCGCCAGTCGGTCCCCCGATTAGCGTACCATCAGCGCGACGTATAGCCAAAACTAAAGCCCCCGATCGAGATCTTAAATGTGCTTGACTAAGACTTAAACCGACACAGGGACAAGTCCTCGGATCGATTAAAAATTCTTCCATATAAAACGAGCGATCGGTTCCGGTTAAAATCCCATCCACAAAATCCATCACCTGGGGTCGTAGGGCCGCGGCCGCTAATCTTCTACCGCCGGTAATATAGGGAGATACTACCGCATCGGCCCCGGCCCGTTGTAATTTTTGTACTGCTTCCTCGGTACTGGCCCTAGCAATGGCGCGAATTTTCGGATTGAGAGTTTTAGCAGACAAAACTGTATATAAATTCTCCGCATCGGAAGTTAAAGCGGCCACAATACAAATAGCGCGTTCAATTCCTGCCATTTGTAAAGATTTATCTAAGGTGGCATCTCCTTGAACAACAATATAATTTAATTCTTTGGCCCGATTGACCTGTAGGGGGTCTGTATCAATAACTACAAAAGGAATATTTTCTGCGTAAAATTCGATCGCTACCTGTCTGCCTGTGCGACCCAAACCACAGATGATATAGTGTTCTGATAGTCGATCGATCAAGCGTTTCTCCTGTCTCTGTTTGAGTCCCTCTTGAAAATAGCCTTGAATTAAAGCTTCGGTCAAGCGATTAACAATATAACCGATGCTGACTACTCCCATGATAATCAAAACCATCGTGAATAGTCGTCCCCGTTCACCTAGGGGATTAATTTCGCCAAAACCGACGGTAGCGAGGGTACTAATCGTCATATAGGCCGAATCTAGCAAACTCCAACCCTCGATCAGATGATACCAAAACGTACCCAGCAAAAACACCACGATCAGGGCAAAAATTCCCCCGATTAATTCCTGACGCAGACGACGATATTTATCTTCACTGATAGACAAGCAAAATTCACCCCTAAGACTGTCTAGTAAATTACAATGAAATCAGTTTTTAATCTAAATAACCCGTCCTTCTCAGACGGATTTGATTATAATTTCCCCTATGTCTAATCGCGCAGGAGTTCCCCAGTGAGTCCAGAAACCCTTTTAGAACCAACCCTAGTTGATCCCACTCCCAATTTAAACCCGAATCAACCCTTCGATCCAGATAGTTTTAACAGCTATGTGATGAATACTTATGGTCGTTTTCCCATTGCGATCGCCAAAGGGTTAGGCTGTCTCCTCTGGGATACTTCCGGTAAACAATACCTTGATTTTGTCGCGGGAATTGCCACCTGTACCCTCGGTCACGCGCACCCTGCTTTAATTGAAGTGGTTAGTCAGCAAATCCAAAAACTCCATCATGTCTCGAATTTATACTATATTCCCGAACAAGGAGAACTAGCTAAATGGATTGTCGATCATTCCTGCGCTGATAAAGTCTTTTTCTGTAATTCTGGTGCGGAAGCGAACGAAGCGGCGATTAAATTAGTACGAAAATATGCCCATACGGTGCTAGATTTCCTCGAACAGCCGGTTATTTTAACCGCTCACGCTAGTTTTCACGGTCGGACTTTAGCTACCATCACCGCAACCGGTCAACCGAAGTACCAAAAAGACTTTGAACCCCTGATGCCGGGGTTTGCCTATATTCCCTATAATGATATCGAAGCGGTGGAAAATGCGATCGCTGATCTCGATGAGGGTAATCGTCGGGTGGCTGCGGTTATGTTGGAACCGCTGCAGGGTGAAGGGGGAGTTCGTCCGGGAGATATCGAATATTTCCAACGTTTACGGCAAATTTGCGACGAAAATAACATTTTGCTTGTCTTTGATGAAGTACAGGTGGGAGTCGGAAGAACTGGTAAACTCTGGGGTTATGAGAATTTAGGGGTAGAACCAGATATTTTCACTTCTGCCAAGGGTTTAGCGGGGGGTATTCCCATCGGTGCGATGATGTGCAGAAAATTCTGTGATGTCTTTGAACCGGGTAGTCATGCGAGTACCTTTGGGGGTAATCCTTTCGCTTGTGCCTCAGCTTTAACAGTATTACAAACCATTGAACGGGATCACATTCTGCAAAATGTTCAGCAGCGAGGGGAACAATTACGCAGCCGTTTACGCGTGATTGCTTCTCAATATCCCCATCTATTTGTCGATGTGCGCGGTTGGGGTTTAATTAATGGTCTGGAAATTAATTCAGAAAGTGAGTTGGTTTCATCTACTATTGTTAACGCAGCCTTGACCGAGGGTTTATTAATTGCTCCCGCAGGTCCGAAAGTCCTCCGTTTTGTACCTCCTTTAATTGTCTCGGAAACAGAAGTAGATGAGGCTATGGATAAGCTGGAAGTTGCTATCGCTAAAGTGGTTTAATTTCAGTTATCAGTTATCAGTTATCAGTTATCAGTTATCAGTTATCAGTTATCAGTTATCAGTTATCAGTTATCAGATGTAAGTTTTAAGTTGACAGTTTCCAGAACGTAGGTTGGGTTGAAGCATGAAACCCAACGCCCGCTCATGTTACGCTACCGCTAACCCATCCTACAAATAAATGTGCCTACCTACTTATGAGTCAATTATTTTTGAGCTTTATCCCCCTAACTGTCACTTTTTCACTGGACTAGGGGAGGATAAATCTACTGTTGTTCGGGGCAAATAAAATGATCACTTCTGAACCTATTTATTCTCTCCCTAAAACCCCTCCTTTAGAAAATGGTGATCAACTAAGTCGCCGGGAATTTGAGCGTCGTTATCAGAACCTTTCTGAAGTAAAAAAGGCCGAATTAATTGAAGGAATAGTTTATATGTCCTCTCCTGTACGAGTGCGGAGTCATGGAGAACCTCATTCTGATATTTTAACTTGGTTAGGGGTCTATAAAGCCGCCACAATTGGGGTGATGTCTGCGGATAATACTACAGTGCGTCTGGATGCAGATAATGAGGTACAACCGGATGCTTTACTAAGAATTAAAATTGCTGGACAATCAACTATTAGTGACGATGATTATATCGAAGGTGCGCCAGAATTAATCGTAGAAATCGCCGCTTCTACTGCTTCCTATGATCTCCACAATAAATGGCGAGTTTATCGTCGTAATCAAGTGCAAGAATATCTTGTTTGGCGAGTTTATGAACGTCAATTAGATTGGTTCCGATTAAATGCTGGAGAATATATTAAACTTGAACCCGATAGTCGAGGGATAATTTACTCGCAGGTTTTCCCCGGTCTTTGGTTAGATGTTAATGCTTTATTAGCGGGTAACTTGGGACAGGTTTTGACAGTTTTACAGCAAGGTTTAGCCAGTCAAGAACATCAAGATTTTCTGAAAAAATTATCTCAAAAAACTGATAACTGATTTATGTGGCATCCTGACGCTTATCAAGCTTTAATTGCCGAAGATTATCCTCAAGTTGCGGCAATATACGAGGAACTAATCGATAACAATCCCGAAAATATTTCTCACTATTGGTACTTGGGAGTTGCCTATCTTCTGCAAAATTTAGAAGCAGAGGCACAGGTGATGTGGCAAAATGTTTTAAGAGGAGGTAATCCGGAAGAAGTTAAGCAATGGCAAGCAGAATTAGAAGCTGTTTTAGACGCAGAAGCGCGACGACAACAAAGAAAAGGTGATCTGGCAGCTGTAGAATATTTTCGCTATCATCTACAGGAAATTGTTCCCAAGTCAATTAATAATTTATTAGCTTTATTCGACTTAGCTTTAGATTTAGAAATATTCGATCCAGAAGAACTACTTAATTATCCTATTCAAGACAATCTCAGATATAATCCTAGCCGAGAATTGCTTTTAAATGTAGTTCTCAAAAGTCTTTTATATCCCCACGAATTAACTTTAGATTTAGCTCAAGCAAGTTTACCCTATCTAGAGGAATTAGCTGATAGTTTTATCCCGCAAGCTTTTCAGATAGCGGCACGAGTCACCAACGAGCAACAAAGTCCCGCTTTTGGAGTAGAAATTATTAAACTTTGTCTGCAATTAAGACCAAATGATCTGAGTCTTTTAGAACAGTTAGTTAACCTCTATATTTTAGCCGAAGACTTTGATAATTATTTGATAACTGCCTATCAACTGCGAGAAATTTGTCTAACTCCAACCCTAAAGTTATACAGTAATTATCTGATTTTGTTAATACTTTTGCGCTGGGGAGTTTGGCAAGAAATTGATCATATTTATCAAGAATATCATGATTTATTACAGGAATTAACCCGTCAGAAAAATATCACTTTAGAACCGATTATTAAAACTAGCTTTCTCAATGTTTCTAGTCCCCTACCCTACCTAGGCGATCGAGCCTTAGCCAATCGACAATTAACTAATCGCATCGCCGAAATTTTCCTTGATAATAATAGTTTAAAAACTCCTTTTATTACTATCAAAAAAACTCAAAAAAAACTAACTATTGGTTATCTTGCCAGTACCTTAAAACATCATTCTGTCGGTTGGTTAAGTCGTTGGTTAATTCACCATCATGATCGAGAAAAATTGCAAATAGCCATCTATACTATTAACCAAGAAGAAGATGAAATTACCCGTCAATGGTTTCGGGATAGCCGAGATATTATCCGTCATTTTCCCTACGCTCAAAATCCCCTAGAAGTTGCCCAACAAATTCAACAAGATCAGATAGATATTCTGGTAGATTTAGACAGTTTAACCCATAATCTTACCAATCAGATCATGGCACTGAAACCCGCAGCAAAACAAGTGACTTGGTTAGGTTGGGATGCTTCTGGATTAGCAACTATTGATTACTATATCGCCGATCCCTACGTTTTACCCCAGCAAGCAGAGGAATATTATCGAGAAAAAATCTATCGTTTACCAGAGACATATTTAGCAGTGGATGGTTTTGAAATCGGTACTCCTAATCTCCGTCGAGAAGATTTAGAAATTCCCCCCGATGCTACCATCTATTTTTCCGTACAAAGTGGCATGAAACGCCATCCTGATACCATTAAACTTCAGATGAAAATTCTCGCACAAGTCCCTAATAGTTATTTTCTGATTAAGGGAGTTGGTAAGACTGAAAAAATTCAAGAATTATTTACTGAAATAGCGATTAGGGAGGGAGTTAATCCCCAAAGATTGCGGTTTTTACCGAGAGATATAGATGAATATACCCATCGCGCTAATTTACAGATTGCCGATGTGGTGTTAGATACCTATACCTACAATGGCGCTACCACCACCTTAGAAGTTTTATGGCAAGGAATCCCTTTAGTTACATTGGTAGGAGAACAATTTTCCGCGCGCAATAGTTATACTTTTATGATTAATGCCGGTATTGAAGCCGGAATTGGCTGGAATGAGGCAGAATATATCGACTGGGGAGTGAAATTAGGACTCGATCGCTCCCTTCGTCAAGACATCAGCCATCAACTGTTAGGAAATCGTGACACAGCCCCCCTCTGGCAAGGGAAAAAATTCGCTCAAAATATGGAAAATGCCTATTTAAAAATCTGGGAGGGAAGTTGATATTGACATCCTCGCCGCCCTAAAAGTGCGGCGATTCCTAAACCTCACGATTTAAGTTTCTGCTTCCACCACCGTCGCATACCACAGTTAAAAAACCATGTACTGTCTTACACA
>VYLP01000225.1_pt1 | contig 21776 bp, 18 predicted proteins | sample 5114311 | NCBI WGS metagenome assembly VYLP01 (sample SAMN12291775, study PRJNA351875) | freshwater metagenome | isolation source: freshwater lake | place: USA: Michigan, Lansing Lake | collected 2013-08-14 | reverse complement strand
GGCTGGCGGGGCAGGGCGACGGCCCTGTCGCGGCGCGGCCTGATGCCCCGGGCCCACGGCGAGCGTCCCGATCCGCCGCTGGAGCCCGTCCCGGCGATGCTGACCGCGCCCGCGTCCGAGCGGTTGAAGGTTGCCCGCTCCCTGGCGCGCGATCACGGATGGCGCGAGGTGATGGAAGGCCTGCGCCCCATCACCGTCGACCTCTGGGCCCAGGCCGACATCGCGACCCGGCGACGCCTCGTTCGACACCTGCGGCCCTTCTGGGATGTGCACCGCCATCGGCTGGCGACCGTCATCGGCGAGGCGATGGACCGGTTGCGGGATCAGGGCCGGCTGACGGTTGTCACCGGCCGTGTTCGTGCGATCACCGCCGATGATCAGGGCGTGCGGCTGGACTGGCGCGCCCGGCGCGGCGAGGCAGCACCGCTGATCGCCCCATGGCTGATCGACTGCACGGGTCCTGGCCACGCCGCCGACGCCGACCCCCTGACCGCGCCCCTGATCGCCAGCGGGCGGGCGCGTCTGGACCCGCTGCGGCTTGGGCTGGATCTCGATCCGATGGGCCGCGTGCTGGATCGTGAAGGCCGGTCTGATCCGTCCCTGTTCGTCCTCGGCCCGCCCTCGCGCGCCGCCTTCTGGGAGAGCATCGCCGTGCCCGACATCCGCCAGCGGATCGAGCACGTGGCGGAGTTGCTGACCTAGCGCCCAAGTCGCTTCAGGATTTGCTCGCGGTAGGATCGACTGACGATGACCTCCGCGCCGCTGATCATCGTCAACCGCCAGGCCCCGTCGGCCAGCGGGGCGATCTCCGCCGCCTTCGCCAGGTTGACGATGGTCGAGCGGTGACAGCGGGCGAAGATGCCAGGGTCCAACCGCTCTTCAAGCGCGGACAGGGTTTCGCGGATCAGGCCTTCCCGATCCGCCCAGTGGACAACAACGTAGTTCGCTGCCGAGGCGAAACGTTCGACGTCGTGCGGATCGAGGGTCATCCGTCGCTGCCCGACAGAGACGAGCAGCCGCACCGGCTCTGGCCCCCGACTTGATCCCGACGCCAGTCTGGCCGCAGCGAGTGCCGAACGCAGATGGGAGATCTCCCGGTAAGCCCGGAACGAGCGGTCACGATGCGTGGCGACCAGACCGACCAGACTGACCGCCGTCGACAGGATCAGGGCGACGGGGCCATGGGCGAGCGCGCTGTCCGCCCAATCCCCGAGGACGAGCGGCCTGTCGACCATCGCGATGTGCACGCCCGACGACCAGAAGGCTCCGGTCACCGCGGCCAGCACAGTCGAAATCGACAGGGCGAGCAGGCCCCTGGGGCCCGGCCCGAATGCGCGCAGGATGAACCAGACGAGCAGACCCGTCGGAAGCCAGACGAAATAGGACGCGCCACTCCACAGCAGTGACTGAAGCAGACCGACCGGATCCTCCGATGACGCGTTTTGGCGAATGAACCACGCCGCCGACACGATCGTCGCCAGGTAGGCGTAGATCACGAACCCCAACGTCCAGACCCGCGTCGGAACGGACGCCAGCCTCGTCGTCAGGCCGGTGAGCGGAGATGTCTGCGTTTGATTGCGAGGCTGATGATCCATGCGATCGCCAGAGGTTGGAAGACGAGGGTCGGCCAGAGCTGGCTCCACGGCGGCGGAAGGGCGGTCAGAAAGTTGCCCGAGAAGGCGCTCAACACCGCCCCGTAGGCGCTGAGCATCTTGGCCAGATGCTCATACATCCACAGATCGGGGGAAAAGGGCCAGTCGGTCGGTCGCAGGAAACGCCACAGATCCCAACCGCCGTAAGTCAGCGAGGCATAAACGAGGGCCCAGGAGACGGCGGCGGGTCCATCCGACCGACCCGTGAGGAGCAACATCAGGACAGACAGGCCAGCCAGGATCACGCCGACCGTCACGATCCAGTCCAGCCATCCGGCCCGATCTTCCGCCCGAATGTCAGGCCGCTTGCGACGCAGAACCCGCACGCCCGAGAACAGCGTGATTGTGGCAGTGGCCGAGAGGGCGGCGAAGTAGGTCCGAAAGTCCAGGGCCGTCATGACCCAGGCGCAGACCAGCAGCGTCGCCATGAACAGGGCGAAGGTCCTGCCGGCCAGACGATGAAGGCGGCCACCCTTGCGGGTCAGCAGTGGAAGCAAGCCCACCGCCACAGCCACCATTCCGGTCCCGATGTGAATGAACAGGGTGGTCTTGAAGAGTTCGGTCATGGACCGTCTGATCCCCGATCGGCCTCGGGGCGTCATTCGCGGAGGGACGAACTCCAGCCTCCTGTGACGAGTTGCAGGTGATCTAGCCTGCCGCCTTCACCGCTGCCGCCACGTCGGCCACCACGCGCTTGACCAGGGCCGCGTCGTCGCCTTCGGCCATGACGCGGATCAGCTTCTCCGTGCCGGATGGCCGGACCAGAAGCCGGCCCTGGCCGTTCAGCGTCGCCTCGCCCTCCTTGATCGCGGCCTTGACCTTGGTGTCTTCCAGCGGCTTGCCGGAGGTGAACCGCACATTCTGCAGAAGCTGCGGCACCGGATCGAACTGGCGGGCCAGCTCGCTCATGGGCTTGCCGCTCTCGACCAGCACCGCCAGCACCTGAAGCGCCGCCATCAGCCCGTCCCCGGTCGTGGCGTGGTCGTGCAGGATCAGATGCCCGGACTGCTCGCCCCCGAGGTTGAAACCGCCCTCCCGCATCCGCTCCATGACGTAGCGGTCCCCGACCTTTGTGCGCTCCAGCGTCAAACCATCGCCCTTGAGGACGCGCTCCAGGCCCAGATTGGACATCACCGTGGCCACGACCCCGCCGCCCTTCAGTACACCGCGCCGGGCCCAGTCGCGCGCGATCAGCGCCATGATCTGGTCGCCGTCCACGACCTGACCCTTCTCGTCGCAGATGATCAGCCGGTCCGCGTCGCCGTCGAGGGCGATGCCGATGTCGGCGCGATACTGCTTCACCGCTGCCGCCACGGTTTCGGGATGGGTCGAGCCACAGTCGGCGTTGATGTTGGTCCCGGTCGGCGAAACCCCGACGGCGCAGACCTCCGCGCCCAGTTCAAACAGGGTCGTCGGCGCGACGCGATAGGCGGCACCGTTGGCGCAGTCCACGGCGACTCTCAGGCCAGCGAGGCTGAGGTGCTTGGGGAAGGCCGCCTTGGCGATTTCGGAATAGCGCCAGGGTGCCTCGTCGATACGTTTGACGCGACCCAGCTGGCTGGACGGGGCCAGGCCTTCGTCGAGGCCGGCGTCCATCATGGCCTCGATCTTCAGCTCGATCTCGTCGGACAGCTTGTAGCCGTCCGGGCCGAACAGCTTGATGCCGTTGTCGGCATAGTCGTTGTGCGAGGCCGAGATCATGACGCCCAGATCAGCGCGCATCGACCGGGTCATCATGGCCACGCCCGGCGTCGGGATTGGGCCGAAGGTGCGCACGTCCATCCCGACGGAGGCGAAGCCCGCCACCAGCGCCGGCTCGATCATGTAGCCCGACAGGCGTGTGTCCTTGCCGATCACCACCAGATGACGCCGGTCGTCGCCCGACATGAACAGCTTTCCCGCCGCCAGTCCGACGCGCAGCGCGACCTCGGCCGTCATCGGCGTGATGTTGGCACGGCCCCGAATGCCGTCGGTGCCGAAGTATTTGCGCTCGCCCAAGGCTTGACCTCCCCGCTGTCGGAAACCTTCCGAAACGGCTTATTAGGTGCCGGTTCCTTACGTCTTCCCTAGAGCAGACCATCGCGGCCGTCACCCGGCCGGGACGACCCCCGGAGACCTCTATCGATGTGCGGCATCATTGGCGTGACGGGCACGGGCCCTGCGGTTCCCCGTCTGATCGACAGCCTGAAGCGGCTGGAATACCGGGGCTATGACTCCGCCGGGGTCGCCGCCCTGGTCGACGGCAAGGTCGAGCGTCGCCGCGCCAAGGGCAAGATCCGCGAGCTGGAGGCCGTGCTGGCCGCCCAGCCCCTCTCGTCGACCATCGGCATCGGCCATACGCGTTGGGCCACCCACGGCGCCCCGACGACCCCGAACGCCCACCCGCACAAGGCAGGCCGGGTGACTCTGGTCCACAACGGCATCATCGAGAACTTCGCCGAACTGAAGGCCGAGCTTCAGGCCGAGGGCCGCACCTTCGAGAGCCAGACCGACACCGAGGTCGTGGCCCATCTGCTCGACCACGAACTGGCGACCGGCAAGGCACCGCTCGAGGCCTTCAAGGCGGTTCTGGACCGGCTGACCGGTGCCTATGCCCTGGCCGTCCTGATCGAGGGCGAGGACGAGTTGATCCTCGGCGCGCGCAAGGGATCGCCGCTGGTCGTCGGTTGGGGCGAAGGCGAGATGTATCTGGGCTCAGACGCTCTGGCCGTCGGGCCGTTCACCCAGAAGATCAGCTATCTGGAAGAGGGCGATTTCGTCGCCGTGACCCGGTCGGGCGCCCGCATGTTCGATGCGTCGGGCGCGGCCGTCGAGCGGCCTATCGTCCAGGTCAGTGCCTCGTCCGCCATGGTCGAGAAGGGCTCCTATCGCCACTTCATGGAGAAGGAGATCCACGAACAGCCCGACAGCGTCCAGCACACCCTGTCCCACTATCTCGACCTGGTGACCGGCAAGGCCAAGGTGCAGACCCTGGAAGCCGGGGCCATCGACTTCGCCGCCATCGACCGGATCCAGATCGTGGCCTGCGGCACCGCCTTCTACGCCGGTCAGATCGGGCGCTATGCCTTCGAGAAGATCGCCGGCCTGCCCTGCGACGTCGAGATCGCCTCGGAGTTTCGCTACCGTTCGCCGGCCGTGACAAAGGGCACGCTCGCCGTCGCTGTCAGCCAGTCCGGCGAGACGGCCGACACGCTCGCCAGCCTGACCTGGTGCAAGGCCCAGGGCCTGAAGACCGCGGCGATCGTCAACGTCCATTCCTCGTCCATGGCGCGCGAGGCCGATGTGCTGTGGCCCACGCACGCGGGTCCCGAGATCGGCGTCGCCTCGACCAAGGCCTTCACCGCCCAGGTCTCGGCGCTGCTTGCGCTCGCGGTCGCGGCGGGTGTCGCGCGCGGCAGGATCGACGGTCAGACCGAGGGCGAACTGGTCAAGGCCCTGTTCGAAGCCCCGCGCCTGATCTCCGAAGCGCTGCAGATGGACGCCGATATCCGCGCCGTCACCGCCGAACTGTCCAAGGCCAGCGATGTCCTGTTCCTCGGCCGGGGCGCGATGTTCCCGTTGGCCATGGAGGGCGCGTTGAAGCTGAAGGAGATCAGCTACATCCACGCCGAGGGCTATGCCGCCGGCGAGCTCAAACACGGCCCCATCGCCCTGATCGACGAGGAGACACCGACGATCGCCCTGGCGCCCCTCGACGACGTGTTCGAGAAGACGGCCTCAAACCTTCAAGAGGTCGCCGCTCGCGGCGGGCCGGTCATCATGATCGCCCCGCGCACAGCGCCCGATCCCCATGGCGCAGGCATACAGCGCATCCACGCGCCGGACTGTCATCCGCTGATCGCACCGCTGGTCTATGCCGTGCCGGTGCAGCTTCTGGCCTACTACACGGCGGTCCATAAAGGCACCGACGTCGACCAGCCGCGAAACCTCGCCAAGTCGGTCACCGTCGAATAATCACGAACGCACCACGCAACCTTCGATGGCCCAGACGCATTGTGGCGTCACCTTGGCTTTGGAAGGAGACACCACATGGGACTTGGTATCATTGGCTGGCTTGTGATCGGCATTGTCGCCGGCTGGCTGGCGGAAAAGGTCATGGGCCGCAGTCACGGCCTGATCACCAATCTGATCGTCGGCGTGCTGGGCGCGCTGATCGGCGGCTTCATCGCGCAGAACCTGCTCGGCACGCCGGTCGGCGGTTTCAACCTGGTGACGCTGATCGTCGCCTTCGGCGGCGCGTGTTTGCTGCTGTTCCTGCTGGGACTGGTCAAGCGTCGCGCCTGATCGATCTCACAGACTGAAACGACGAAGGGCGGTCCTCACGGGCCGCCCTTTTTCCTTTGCGCTCCCGCTCGCGAGGCGGTGGCTCGCGAGCGGGAGCGCGCCCTCAGAACATCGCCGGAATGACCCGGTCCGGCGGCCTGTGACCGTTCTGGAAGGTCATGATGTTGGTGATGACCCGGTCGCCCATGTCCTGACGCGCCTCCAGCGTCGCAGACCCCAGGTGGGGCAGCAGCACCACATTGGCGTGGCCGATCAGGCCCGGATGGATGGCCGGCTCGTTCTCGAACACGTCCAGCCCGACCCCCGCCAGCCCGCGCCGCGCCACGGCATCCGACAGGGCCGCCTCGTCGATCAGATCGCCGCGAGCCGTGTTGATCAGAATGGCGTGCGGCTGGAACAGACCCAGGCGCCGGGCATCCAGCAGGTGACGGGTGTCCTTCGTCGCCGGGCAGTTCAGCGAGATCAGGTCCATGCGCGACAGCATCTGGTCCAGATCGTCCCAATAGGTCGCGCCCAGTTCTTCCTCGATCCGCGGGCTGACGGCCTTTCGGTTATGATAGTGGACCTGCATCCCGAAGGCCCTTGCCCGCCGCGCCAGGGCCTGGCCGATGCGGCCCATGCCGACGATGCCCAGCCGCTTGCCCCACAGTTTGCGCCCGCACATCCACGTCGGGGTCCAGCCTTCGAAACGGCCTTCCGCGATCACCTGTGCGCCTTCGACGATCCGACGGCTGACGGCCAGAATCAGGCTCATGGCCAGATCCGCTGTGTCCTCGGTCAGGACGCCAGGCGTATTGGTCACGATCAGGCCCCGCCCCACGGCAGCGTCCACATCGATGTGATCCACGCCCGCGCCGAAGTTGGCGATCATCTTCAGCTGGTCACCGGCCTGGGCGATCAGGTCGGCGTCGATCTCGTCCGTAATGGTGGGCACCAGGACGTCCGCGCGCTGGACAGCGGCGATCAGGGCCGCGCGGTCGAACGGGACGTCCTTCAGGTTCAACTCGGCGTCGAACAGCTCGCGCATGCGCGTTTCGACCGCGTCGGGCAGCCTTCTGGTTAAGACGACCTTAAGCCGATTGCTGGACATGAGAGCCTTGGATTGACCATGAGCGGCCGACGCCGGTGTCTAGCAAGTCTCATCACCGTCTCCAAAGCCTGACGCGACGCTTCGGTGTGATCGTGCTGCTTCTGGGTGCCGGTCTGGCCGCGGGGGCCACCGCCACCATGCCGGATGGACGCCTCACGCCGACGGGGCTGGAGGTGCCGCGCTGGGTCTCGCTGAAGTCGTCCGAGGTGCGCGCGCGACAGGGCCCGGGGCTCGATTACCGCATCCTGTGGGAATACCGTGCTGCCGGCCTGCCCGTTCAGGTCATCGCCGAGACGCGGGAATGGCGAAAGATCTGCGATCCCGAAGGGGCCGTCGCCTGGATCCATCGCAGCGTCGCCTCCGGGCGTCGCGGTGCTTTCAATGCGACCGAAGTCGAGGTTCCGATCCGGACCCGGCCGGATGACGAGGCCGACATCAGGGCCCGCTTCAGCGGCCGGTCCCTGATCTCCCTGGACGACTGCGAGGACGGCTGGTGCCGGGTTCGCGCCGGCAAGCTACGGGGCTGGGTGAAGGCCGATTCGGTGTTCGGCGCGGCTGATGCCGCCCTGTGCGACGCCGCACGACCGGCGGGCGAGGCGCGCTGAGGCCCTCTCGACACGGCGGTTGACCCCCGCCCTGTCCCATGTCACGCCCCCGCCACACTTCGGGAGGCCAATTTGAGCCAGTCGCAATATCCCTCGTCGTTCGACCACGCCGCCCTGCTGGCGTCGGGCCGGGGCGAGTTGTTCGGACCGGGCAACGCCCAGCTGCCTGCTCCGCCGATGCTGATGTTTGACCGCATCACCCAGATCAACGGCGACGGCGGCGAGCACGGCAAGGGCTACATCGAGGCGGAGCTCGATGTTCATCCGGACCTCTGGTTCTTCCAGTGCCATTTCATCGGCGATCCCGTGATGCCCGGATGCCTGGGCCTGGACGCCATGTGGCAGCTGGTCGGCTTCTACCTCGGCTGGATCGGTGGACCGGGCAAGGGCCGGGCGCTGGGCGTCGGCGAGGTCAAGTTCACCGGCCAGGTGACCCCGGACATCAAGAAGGTGACCTACAAGATCACGCTGAAGCGTGTGATCAACCGCCGCCTGGTCATGGGCATCGCCGACGGGGTGATGGAAGCCGACGGCGTACCTATCTACACGGCGACCGACATGCGCGTCGGCCTGTTCCAGCCGGGCGAGAAGCCGACCGGCGCCTGATTTTCGAACGAGTTCCGCGGCCAACGCGGACCAGCGACTAGAGAAGGAAACTCTCAATGCGGCGTGTTGTCGTTACGGGTCTGGGCATCGTCTCCTCCATCGGCACCGGCCAGGAGGAGGTCGCTGCGTCGCTGCGCGCGGCCAGGTCCGGTGTCGTGACCGCTCCCGATCACATCACGCACGGCTTCCGCAGTCAGGTCTGGGCACCGCCGTCGCTGGGCGTGACGGCAGAGGATTGGGCTCCGCTGGTCGATCGCCGCGCGGCGCGATTCCTGGCTAACGGCACCGCCTGGGGCCACATCGCCTTCGAGGAGGCACTGAAGGACTCCGGCATGACGCCGGACGAGATCAAGCACGACCGGATCGGCCTGATCGTCGGCGAGGGCGGTCCCTCGACTCAGGTGATCCTGCAGGCGGCCCAGACGACGATGGAAAAGGGCTCGCCCAAGCGCATCGGGCCCTTTGCCGTGCCCAAGGCGATGGCCAGCGGCCCGTCTGCCGTGCTGGCCACCTGGTTCGAGATGCGCGGGATCAACTATTCGATCAGCTCGGCCTGCGCGACCAGCGTCCACTGCATCGGGGCTGCGGCAGAGCAGATCCAGTGGGGCAAGCAGGACGTGGTCTTCGCCGGCGGTTGCGAGGACATCGACTGGTCCATGTCCAACATGTTCGACGCGATGGGGGCCATGTCGTCGAACTTCAACGAGACGCCCTCGGTGGCGTCGCGCGCCTATGACAAGGACCGCGACGGCTTCGTCATCGCGGGCGGTGCCGGCATCGTGGTGCTGGAAGAGTACGAGCGGGCCAAGGCGCGCGGCGCCAAGATCTACGCCGAGGTGGTCGGCTACGGTGCCAACTCCGACGGCTACGACATGGTGGCGCCTTCGGGCGAGGGCGCGGCGCGCTGTATGCGGATCGCGCTCGATCAGGCGGGCGGGCGCAGGATCGACTATCTGAACCCCCACGGCACCTCGACGCCGGTCGGCGACCTCAAGGAGATGGGCGCGGTCCGCGAGGTCTTCGGCGCCGACATGCCGATGATCTCCTCCACCAAGTCGCTGACGGGCCACAGCCTCGGCGCGGCCGGAGCGCAGGAGTCGATCTATTCGCTGCTGATGCTGCAGAACGGTTTCGCAGCCGAGAGCGCCCACATCGAAAACCTCGACCCCGAGTTCGACGGCATGCCGATCCTGCGTCAGCGCCACGACGGCGAACTGACGACCGTCATGTCGAACAGCTTCGGCTTCGGCGGCACCAACGGCACGGTGATCTTCTCCAAGGTCTGATCGACCCTTGCCAGCCTCGCCTGGGTGCCACACGGTGAGGCTGGGCAGGTCGGGAGGCGGGGATGCTCGGTATCGTTCTGGCGGTGGCGCTGGCGGGTGGCGGGATGCAGGAGCGCCCGATGCTCGGTCCGCCGGACCTGCGCACCTTGCCGGTCACGGCCCCGACCCTGACCGAGGCCTACGGCTCTGATCCGGTTCAGGTCGGTGAGCTGCGTCTGCCCCAAGGCACCGGACCTTTCCCGGTCGCGGTCATCATTCACGGAGGCTGCTGGACGCGCGGGTTCGAGGATCGCGGCGGGACTGCCCCGATCGCCTCGGCGCTCGCGGCGCGCGGGATTGCCACCTGGAACATCGGCTACCGCCAGATGGGGGACGAGGGCGGTGGATGGCCGGGCACCTTCCAGGACTGGGGCGCTGCCACGGACCATCTGCGCAGCCTCGCGGCCCGTCATCCGCTCGACCTGGACCGTGTTGCCGTCGTCGGCCATTCCGCAGGAGCGCACGCCGCTCTGTTCGTGGCCGCCCGCCAGACGCTTGCGGCCACGAGTGAGGTCCGTGGGCCCGATCCACTTGCCGTCGACGCCGCTGTTGCCATCGACGGACCGGCCGATCTCCGAACCATGATCGGGTTCGACCAACAGGTGTGCGGGGCCCCGGTCATCGCCAATCTGCTTGGCGGCAGTCCGACCGATCAGGCCGAACGCTACGCCCAGGGCAATCCCGCCGAACGCCTGCCACTCGGCGCGGACCAGTATCTGGTCGCGTCAGTTGTCCTGCCTCCGCCCGCCGCAGCGGCCTATCGCGCCACCGCGACTGCGGCCGGCGATCGGGTCGAGGTTCTGACGCTGGAGGGGACAGGCCACTTCAACATGATCGCGCCGGGCGAACCGAGCTGGACCGAGGTGGAGACCCTGATCGTCGAACGCGTCTTCGCCGCCCCCGCGCCCTGAGCCCACCGCAAAGGCCCCTGGGGCCGAATCGCCAGCGAGCGCGTTAAGCCACGGCCTGAGCGGAGACCACGCGCCTGGAAATCGACCCCTACATCCTGCTGCTGCTCGGCCTCGGCGTGGTGGTGTTGCTCGTCTCCTGGGCCCCCAAGGGGCTCCGGCGGCTGCCGTTGTCACTCGCCATGATCTGCGTGGGCCTCGGCGCGGGGATCTTCAGTTTCGACATCCTGTCGTTCAATCCGGACCCCCGGACCTGGGACACGGTGACCGAGCGGCTGACCGAGCTGGTCGTCATCATCTCCCTGATGGGCGCGGGGCTGAAGCTGGATCGCCCGGTCAGCCTGAAGGGATGGGGGCCGACCTGGCGGCTGCTCGCCATCGCCATGCCCCTGACCATCGCCGCCACGGCCTGGCTGGGGGTGACCGGCCTCGGTTTCAGTCTGGCCATGGCGCTGCTGCTCGGCGCGGCCATGGCCCCGACCGATCCGGTGCTGGCCTCGGACGTCCAGACCGGGCCGCCGGGTTCGGGCGAGGAGAATGAGGTCCGCTTCAACCTGACGGCCGAGGCCGGGCTGAACGACGCCTTGGCCTTTCCCTTCGTGAACCTCGCCATCCTCGTGTCCCTGAGCGGCGCCGCCGCCTGGGCGGGTCAGGGTCTGGGGCAATGGCTGGCGATCGACGTCGGCTGGAAGCTGATCGCCGGAGGCGTCATGGGCTGGGCGGTCGGCAAGGCCATGGGCTGGCTGTTCTTTCATGCCCACAAGCGCGGTCTGTCACGCCATGCCGACGGTCTGGTGGCCATCGGCGCGACCTTCATCGCCTATGCCGCGACAGAGATCGTGCACGGCTACGGCTTCCTCGCCGTGTTCGTTTGCGCGCTTACGATCCGCGCGTCGGAGCGCGAGGACGACTTCCATGAGGAGATGCACGACTTCGCCGAGCAGATCGAACGCTTGCTGATGATGCTGGTCCTGGTCCTGTTCGGCGGGGCGCTGGCCAACGGGCTGCTGGACGCCCTGACCTGGACGGATGTCGCCATCGGCCTGGCCATCCTGTTCATCGTCCGGCCGGTGTTCGGATACCTGTCGCTGATCGGCACGCCCCTGCTGAACCGGGACAAGGTGATGCTCGCCTATCTCGGCATCCGGGGGCTGGGGTCGGTCTATTACGTCGCCTATGCCCTGAACCACGGCACCTTCGGGGACTCCGAGCGGCTGTGGGCGATCACCGGCTTTGTCGTCCTGACGTCTATCCTCGTTCACGGGGTCACCGCGACGCCGCTGATGGCCCTGATCGAGCGGTTGGGCGGGCGGTCTTTGCAGGGTCGCGCGGCCCCTGCTAACGCTGCGCCCAAGGACGAACAGCTGGGCTGATCCGCGTCAGGACGCCCGCCCAACGGAGATCAGAACATGGCGAGCGAGAGCGGCTGGAACATGCCCACGGGCGAACTCATGAAGGGCAAGAAGGGCCTGATCATGGGGGTGGCGAACTCGAACTCCATCGCCTGGGGCATCGCCTCACAGCTGGCCGCCCAGGGCGCCGAACTGGCCTTCACCTATCTGGGCGAGGGGCTGGAGCGCCGCGTGCGCCCGCTGGCCGAGAGCGTCGGGGCCAAGGCTCTCATCCAGGCCGACGTCACCGATGACGCCTCCATGGACGCCGCCTTCGCCGAGCTGGAAAAGACCTTCGGCACCATCGACTTCGTGGTCCACTCGGTGGCCTTCGCCAACAAGGACGAGCTGAAGGGCTCCTTCGTCGACAACACCAGCCGCGACAGCTTCCTCCTGGCCATGAACATCTCGGCCTTCAGCTTCGTCGACGTGGCCAAGCGGGCGTCCAAGCTGATGCCGAACGGCGGTTCTCTGGTGACCATGACCTATCTGGGGTCCGAGCGCGCCATCCCGAACTACAACACCATGGGCGTCGCCAAGGCCGCGCTGGAGGCCGCGACCCGCTACATCGCCCGCGACCTGGGTCCCAGGGGCATCCGCGTCAACGCCATCTCGGCGGGCGCCATGCGCACCCTGTCGCTGGCGGGCATCTCGGGCGGGCGGGGCATGATCGCCCAGGGCCGCGCCATGTCGGCCATGAAGGAGGACACCTCGATGGAAGGTGTCGCCGGCTGCGCCCTGTGGCTGTGCTCGGACCTGGGCCTGTCGACCACCGGCGAAGTCATCCACGTCGACGCCGGCTTCCACATGATGGGCCTGCCGGACGGCGGCGAGGACTAGACCTCAACCGCGTCCGGATCGGGCGCGGGTTCGAAAGACGGGGCCTTGGACCACTTCGACTACCGCGACGGCGCGCTCTATGCCGAGGACGTGCCCCTGGCCGCCCTGGTCCAGGCCGTCGGCACGCCGGTCTATGTCTATTCGACCGCGACCCTGACTCGGCACTACCGCGTGCTGAGACAGGCGCTGGACGCCCATGCCCCGCTGAACGACGCGCTGATCGCGTTTGCGGTCAAGGCCAACTCCAACCTGTCGGTTCTGGCGACGCTGGCGAAGCAGGGCTGCGGCGCCGACACCGTGTCGGAGGGCGAGATCCGCCGCGCGCTGAAGGCCGGCGTGCCGGCCGACCGCATCATCTTCTCCGGCGTCGGCAAGACCGACCGCGAACTGGCCTTCGCCATCGACGCGGGCGTGCGCCAGATCAATGTCGAGAGCCCGGCCGAGCTGGACCGCCTGATCGCGGTCGCCGCCGACAAGTCCGCATCCCCCGACATCGCCATCCGCGTGAACCCCAAGATCGGCGCGGGCGGCCACGCCAAGATCACCACGGGCGGAGAGGGCGACAAGTTCGGCGTCCCCGCCGACGAGGCCATGGCGCTCTATGCCCGCGCCTCGGCCAGCCCGCATGTGACGCCGGTCGGTCTGGCCTGTCACATCGGCAGCCAGATCACCGACCTCGCCCCGCTGGAGGGCGCCTTCACCCTGCTGGCCGAGATGACGCGGACGCTGCGGAGCCAGGGGCTGTCGGTCACGCGGCTGGACCTCGGCGGCGGACTGGGCGTGCCCTATTCGGGCGGGGCAGAGACCGCGAGCCCGACCGACTACGCCGCCATGACGGGGCGGGTGCTGGAGGGTCTGGACGTCGAGGCCGCGTTCGAGCCCGGACGCCTGCTGGCCGCCAACGCCGGGGTGCTGGTCAGCCGGGTGATCCAGATCACCGAACGCGCCGATGGACGGCGGTTCCTCGTTCTGGACGCCGCCATGAACGACCTGGTTCGCCCCGCCATGTACGACGCCTTCCACGAGGTGAAGCCGGTCGTGGTGCGCGAGGGTGACCCCGTCGCCTACGACATCGTCGGCCCGGTCTGCGAGACCGGCGACACCTTCGCCCGGGGCCGCCCCCTGCCGCCGCTTCAGGCCGGCGACCTCGTCGTCTTCACCGGGGCGGGGGCCTATGGGGCGGTGATGTCCAGCGAATACAACACCCGGCCCCTGGCGCCCGAGGTGCTGGTGGACGGCGCGAACTGGGCCGTGGTGCGGGCGCGGCCGAGCTACGACGAGATGCTGGCGGGCGAGGCGATGGCGGGGTGGTTGTGAGCCCTAACCTTCAGCTTCGATGTGGAGCCTGAACTCGTAGGGGTCGATGGTTGCTCGAAGCAGTTTCGCCGGAAACGCTCTCGCACTGTTCCACGACTTCACTTGTTCTGCCTGATCCTTGGGCATCAAGGGCCCGAGAATGATCTCCGAGATTAGATCAGATGCTATCTTCACGGCACCTGGTGCTAGGCTTGGCAGGTTGAATAGTCTCCACTCTTCCTCGTAAGACCAGAAGTCTGCCTTCGTTGTCATGGCCTCAAGGGCTACTTCTGCCCGATTTTTTCGGGAGAAGCTGCGCATCTGCGGTCGAGTCTTCGAGTAGGAGACAGGTCTCGCGACGTGGAACGGCGAATCTGAAGTCGCTCGAAATCCGACGGCTAGTCCCGCATGGCTGTCGGCATAGTGGGACCACATAAGGACGTGATCGCATCGGGCGCTTAGGCAGTAGACACCCATGTCATCGTTGCCCTGACGAATGCCCGCCTGTAGGTCTGCCTGAAGCTGTAGTTCTGATTGGCGCATCAAGTGGGCCGCCATCTTCTTCCGACTTCTGCGATCTAGGTGGGACTGAGCCTCACGCATCGCGCGGTTCAGTCCGCGCTCAAGACCGATGCGGGTAGCAGGCAGCGCGACCGGGGGGACACTATCGAACGGGTCGTTGAAGCTGGAGACACGCGCAAAGTAGATTTGGTGATCGACGATGATTTGCCGCGCAAAGTTCGCCCCATCGCCGCGAAGCGATCGATACTTATAAAGAATCTCGGGGGGATTGGTCATTCAAGCGCTGCGTATCGGACAGGCCAGGCTAAGCCCGACAAACGCTGCGGTGAAGTCAGAGTTTAACCCAAAAACCGCCCCACTGCCGCGAGGAACCTCTGCGGCTGGTCGATCATGACCATGTGTTCGGCGCCCTCGATCCGCTCGAACCGGGCGGGCGCGCGCAAGGACCGGTAGGCGGTCTGGAAGGCGGCGTCGAGGCGGGCGCGGGGGTTGGTGTCGTCCGGGCTCCAGCCATAGACGACGGTCACGGGCGCGGTGATGTCGGGCAGGCGGTGGCGCAGGTCGGTGGTCATGACCTCATACAGCCCCTGGGCCAGCACCTGGCGGTCGCCGCCTTGCCAGCCCAATGAGCCGAACACGCTGTCGGCCGCCCCGCCCAGCTCGCGCCCGATCAGGGTCGGCTGGTTCCGCAGCGCCGCGTCGCCCAGCAGCAGCAGGGCCTGATAGGCGATCTGGGCGATGGGCTCGACGTCGCCCGAGGTGGCGCCGGGTGAGATCAGCGCCGGGAAGAAGGGCGTGGCGTCCACCACCATGACCCGGCCAATGGGGTTGCGGCGCTCCCGTCCCGCATCGGCGGCGGCCTTCAACGCGACCAGACCGCCCATGGAATGGCCGATCACCGCGGGCCGCTCCAGCCCCCGCTCGGCGATGTAGCGGCGCAACTCCGCCGCCACCGGCGCGACCAGGGCCCCGTCCGCGTTCCGGCCCGGCGGCACTGCGCCAAATCCCCGGATGGAGACGATGTGGACCCGGTGGTCGTCGTCCAGCCGCGCCGCCGTCCGCGCCCAGACATCCCCGGTCGAAGCCAGGCCGGGGATCAGGATGACGTCGGGCCCGCGCCCGCGCGTCTCCACCACGATCCGCTCCGACACGAACGTCCGCTCGCGCGCCGGGGACGGCGACTGCGCCGACGCCGGGCCGGGCAGGGCGAACATCAGGACACAGAGGAGGGCGATCAGACGGGTCATGGCGCAGGGGTGACTGAGGATCGCGGCCTTTGGTTGGCGACGTCGACCCTTGATTTCTGACTATTACAGCGATGTAAGATTGCTGAAATGAATCAGCCTGGGGAGGCGATGATGGACATCAAGCAGGGGTTGGCATCGATCGCGGCCGCCGGTCTTCTGGCCGGGATGGCGTCGGGCACCGCGGCCCAGGACGTCGAGATGCTGTCCAGCGGGGCCACGGCCCAGTGGCGCATGTTCTCCGAGAGCGACGCCACGACCTATCTGGTCGACATGGCCAGCATCCTCAGGAACGGCGACGAGGCCAGCGTGCGCATCGCGCGCGTGTCCAAGCGGCTGGAGGCCGGGGACTATCACCACGTCGTGGATCAGTTCGGCGTCCGCTGCGGCGCGGGCGAGACGCGGGTCGAGACCTCGTCCGACATCGCCGAGGACGGGGTGACCGCCGACACCTATGCCGCCGACGAGCCGTGGACCCCGGCGCCCCGCAACAGTTTCGACGAGGCGGTCAAGGAAATGGCCTGCGGCGAGAAGGAACCCAGCCGCGCCCCGTTCGAGACCATCCGCGCCTGGATCGACGCCGGCCGTCCCTGATCCCGATGAGGTGATGCGAGCGTCGTCTCGTCGCCTTGCCCCGGGGCGGGGCCGGGCTATGGTGTGTAATACCATAACAGCTTCGGGAAACGCCCATGACCTCTCTCAGGACGCTCGCGGTCGCCTGCGCGCCGCTGGCTTTCGCTCTCGCCATTGCCCCGGTCGCCGAGGCCCAGGGCCGGCCCACGCCGGTTCGGCCTGTGACCTTCGTCGCCTCGGCCCAGCCGGGCGGGACGCTGGTTCTGCCGCTGCGCTCGGCCACGGATCTGGAGAGCCGGGCCGGCCTGCTGGACGCGGCCTCGCGCGCCATGATCGCCCGGGCCCTGGAGCAGGGCGGCTTTGGCTATGGCCCGCGTGACGTCCAGACGCTGCGCGGTTTTGAGGCCTTTGATCGGGTGGTGATCGTCGGGCCGGGCGACGACGCCCTGTCGGCCCAGACGGCCGGCCGCGCGGTCGGCCGGGCGCTGGCCACCGTCGACGGGCCGGTGACGCTGATGGCCACCGGGCTCGAGGACACCGCGGTGGCGGAGTTGGCGACCGGCTTTGGCATGGGCGGCTATCGCTCGGACCTCTACAACACCACCCGCGCTGCCACGGTCGTTACACCTCTGACCGTGGTCAGCGACGCGGCCGAGGCCGAGGCGGCCTATCGGCGCGGTGCCGCCCTGGTCGAAGGGCTGGCCTTCTCCCGCGACCTGGCCAACGAACCGGCCAACGTCATCTATCCCGAGACCTTCGTTGAGCGCACTCGCGCCGCCTTCCAGGGCATCCGTGGGGTCGAGATCACCGTGTTGGATGAGCGCGAGATGGAGCGGATGGGCATGGGCGCCATCCTCGGCGTCGGGCGCGGATCGGAACGTCCGCCGCGCATGCTGGCGGTCCACTATCGGGGGGCGGGCGCCCCTGACGGCGGCCCCATCGTTCTGGCCGGCAAGGGCATCACCTTCGACACCGGCGGCATCTCCATCAAGCCGTCGGCCGGCATGGGCGACATGAAGATGGACATGTCCGGCGCCGGCTCGGTGGTCGGGGCTGTTCTGGCGCTGGCCCGCTCCGAGGCCCCGGTCAACGTGGTCGCCATCGCCGCCCTGGCCGAGAACATGCCGGACGGCGCGGCCATCCGCCCGGCCGACGTCCTGACCGCCTACAACGGCCGCACCATCGAGATCATCTCGACCGATGCGGAAGGCCGTCTGGTGCTCGCCGACGCCGTGGCCTGGGCCGATGACACGATGAACCCGGCCGCCATCGTCGACATCGCCACCCTGACCGGCGCGGTCGGCACGGCTCTGGGCGATGACTACGCGGGTCTGTTCAGCCGCCATGACGCCCTGGCCGATCAGCTGGACGCGGCGGGCCGGGCCACCGGGGAACGGCTGTGGCGACTGCCGCTCAGCCCGACCTATGTGCGCGACACGTCCTCGACCATCGCCGACATCAAGAACTCGGGCGACGGCGGCGCCGGGGCGGGCACCGGGGCCCACTTCATCGGCTTCTTCATCCGGCCCGAGACGCCCTGGGCACACCTGGACATCGCCGGTGTCGACAACGCCGGGGCCGACGCCCTCAACCCCGGCGGGGCGACCGGTTTCGGTGTGCGTCTGCTGGAAGCCTTCGTTCGCGACTGGCGTCCGGTCCCGCGCGAACCGGGCACCGACGGGGACTGATCGAGGAACGATCCGGCCGGATGCACTGCGCGTCCGGCCGGTTATTCGTCAGACGTCCACGCTCTTGTCCCGGCGACGATCGACGGCCGAAGTCTCGCATGTCGTGAAGATCGTCATTGTCTTCATCGCCATGTCCACCTTGTCCCGCCGAAAATGTCTCGCTTTTGCCTGGGCCCGGTGAGAGCCGTCAGACGTCGACGGCGGCGTCCAGGGCGTTCTCCTGGATGAAGTCGCGGCGCGGTTCGACCACGTCGCCCATCAGCTTGGCGAACAGGTCGTCGGCGTCGTCGGCGTGGTGGACCTTGACCTGCAGCAGGGTCCGGGCGTTGGCGTCCAGCGTCGTTTCCCACAGCTGGTCGGGGTTCATCTCGCCCAGACCCTTGTAGCGCTGGATCGACAGGCCCTTCTTGCCGGCGTCCAGCACGGCGGTCAGCAGATCGAGCGGCCCGCGCACGTCCACGCTCTTGTCGCGGCGGCGATAGATGGCCGGGCTCTCGAACAGGCCCTCGAAGGCCGCCGCCCGCTCGGCCAGACGCCGCGCGTCCAGCGACCGGATCAGCTGTTCCTCCAGCACGATGGTCTCCTTCACCGCGCGGCGCGTGCGGGCGAAGACGACCGCGCCCTGTTCGCCGGGCTCGCCGGTCCAGGCTCCGTCGCCTTCTTCGGCATAAAGGTTCAGGCGATCGGCGGCGGCGGCCGCGCGGGTGGCCAGATCGGCGTCAGGGGCGAACAGGCCGGCCAGCGCCGCCTGCTCGATGGCGAAGGTCGGGGCCCGCTGGCTCAGGCGATCCACGCCCGCCTTGAAGGCCTTGGCCTCGCGCACCAGGGCCATCAGGTCCTGGCCGATGCGACGCTCGCCCGAGCGGAAGTCCAGCTCCGCCTCGGTGGAGCCTTCCTCGATCAGGTAGGCGTCCATCTCGGACTGGTCCTTGAGGTAGCGGGACTGCTTGCCCTTGGCGACCTTGTAGAGCGGCGGCTGGGCGATGAAGACGTGGCCGCGCTCGATCAGCTCGGGCATCTGCCGATAGAAGAAGGTCAGCAGCAGGGTGCGGATGTGGGCGCCGTCGACGTCGGCGTCGGCCATCAGGATGATCTTGTGATAGCGCAGCTTGTCGGCGTTGAAGTCGTCGCGGCCGATGCCGGTGCCGAGCGCCAGGATCAGCGTGCCGATCAGGTCGGATGACAGCATGCGGTCAAACCGCGCCCGTTCCACGTTCAGGATCTTGCCCCGCAGCGGAAGCACGGCCTGGTTCTCGCGGTTGCGCGCCTGCTTGGCCGAGCCGCCGGCGGAATCGCCCTCGACGATGAACAGTTCGGACTTGGCCGGATCGCGCTCCTGACAGTCGGCCAGCTTGCCGGGGAGCGAGCTGATATCCATCGCCGACTTGCGCCGGGTCAGGTCGCGGGCCTTGCGGGCCGCTTCACGCGCCGAGGCCGCCTCGATGATCTTGGCGGTGATCAGCTTGGCCTCGACCGGATGCTCCTCGAACCAGGTCGACAGACCTTCCGAGCACAGGGCCTCGACCGCCGGACGGACTTCCGACGACACCAGCTTGTCCTTGGTCTGGGACGAGAACTTGGGGTCCGGCACCTTGACCGACAGAACGCAGGTCAGACCCTCGCGGGCGTCCTCGCCGGTCGGGGCGACCTTTTCCTTTTTCAGCGCGCCCGAGCTTTCCATGTAGGCGCCCATGACGCGCGTCAGGCTGGCGCGGAAGGCCGACAGGTGGGTGCCTCCATCCCGCTGGGAGATGTTGTTGGTGAAGCACAGCATGGTCTCGTGGTAGCTGTCGTTCCACCACAGGGCGAGGTCGAGCTCGACCCCCTCCTTCTTGCCGCGAATGACGATGACGTCCTTCAGGATCGGGGCCTTGGACTTGTCCAGGTGGCGCACGAAGGCCTCGACCCCGCCTTCATAGTGCAGGATCTCCTCGAAGGGCTCGGCGTGGCGGTGGTCCTGAAGCTTGATGACCACGCCCGAGTTCAGGAAGGCCAGCTCGCGCAGCCGGTGCTCCAGCGTCTTCAGGTCGAAGTCGATGTGGCTGAAGGTCGTGACCGACGGATAGAAGGTCACCTGGGTGCCTGACAGGGTCTGACCCGCCTTGGCCCCGTCCGTGCGGATCGGGGCGTCGCCGGTGACGCGCAGGGATTGGACCGTGTCGCCGCGCTCGAAGCGCATCTCGTGGCGCTTGCCGTTCCGGAAGATGACCAGCTTCAGCCAGTCCGACAGGGCATTGACCACCGACACGCCCACGCCGTGCAGGCCGCCGGAGACCTTGTAGGAGTTCTGGTCGAACTTCCCGCCCGCGTGCAGCTGGGTCATGATGACCTCGGCCGCCGACACGCCCTCGCCCTCGTGGATGTCGACGGGGATGCCCCGGCCATTGTCCGTGACCGTCACCGACCCGTCGGCGTTCAGGATCACCTCGACCAGATCCGCATGCCCCGCCAGCGCCTCGTCGATGGCGTTGTCCACCACCTCATAGACCATGTGGTGCAGCCCCGACCCGTCGTCGGTGTCCCCGATGTACATCCCCGGCCGTTTGCGAACCGCGTCCAGACCCTTGAGGACCTTGATGGAATCGGCACCGTAGGCGGCCTCTTCGGCGGTGTCCGCAGTGCGCTCGGTCTCGGCGTTGTTCAGGGGTTCGTCGGTCATTCGGTCGTCCGGATGGGCAGGGTCAGGAAGGCTGCGTCAAACGCCGCCAGAGCCGCCGCAGGAATGGGTCATCCAGACCAACGAATCCCGTCGTCCGGATGCGTCGTTTATATAGGGTTTTCCCCGCCGAAAGCGAGCTTTGGCGCGGGTTTGGCAGCATGCTGGACGCGAAGAACGAGCCTTCTTCACTAGCCGGGCGAAAGGACCCCGCCCTCCACCCGGACAAAGGCGGCGCGGCCGTTCAGCGGGGCGAACAGTTCAGCCTCCGTACCGGTCATGAAGGCCTGAAGGTTCAGGGCGACGATCTCCTCGAACAGGGCCGCGCGGCGGTCGGCGTCGAGGTGGGCAGGGGCTTCGTCCAGCAGCAGCACGGGGGCGGCTCCATCGGTCGCCAGCCGCCCGACCTGGGCGAGGATCAGATTGAGCGCCAGGGCTTTCTGCTCTCCCGACGACCCCTCGGCCGCCGGCCGGTTCTTGGCGCGGTGCAGCGCCGTCAGGTCCGCGCGATGCGGCCCGAACAGGGATCGGCCTGCCGCCGCGTCTCGCCCCCGCGACCGGGCCATGCCATCCCGGATGGAGGTCACCAGCGTCGCCTCCTCTGCGCCGTCACGCGCAAGGCCTTCCGTCTCGCCGATCAGGGCCAGATCGGCCTGGGGGAAGGGACGGTCCGAACGGGCGTCGATGCCGGCCTGAAGCATCTCCAGCGCCCGGGCGCGCGACAGGGCCGCGCGCGCCCCGGCTTCGCCCAGCCGGACCTCCAGCGCGTCCAGCCACAGGGGGTCGGCCTCCTTGCCCTCCGCCCCGTCAATCAGCAGCCGCAGCCGCTCGCGCAGCGCCTTCTCATAGGCTGCGACCACGGCGGCGTGGCCCGGTTCTGCCGCGAAGACCAGGCGGTCGAAGAACTTCAGCCGCTCGGCCCGGGCGTCGGAGAACAGGCGGTCGTGCTCGGGCGTGGCCCACACGGGGCGCAGGTAGTCCAGCAGGCGGCCGGGCTGGGCCGTCTCGCCCTCGATCCGGACCAGTCGCCGCGCCGCGCCTGCCGCTTGCACGCCGGTGCCCAGGCGGACGGTGTCACCCTCGGCGTCTTCCAGCG
>VYLP01000221.1_pt1 | contig 22256 bp, 7 predicted proteins | sample 5114311 | NCBI WGS metagenome assembly VYLP01 (sample SAMN12291775, study PRJNA351875) | freshwater metagenome | isolation source: freshwater lake | place: USA: Michigan, Lansing Lake | collected 2013-08-14 | reverse complement strand
GATGCCAGGAAGCCGGCAATGCCTGTTACTGCTGTTTTGTTGTTGGCATTGAAGTTGGTGTACTTGGCGAATACCTCTGTGCTTATTTTATCGCCCGGGTGCACCCACAAAAATATGCCTCCTCCAATGGGGTTTTTAGTAGCGTCCAACACATTGTTGATGCGCATTACTTTGCTAGGGTTGCTAATGTTGGTGGTGGTGCCCTCTACCGTTACCACTGCCGGGGTGTGGTTGATAAAACTGCTGGTGGGTATGGGCCGCAGGTCTTTAAAATCAGTCTCCAAAGGCACGCGTTCGTCCTCTAAGGTAGCGAGGTAGTCGACCTTTAGTTTATCGCCAATTACCGCACGCACGTTGCCTAAATGGTCGGCCACTTCATAAAAGATAATGCCGTATTGGGGTTTGTACAAACCAATCTTGCCAGAGGCGTACACGGGCAGTTCGGTGAGTACGGTATTTTCATACGTGGCCACTACATTGCCGCTGGCATCGCGGATGTAGACGGTTTCCAGGTTGCCACCGGTCTCGCGAGGTGTGATTTTCTTCAAGCGGAAGCCGCGGTCGTCATACACATAGGTGGTGATCAATTTATTAGTCTCATCGCGCACTTCGGTCACTTTGCCCGTTACGTCATAGTTGGTCTTTAGTTTTTTTCCTTCGGCATCGGTCTGCTCAATCATTTGGCCGATGTGGTTGTAGGTGTACCCTCTGAAGTTAACGCCCTTGTTGAGTATGGTACTCAATTGATTGGTGTTGCCTGCGTATTGGTAGTTAAAGTCTGCAACGCTGGTGCCCAATTCATTGTGACGTTGCAATAGCTTGATGTTTCCGTTGGGGTCATAATTCGGCACCGCTTCGTTATACGATTTGATCTGGTTAAGCACCAGCGTACCTGCCACTACCTGCCCCCATTGTGCATCCTTGAACTGGTAGCGATCATCATAGGTATAGGCGTAGCCAAATTGCTTAGTTGGTTGCACAGGGCCGTGCCAGCGCGAAGCCTTGATAAGGCCACCATATTGATCGGGCGAAACATTGGTGGCATTTATGGTGCCGGCTCCAGATCTATAATCGCCTGCATAATAATCGAGGGTCATACCAAATACATCGGCACGGAAACCATTGGTTGAAGGATCGTCTTTTTGGCCATTTGTTCCCGGGTCTTTATCAGGGTCAAAATGGTTAATGCCTTTTAGTGACCCCTCTGGCGTGTAGGTATAATCAATGCCCTGTAGTTTGTTGGCATACTCTATGCGTTTGACGGGGCCATGCAGATAATAGAAGTAAGTGGCCTGCAATTCCAACACAGCTGGGTTAGAAAGATCGCCTGATTTTTCGTACGATAATGCCTGGCGGGTGGTATACGCCTTAAAAAGCCTGCCGTCCACATCATATTCATAATAGTGGGTAAACTGCTCCGCAGTAATTCCTTTCTGGTACACCACTTCGCGCACCGCGCCTGTAGGGCCATAGCGGTAGTCGAGTGTCTTGTTGCCTACATCTTTGATCTGTTGCACCATCCACTCCACGCGGCCTTGGTCATCGTAGCTATACCAAGACTTGATGTAGTCGTCCTTTTTGGTAAATGAAACAGCTCCATGCACAAAGCGCTGCTTGCGCCCGATAGAGGTAATAAAATCTTGTGCATCGGCATTACCCGCCTCTGCGAGAACTTCGGCAGTCAAGTCATAATAGCTGAAAACACGATTGTTGAAAGTGCCCTCAGTGGTTGGCAGCCCCCCTCCTGCTTCTATATTTTCCAAAAGTGCGTCCATGGCGCTGCTCTTGAATGTAACACTTACTGGCAGGTACTCACCTGATTCGATAGGGCGGCCAGAGCGATCGTAGTGGGTATAAGAATAGCGGCCTGCCGTGCGCTGCTCCGCATTTTGCGAGAAGCGTATCTTACCGTCTTTGCGATACACATATTCCGTGCGCCCCGCATCAGTTTCTTCCATGGCCAGTAGCCAACCCTTGTGGTTATAAAAATGCAGCGACTTATCAATGCTGGCAAAATTAGAACCCGTGTATTGGTTAACACCATTGGGCGAAACACTTGCTATCATGCGCCCTACGTTATCATAAAACTGGTAACTTTTGGTGATGGGCGTAAGTTGCGATCCAAAGTAAAGGCTGATGATGGTCTTGCCGCCTTTATCTGTGTAGGTAACAGCGCGTTTTCCGTTCTCATCAGTAGCTTCAGTCTTGAAAAACTGACCTGTAATGTCTGAGGGTGTTGTAAGCCCCAGGTCTTGTTGCCTCATGGAAAGGTAAGCGGTAAGATAGATATCGCCAACTGGCACCTTATCGGTATTGCTAAAGGCAGTGCGTCCCAGCCCGGCAGTGAATACATCGCCCGGTTTAGTGCCGCCTTTGACATCGCCACTGCCATCTCGATGAAAGAGGGTTCTGCTATAGGGATAATTGGTAGCGGCTACTTGATTCTCATTCATCTTCACATTGTCACCCGTGGCGCCACCATTGTTGGTACTATAATACCAGCCTAGCGTGCCAGGGGTAGTATTCTGAACCGCAACCGGAGCATCTTCAATCACTACATTATTTTTGATATCAAAGTGAGTAACATTGTAGGGAGTACCGTCTGAAGCTTGAATGAAATCTGGCTTGAATTCAAAACGAATGTTTTCACCAATTTGCTTTTCGCCCGTACATACATCTGTATTTACTTTGATGGCGGACACCGGAGCAGCCAACGTAGAAATAGCAGCCCTGTTGTAGGCATCATAGATAGTTGAAGTGGCCAGCACCACGCCATCCGAAAGATTTTTAGATTGGCTTTGTAAGACGCGACCTTGGTCGTCAAAATAGCTGCGGCTCTGTGCTTGTATTTGGTTGTATTCGTTGTAAGCTGTTTTCTGAATGAAATTCATTTTCAAATCTGGATCGGCAGGATCGTCAATACCTGGCGGAGCTTGTTCCAATATCATTTCTGCACCTAGTGCTAAAGTGATTCCTGGCTTGACGGTGATGGCTCGTTTGCTTTTAACAATGGCAGCAAAATAGTTGAGTACAATATTGCCAGGAGTTATATCAGGAAACCCTAACTTGCCAAAGTCAGTAGGCAAAACCACCGGACAATCTTGAAGTGGCATGATAAGATCCTGTCCACCTAAGAAAGCCGTAACCGTAGGTATAGATGGGCAACCTCCACGCCCATCCTTTTTATCAAAGCTTATCTGGTATTTCCCAATTTTTTTATTGACAGAAAAAGTATTTCCCGAAATAGACATATCGCTTTGGCCCGCCCCATAATTAATGGAATAATTATTGGCAAAATCAGTGACATCTCTTAAGTTAATGATATAGGGCGTACTTTCTTTAATCAAATAACCCTCAGGCTTAAGTTGCAGATCAGCGCCAGTAAGCGAAACGCTTGGGGAATCTCTATAGCAAGATGGGTACACGTTCACAATTTTTGACGGCCCATCGTACCAAGTGCCGCACTGATCCAGCAATTTGGTTGTAAAACTTAGTGGGCCAATGGCGCTTGCCTGGTAGGCAAGATCAAGATTCTCACAACCAAGTTTTTCTGCGAGCTGAGTGGTGCCATTTAAGAAATATTTTATCTTTTGAATCTTTGCAGGGTAATCTGTTCTCTTCTGATATGTAAGGTTCAAGGAGGAATTAAGGGTCACTTCATTTGGGCCAGATAGACTCCCCCCGGGCGAGCCCGATCGAGTCCAGGTAAAAGTTGTTATGTACTCATCTCTACTATCGCAAGAAGCGAATGGATTACTGCTGTGAGTTCTGCGTTCGTATTTAAGGGTAATGGTAACCGAACCAGTCCAGGTTGCGTTCCAATAGGCAGTTATCAGCATATACTTGTTTGCATCTAGTTCAGTACGCCAACCTGTTCTTTCCGTTGACGATCCTTCTCTCAGATCGCCCTGATTTACATCGAAAGGATACCCATTACCTGAATAGCTATCTACTGAAGCTATTCTTTTGGTCGGCTGCGAACATCTGCGGTCATTATCGAGTACTTGCCTCTGAGTGGCCCGATAAGTACTCGAGATAGCCGACAAACAAACAAAATTTGGTGTATTCAAATTGGCCTGATAAACTCCAATCGTTAATACGTCATCTACAGTTCTAAAACCACCGGAAGAAGTACCTGCATTTCTTTCTCTTACTCCCCCATCATCTTCGCATCTTGTTGGAATGGAAACAGAATAGGGCCATTGGTTCTCCAGCCACGTAAGTGAAATGGAATAGTTGTCTGCAACTACCGTACTGGGGTCGCAGCCTACGCAAGTCATAATTCCTCTTGAATCGCAAGATGATCCCCCGTCAAATGTGTAAGTATACCTAGTGCCAGGGCAAATTGAAGTTGCCCCTGAAATATCTTGCGATTGTGCAGTCTGAAAATTCAGGATCAACAAGAATATACAAACAGACAACAGACCCATCTTGGCAACGCTATGGGTGTGAATAACATCTTGCGCGTTCAATAGCTTCATGGTGTTAGTTCTTTTTGCTGTAGTTGTAAATTACCTCGCCTGTAATCTTGTCCGCTTTGAAGCTTTCCTTTCCATCACCAAAGTCAAAATTCAATTGCTCGCGGCTTGAGCGAACCAATCGCCCCATTGCATCATACTCGTAATGAGTGTAAAGGTTATTCCCATCCAGCATATGCGTTACTTCCCAAGAGAAAGGGTCGTACACATAGGCTGTCATGGAGGCATCAATAGGATGCACACGGAAATCATCAAAGTAAACGCCCTTAACGGAACTATTTCTAACACCAACAACTATATCACTATTGCCATTCGGGATAATATCCAAATTGACTAAGTACCAACTTTTTGATTTGCTTTTCTGCAAAGTGGGGTGCACTTCCTTCTCGACTCCATTGATGGAATAGTAGAGCTGCATTTTGTTCAGTTCACTTTGCGTTTCTCCATCGTTGGGTGTGTAGAGCCACACACTCGCACGATACTTTTTAGTAAGGTCAACCTTACCAGATTTAAGTGTATAACTAAATCCTTTTCCATTGGAATTAACCAATAAGCTATACTTACCAGTATGAGCCTTTGCAATGGAGGGATTCCCATCTCTGCGATTTACATCTCCTTCATCAAAAGCATTTCCTGCGGAAAACTCTGCGCCTGAATAAGCCGTCTCGTTATAGGCAGCATTTGCCGTAGAGGCAATTACTCTAACTTGCTCAGGATCCATACGGTTGGAGGAAGAATTGCGGTTGATATCGGCTGCTTCTAAAATATGAGAATATGGGTCATAAAGAGTTAAATCGCTCGTCTTTTGCCAATTATTATTCGTATTGTTGAGCGACCAATCAAACGGAATGACGATAATTCCAGATCCATCCAGCCACTCAGTTATTGGGTATGTACCATTCGAATTACTAATAGGTTGCTGGCCATTCCATATAAAAGATGATTGTTTTCTCCAAATGCCTGACTGAGGGTTCGTCAATCCTAACACAGGTATATTATCACTCCAAGTTTGAATGGAGGCAGAAAAGAGTCCAATCGGTTTGCTATCTGCACCTAGCTGATATTCATAGTTGGCTGCGGCTTGAGTAAGCATATGTTTGTTAAGTGGATTATAAATTTTCAATCCCATACCAGGATAAATATTTTGCCCGCCTACATCTTTTAGTTTGTAAGCTGGTATAATTTCATTCAATCTTTTGTTTTCGTAACTATCCGAATTAAGTTCTTTCACAACTTGGCCTGTATAGAAGTCAAAAGAATGATTTTCTTTCCGTGTTAAGGTGCCTTTTTTGTGATCAATCTCCTCAACTAAAGTCAAGGCATTTGATCTATCCACTCTTTTTGTTACAACTGCTTTTTCCTTACTGTAGAGAGTATTAACTGAAACATTAACGTTGCTCGATCCAAGTAGAACTGCAATTGAACTATTTGAACTCGTCTTTACTTTATACTCATTAATAGTGACAAATTTATGAAAAGACTGATTGGCGGCACCCTGATTCAAATTTTGAATTGTTTTTTCATAATCATCGGTTTTTTCGTCATATAGATAGCCATAATTCATAGTTTTTACTGGTTGCCCAGTTAAGTTATAGGTCACAACGCTTATGATGCTGCCAATATCACTTGCATTATTTTTAATCGTAACGTTTCGTCTACTGATATTTGCCGTTGAATACCCTACAATGTCTCTTGATATCATATCACGATTAAACACTTTGAAATGATGGATAGAGTAATTATCATGTAGTACATTTTTTGATCTATTCTTAACTGTAACATATTCATAAATAGAACCTGGAGAAGGAGTCTCATGATTAAATATCCTTATGTCTTGGAAGGTTTCGCTTACCAGCCTCTGATAAGAATTTCTGTATTTGTCGAGCAGCTTTTTATCTTCCGGGTAGTTATCATTGATGTTGTCAAAAAAAGCAATGTCCTTTGGATAGTGTATTGAAGGCATTATGTAAGGTTTGAAAGCAGTAACTCCTGAAGAAACATTTGAAGACGGGTCGACATATGAAAACTCAGTCTTTTGTTCTTCAGTGTTATTGCTTGTGACAGTCAATGATTTAACTCTCACTCCACCGCTAAATCTATCTGCAACTTCATCAGCGACCTTAATAAATCCAGCAATGAAATACGGCACTGCATTATATGTTATTTGATTTCCGTTGTATGGGATGGTTTCAATATACATAGTGCGATTAGCTAATTCACTCAATACTGGACTAGTAATGATCAAATAGTCTGAACCAATCGCATTTACTATATCTGAAGTATTGTTACCAACATATAACTCTGGTAGAGTCTTGTGTGATCCTGACTCACTAAATCTCCATAAATTGTAAACAAAAAGTGCTTTGGCATCTATCTTTCCGTTTACGGTAAACCATTTATTCAAATCAACATTTTTTTCCTTGATCAACACCCTCAGTTGATTCACGCCTGACTCACGCGCAATAGCCCCAATAGAGAAAGTAGAAAAGCCGTTATAAACAGAAGTCTCATAGGTTTGTGGCTCATATTCAACATCAGTTTTTGATCCTAGCGGAGATTCAATAGATCGCAATGACCACGAATCCACTGAGGCGGCCGATGATAAAGTAATTTTTCTTGTGTGGCCATCAATAGACGGATCAAAGTCACTTTTATAATAGCCCCAATCGTCATATTTCTGCGAAGTGTAACTTGGGTTTTCTCCATACGCAAAAACAGTTGGCGGCATCAAATCAGAGCCCGCTTTTCCTAAGAACTTAAGGGATTTTAATGTCAGTTTTCCAGTACGAAAATAGGTGATTTCATTTCCATCGTAATTAGAAACAATAGGTGAGAAGAATTCTCCAAAGGGAGACATAGAGTAAAAAGCAAGTTTATTGCTTGAATGTCCGGATATACTTCCATCAATAGCGGATGTGTAGTCACAACAACGCGGGGGAATTCGGTTGCTAGGCCATTCAAAATCGAAATCAGTTGCTAGACTCGTTGTACAAGGATTCAGCGAGGGATTCCAGCAACTTAAAAGAGGGTTTGTCTTTTGCAAATCACTAAAATATCCAAAGCTATTTGGGACGTCTTTCGAGAGCGAATAATCTGTATCGAACTGAACTGTTCTTAGAGCCTTAGATTTGAATTGAGGAAGATCGCGGATATCATCGTCATCATACACCAAATCTCCGTTGTGGTATTTAACTTTTATGAAATCCTCGCCATTCTTGACAGTAATCTTTTCATTAATTTTCGAGAATGGGATATCGTAAGTATAATCATCACCCATATACCTAAACAAGAAAGGTTTTGTCGTAGTTGCTTCTCTATACTTCTCACCTTTTGATTTACTAACCTGAATCGTTGATAAAGTCTTCTTGTCAAATAAATAAACAGCATCAAGTTTCATTGTACTTACAGGACTTACCGAGAATACCATTCTACCGAAAGGGGCATCTTTTGCTGAACTTTTGTAGTTCATTTCAAAACGTCTGGGATTACTTCCTCCTTCTAACCTACTCGTCACGCCTTTACCATCTTTCCTTTTCGATTTAATGAAGATCGCCTTATGCGATCTAGTCTCTACTGCATCCAGATAGTAAAGCTCTTTTACTCCGTAAGAAAATGTCTGATACTCACTTTCAACATCGGTCATATCAGCAGAGTGGGGTGTCCTCCATTGAAAAGAATCGGCCCATCTTCCGTAATCAAATTTTACCCAGTACCCAAAATCATTTTCATCAAGCACTCCATTTGTGTTTCTGTCAATATAGTCAGGTCCGGTGATACCAGTGAGAAGCCAACTATAAGCATAGGGCTCGTCATTCTTATACTCTCGAAATGTTGGAGTACCTTTAGCCGGATTCTTCAAGGATGAGCGGGTATATTCATTATAACTATAAACTGGCAATGCATAATGGTAAGTAACGCCACTTTCATTGGTTATCATAAAGCCACCTATTTTTTTTCTAAGGTCGACTAACTTTGGCTTTAAGGATCTAAATTGTGGACGGGGCAAATCTTTATACAAGTCAGTGTCGTTGTATTGTTTGGTTAAAAAAGCCCCTTGTCCTTTTCCATATGTAACAAGACCACTGTAAGGCACGCATGCTTCAGGTTGTAGGTAATTCTCATAGATTTCGAAATCTAACTTTCTTTTTTCATTGCTTTGATAAAAATCGATGAAGCCTTTTTGTTTTGCCGCTCCAATTGTAATCTCTTCATTTGAAAACCATTCGATATGTTTAGATCCAGCCAATTTTTGATTTGATCCGGAGTTATTAAAACCCTCCCCCATTGCTTTTACGATATGTGGATCAACATACAGCTCATCACCATTTTCTTTGATGGTTGAGGGTTCAATTGTAAGACTATTGCTAAAATCATTTAAGAATCTGAAATCCACTTTTTTGTTTGAAAAAGGCTTAAGACTCTTGTATGCTAAAATAGGCAAGGCCTTTGCAGGCTGTCCAGTAAATGGGTTTCTTTCATAAATACTTTGTCCATATAAATCCCCATTCTCAAAAATGCAAGGCTGCATCACGCCACCGATCCCTTGACCGAGTACATCAAATCGATCGTACGCAGGCAGAGTTCCACCAATTTGCTTTGCAAAGTCATCATCGTCAACTTCATTCTCCTCGACTGCGATATCCTCTGAACTGCCATCATAAATATCATAGACATCAAACGTATGGGCATTAAACTTAGAATCAATGCCAGTTTCGTAAAAATCCTGACCAATTTTTGCATTTGCAAGGCCAGGATATAATGTTCCATAGTTGGTAAGCGACTGAGTTTCATCAGACCAATATCGAGTATAAAAGTCTTTTACTTCCAGCGACCCGATTTTGAAAAATCCTATGCCAAATACGCCCGTTTCGTTAGTGAAAGAGGTAATGTTACCAGATAAGTTATTTGTAGTATTTCCATTCAGTGATTGATTACCAATCGAAATACCGTAGCCTTTTGAGCTTATTCTAATCCCAAGGGTTGCATTTTGTAAAATATCAGCAGAAAATAAGGATTGAATTTGGCCAAAAGCAGCAACTTTTGGCTGCCGTATTGATGGAGCAAACGATATTCCTAAAGTGCCATTTGAGCTAAACCCTTTATAGGTATCGGTAGTTCGGCCCAAAGAGTAATTTATTCCGATGCCGGTATTTGGAACACTTAACCCAACTGAATAGGTTCGGGTAGTCTGCGACCCGCCACCCCAATAATCCCTTACCTCTCTCTTAGACCCTGAATTATCATCAGCAAATCCATCAACAGTTCTATTAATAGCCCCCGGATTAAGTGTAAAGCCAAGGCCAACCCATGATGCTTCCTGGTCAAGTTTTATCCCTGCGTGATAAGACAATGACAATGGATAACCTCCTTCTGGACCGGGTATATCAATCAAAGGGGAATTATACACAAACTCTCCTGTTGCCAGGTTCACCATATCTGTGGTATCAACTGGCTCAAAGCTTGAGAACTCCGGTGCAGTAGGCCCAGATGTAAGCGCATAGCTCACCGTGGGTGCAAAAATCTGAACGCCAAAATTTATCAAAAAGAAAAGGGCAACGGCCTTATGGGTTTTACGCAAAAACTTCATAATACTAATTAAATTTTGATTGGAGTTCTTTCACTTCTTTCTTAAGCATCTCGTTCTCTTTTTTCATCTTAATCAAATAGAGTGTCAACTCTTCAATTTTTTGGAGCAGCTTAGCATCCATCTTACCCAACTCAATGCCTTCCTTTTTTACTTCAGCAGAAGAAGGCATTTCAGGTAAGTGTCCATTGGCTTGAATGTACTGGTCTAGTTGCTTTAAAGAGCGCAACTGGTAATTTGGTTTGAAGACAAAGTCAGACCATTGGGTTTCTAAATATACCTTTGCTCCGAGGCTGCGTATTTTTCCGTTTACAGATAATCGGTAACCACTCAATTTGGTAGTGCCTATACCCACGCTACCCGGTATCAATAGATTTTCGTAGGGAATTCTCACCGATTGAAACCTGCTTTTCAATACAAGGTCTGGCAAAATTGGATTGGTAATTTGATAATAGTACATTTTGCCATCATCACCTTCTGCCAATGGAGAAGTAGTGTAAGAGTAAATGGATGGGTCTTCTGTGAGTAATTGATCCTTTACACCATCTACATATTTGAACCACTGAATTTCACTTGCCGGAGAAGTATTAGCATCTACTGTAGCGGTTAGTGTAGATCTGCTGCCATAGGCTACTTCAATTACTCTATGAATATCTACAGTGTCTTGTGGTGCATAATCAAATGAAGGAGTGACGGGCAATGGCTTTACCACCCCCAAAGGATCAGCCTCTTGATAAATAGGGAATTCTATATTATTGGCTGCTAATTGTGTAAAGTTAAAGCCAGAGGTGGACAATTGTTGTTTGAGTCCAATCAAATCTGAAAAGGTGAATTGGTTATTGGCAACACCAATATATTGTATTCCCGGTATGGCTCCAATAGCTGTTGGTATGGGGCCGCTCAACTTCGCTTTGTCAAGATAAATATGTCGCAGATTGGGTACTGTTGCAAGGGAAGCAGGTACAGAACCTGTCAGTTCGTTTTCTCCGACATACAACTTTCGCAGGTTTCGCATGTTCGATAATTCTGGTGGAATAACTCCTGTTAACTGATTTCGCTGTAAACCAAAATTTGCACAACTGGTCATGTTACCCAGCTCTGGAGGAATACTTCCTGAAAGCTTGTTATTGTAAAGATGGAAATACACTACCTTTTTCAAATTGCCTAACTCGCCGGGGATTGAGCCAGTTAACTGATTGTCCATTAATTGTAAAGCCCAAAGGTTTGTCAGACTTCCCATTGAGGGAGGGATAGCGCCACTTAATTGATTGCTCTCCAAAAATATGCGATCCAGTTTGGTTAAATTTCCTATGTTAGTTGGAATACTACCTGTCAATTGGTTAAAGGGAGCTACTAGCCAAACAAGGTTGCTAAGCTCCGTTATCTCATTTGGTATGGAGCCGGTTAAATTGTTACCCCCTAGGTTTAGTATTTGAAGCCACGCTAGCTTTTTAATTGAAGGAGGGATAGTGCCACTCAAGTTATTGCCAGCATAAACTTGATAGCCATCATTACTGTTGATATAACTAAAATCGGCTACTCCATCAAAATCTAAGGCAGTAACACGGCCACTCGCATCAGTCTGTACGCCATACCATCCGACAGCGCTCTGTACCACCGCAGGGTCTGCGTCTCGCCAACCGGTGTTGTTCTTCCATTGATCACCGTTTGTGGCAAAGTAAAAATCCATGAGAGCGTTGTACTCGTCTGTGTTAAATGTTTTGATAGGTACAGATTGAAGCGTCATGCCCGTTACCAAGGAATTGGTCATGCTCCAGCGATACACGCCAAGATCGCTCGCTGCTGGGCTGCTTTTAGCAAATGTCTTTTGGGTGGGATCTTGGTTTACAGAGTTCACATTTAACCAGCTACCATCAGGTTGTTGTTTTTCCCAAACCACTGTAGAGTACTGGCCAGTAGGGCGAGCGGGTATCAATAAGCTGGATGTGGTGTAGCCAATTGTAGAAATATCGCTAATGAGTTTTTGGGGAGAAATCGTGAGAGAAGGCATAGCCAACGCTTTCAATTGCTCCAGTTTGGAGAAATCCAGTTGGTTATTTTCCAACCTGATAGTAAGCGTAGCCTTATCCGCGCGGGCAGAAAAATCAGGTACATCGTTAAAGTTATTATCGTTGAGAATAAAGGTCTTCATTGTAGGCATAGCTGCAAGCCAAGTAGGAACACTCCCCACCAACTTATTAAACTTCAAGTCTACCAGCGCGAGTTTGGTCAAAGTTTGCAGTTCATTAGGGATGGTGCCCGTGAGGTTCAGGCGTTCCAGATAAAGCTCTCTAAGATTAGTGAGCGATTTAAACGAGACCGGAATCGATCCTGACATTTGGGTACTTCCAACGGCTAGCGTTATTAGTTTTGTCCATCCACTCATCCAATCGGGTACGGTGCCAGAGACCTGAGTAAAGTGAATCCAAAAGTTTTCGAGATTTGTAAGTTTACTCCAATTGGCCGGGATTTCTCCTGTAAAACTATTACTATAGAGGTAAAGATGTCGGAGGGAAGTTATATTGCCCAGCGAGGCTGGCAAGACTCCGCTTAAGCCAGTGCGAAAGCCCCAAAACTCTGTAAGGCTTGTCATTTTCTCTATAGATGGCGAGAGGCTACCCTCAAACTGGTTATCGTTTAGATAGAGTGCCCGCACAGCCGAAAGGTCATAGAATTCTTCTGGCAGCGTACCCGAAAGTTGGTTATAGCCCAGGCACAAGAAATACAGCGACTGAAGTTGCCCTATGGAGGCAGGGAGTGCGCCAGTGAAACGGTTATTCCAAATGTTTAGTACTTGCAGCCCTGCCCAGTTGTTAATTGTTGGGGGTATGGAGCCGGTAAATTGATTTCCCAGTATATCAAAGTACCTAAGGCTGGTAGCCACCGGCACAATGGTCGGCAATTGACCTGTTAATTTGTTTTCACGAAAAGAGAGGTGAGTGATGGACGGGAGAACAAAAATGCTTTGGGGAAAGGCACCTTCCAGATTGTTCGTGTTCATCCATATTTCAGTAATGTCATTATTTACAACCTTCACTCCATACCACGTCCCAAAAACTGCGCTAGTGGCCGAAGCCGGCCACGTGGTGGGCCAATTGGTTTTGTTCGTCCAACTTGCACCGTTGGTGCTGGTGAATAAATCTTTTAGTGCAGCAAACTCGATAGCATCCGGCACTGCGCCTTCATTGATTACTGTAATGGGCTCGCTTTGTAAGGTGAGGCCAGTTACCACGCTGTTGGTCATTGTCCAGCGGTAAGTGCCGGCATCGGCCCCAGTTGGGCTGTTGCGTTTAAATGTCCTCTGTGTTGCATCTTGATTGGACGCGTTGACGTTGATCCACGCATTATTGATTTGCTTTTCCCAGATGATGGTAGAGTTAAGGCCGGGGTTGCGAGGAACAATTAATAAACTCGCATTTGTAAAACCCATGGAACTAACATCATTAATGGTTTTTTGAGGTTTATAGGTTAGCGAGAGATTGTTGACTCCGACCAGTGATTCCAGTTGGCCAAAGTCTAATCTGTTGTTGGCTACTGCGAGTTGCAAAAAGCCATAACCGGTAGGGTTTGGGCGCTTAGAAAAATCTGGGATAGAATTTATCTCATTATTGTCCAATAATAGTTGGATGTAGCCCGAGGCTAAATTCAAGAATGACGAAGGGACGGATGAGAATTTATTGTTTCTGATATTGACATAATTAAGGCTGATGAGGTTGCCCAAACTGACTGGAATCGGACCCGAGAACAAGTTATCTTGGATTTCAATATAATTTAACATGGGCCAATCGCCCATAAAAGCGGGCAACTCACCAGTTAGTTTGTTTTTGTATGCGGAGAAGAGGGTTAGGGCTTTTAAACTTTGGAATGAAGCGGGGATTGTGCCACTTAGCTGGTTATTACCCACCATGAACTTTTCTAATTTGGTAAGGTTGCCAAATGATGGAAGCGCACCTGATAGCTTATTATTGCTTACATTAAGATAGATCAACGATTGTAAAACATCTAACTCAGTTGGGATAGACCCTGTCAACTGGTTTTCTTGCAGGCTCAAGTATTCCAGGTTAGCACATTTGGTTAACGCAGTTGGAATGTTACCCGACAATTGATTTTGATATAAAAAGAGTTGCTTTAGGTTGGCCAGGTTGCCCAGTTCGTCCGGGATGGGTCCTGTCAGCTGGTTTCCAAGCAGTACAATGCTCTCCAGCGATTTCATGCCACCTATTGCCTTGGGTATTGGCCCTGTAAGTAAGCAGTAGCCTATTGTCAAACTTTTTAGGCCGTCTAAATTGTCTAAAGAAGCGGGCAATGAGCCTTCTATAGGTACGTAGTAGTAATTGAGCCCAGTCACGTCACCCTCATCAACGGTCACTCCGAACCACGTTCCAAACTCTGCACTCGTAGCCGTAGCAGGCCATGTGGTTGGCCAGTTGGTTTTGTTTGCCCAATAGGGGCCATTGGTGCTAATATAAAAGTCTTTGAGGGCTGCATACTCGAGGGCATCGGGCACGGAGCCTTCATAGGTCAAAGCAATAGATGCGGACTGGAGGGTTAGATTCGTGGCAATGCTGTTGGTCATCGTCCACCGATACAAGCCCGCATCTGCACCAGTGGGCGAGTTCCGAACAAAGGTCTTTTGTGTAGCGTCTTGGTTGAGGTTGTTCACGTTCTGCCAACTGCCATTGGGCTGTTGCTTTTCCCAAACAATACTGGTTGAAGCGGTGGCAGGCCTTGACGGTATCAAAAGTTGAGCGGATGTGTAGGCAAGGGTGCTTGAACCGATAATGACATCTTTGAAACTTCCATTAAGGGAATAGCTTTCCTTTAGGAAAGAGCAGTCTCCAAAAAGTGGAGTGTTGGATGGCGTAGTAGATGTGTAGAAAACCACACCATTCTTCTTGTAAAATATTGTTGCGCCAGCGCGCTCAATCCGGAATCTATCAGTAATGGAATAGGTGCCAAATCCCCCCTTGTGGACACCATTCTCAAAGATCTCAATAACATTCTCACTTGGCTGGGTGTATATTGCGTAATTGATGGTGGTATACCCAGCGTCAGCATCGGCCGATGAAAGTCCTATCATTTTGTAGGTGCCTATTTGCCCAGGATTTAACTCGCCCACGCTGAATTCGATGTACCCGTTGTTGTTGGCTGGTATCGATTGAACCGAAAAAGCCCCTGCGTTCCAAGCACTCTCTGGGCCACCGGATTTTGATATTAAGCTGCCCGTGGCCGAGGTATTCACCAAGTTCGTCCATTGCACCGCTTGGGCATTGTTAATATCGCTAATGGTTTGCTGGGGGGCATAGGTAAAAGCCTTTAGCCCCTGGCCGACCAACGGTTCCAATTGCTGGAAATCAAGATAGTTACTGGAAAGGTTCAACGTCAAATAGGCTTTATTAGCCTGTATGGTAAAGTCTGGAATGGAAGTAAGTGCGTTTCCTGCGAAACTACAGGATACGAGCATTGGAAGAGTAAGAATATCATTAGGAAGGGCTGTGAACTTATTATTAGAAGCATCAATACCAGTTAGTTTTATAAGACTGCTTATTAATGGGAACGTCCCGGAGAAATTGTTATTTGAAATAACTATTGCAACAAGATTAACGCAATTAGTTAAGGCGGGAAAAGCTCCGGAAAAATTATTGTTCTTCAAAACTAAAGAGATCAGTTTAGTCCAGTTGTTAATAAGCACGGGGAATTCTCCACTAAGTTGATTACTGTCGACATAGAAATAAGCCATATTGGTAAGAGTAGAGTAAGTTGAAGGGATGCTTCCACTAAGCTGATTACCGGTTGCTGAGAAGTTGTTCAAGTTAACGCACTTGCCCAATGACGAAGGCAGGGGACCAGTTAGATTGTTGAAACTAATACGTAGATCAAGCAATGATATCAAATTATCAAATACATCTGGGATGGAACCGGATAGGCTATTACCATCCAACCATAGATATCCCACTTTTGCCAGGTTGCCAAGGCTTGGCGGAATTGAGCCGGTAAGATTATTACTTGTCAAATGAAAATATCCAACGTTAACTAGGTTCCCAAGCGATGAAGGTATAGATCCCGATAACTGGTTTCCACTTAGTATGAACAATATGATATTGGTAAGGTTTCCCAATGAACTTGGGATAGATCCCGCTAGTTGATTATCACCCAAATGGAGTGCCGTCAAATTGATAAGATTTCCAATTTCGCTCGGTATCCCCCCCGTTAATGCATTTTTGAATAAATAGAGTGTAGTCAATTTAAGGAGGTTACCAACAGACGATGGTATACTGCCGGAAAATTGATTCCCCTGCAATTCAAGACTGGTGAGTTCTGTTAGATTACCTATGCTTATTGGTATAGTTCCTATTAAATTATTTAGTGCTAATTGTATAGAGGTAACATCCCCATTGGTCACCGTCACTCCGAACCACGTACCAAACTCTGCACTGGTAGCCGTAGCCGGCCACGTAGTAGGCCAGTTGGTTTTGTTTGTCCAGTTGGCACCGTTGGTGCTGGTGAATAAATCTTTCAGGGCTGCATATTCAACCGCATCGGGCACTGCGCCTTCATTGATTAGGGTGATGGGTTCACTTTGGAGAGTGAGGCCTGTCACTACGCTGTTGGTCATACGCCATCGGTAGGTGCCTGCATCGGCAGCCGTGGGTGTGGTGCGCTTAAATGTCTTTTGGGTGGCGTCTTGGTTTTGGGCGTTCACGTTGGTCCACACATTGTTGATTTGTTTTTCCCAGGTAATGGTAGAGCTTAGGCCGGGGTTGCGCGGGGTGATGGTAAACCCTGCCAGGCTAAAGGGCACACTAAGAAAATCGTTGATGCTTTTCTGGGGGCTGTAATCAACTTTGCTAATACCCTTGCCCACTATCGGTTCTAACTGCGAAAAATCCAGCTTATTGTTTTTGAGCAGCAAGGTAAGCCTTGCCTTGTTGGGGTGGGTGCTAAAATTGGGCAGGGTTTTAATCTCGTTGTCTTCGGCATGCACGTAGGTGAGCACCGGCAGGGTGAGGGCTGCCGCGGGCAGGTTGGTGAACTTGTTGCTGTTCACATATAGGTAGGTGAGTTTGTTGCTGCTGCCGATGGATTCGGGCAGCGCCCCCGAAAAACTGTTGAAGGCCAGGCTAAGGTATTGGAGTTTCACCATGCCGGTGAACAAGTTGGCCGGCAACTCGCCACTGAGTTGGTTGTTGTTTACATAAAACATCGTTACGCTGCCCAGGCCGCTGTAGGTGGCGGGTATATTGCCCGTAAACTGGTTGTTGTTGGCCACAAAGTAGATGAGCTTGGTCATCTGCCCCAACTCTGGTGGCAGGGTGCCGCTCAGTTGGTTGCCATACAAATAGAGGTATAGCAGGCTGCCCATGCCCGCCAGTTGTGGCGGCACGCTGCCGCTCAGTTGGTTGTTGAACAGGTAGAGGTACATGAGCTTGGTAAGGCTGCCCAGCGAGGAAGGGATGGGGCCCGTTAATTTATTGACACTCAGGTTGAGCAACAACAAATTGGAGAGCGACCCCATTGAGGAGGGGATGCTGCCACTCAGTTGGTTGTTGTTCAGATAGACGTACAGCAGCTTGGTGCAACTGCCCAGCGAAGAAGGTATTGATCCGGTAAGCTTGTTGTTGTAGAGATACAAGGTGGTGAGGTTCTGCAGGCTGCCTATGGTGGATGGAATGCTGCCGCTCAATAAGTTGCCATGCATATAGACGGTGATGAGCTTACTCAAGTTGCCGATAGATGTCGGGATGGAGCCTGTCAATTTATTTGTGGGCAGGTAAAGAGTTGTGAGCCCTGCCATGTTGCCGATATTTGCCGGGATGGAGCCCGACAAAGCACAGTTGGTCAGGTTAAGGGTGGCCAGTTTAGTAAGGGATGTGAGCTGGTCGGGTATGCTGCCGGTGAAGGTGTTGTAGCTCAGGTCTAATGTAACTAGGTCTTTAAGGTTGCCCAGGCTTGCAGGTATGGCACCGTTGCGCGCGGAATAGTAGAGGTCCAGCACCGTTAGCTTTGTGAGGGTGCCCACCCAATCGGGTATGGGCGCAGCGGTGAGCTTTATGTTGTAGCGCAGGCGCAGCTCCAGCAGATTGGTAAGGGTGCCCAGGTTGGGCAACAGCCCGGTGATTTGGTTGGTGGATAAATCGAGGTATACCAAATTGACAAGTGCCCCTAGGGCAGGCAACGTTCCATTAATTCTATTGCTGGAGAAGTTGATGCGCTTGAGTTGGGTGAGCGTGTTTAAGCTGGCTGGCAGTGGGCCTGTTAATTTATTGGAGGCCAGATTCAACTCGGTGATGTCGCCATTCTCCACTTTCACACCATACCAGGTGCCGAACTGAACACTGGTGGCCGTAGCGGGCCAGGTGGTGGGCCAGTTGGCTTTGTTTGTCCAAGCGGTGCCGGCTGTGGAGGTGTACAGGTCTTTGAGAGCCTGCAGCTCTGTAGCATCGGGCACCAGATTTTGTGCGCGGGCTGTGGCGGCTAAAAGTAACATGGCCATTACCAAACGCCAATGTTTAAAATGCCTTGAGGATGTGTAAAGTAGGTTCATGTGCAAAAGGTATTTTCAATTTCAGGGTTCAATGCCAGCGGCAATAAACTCTATTATTTCGGGTAGATCTTCCTTGAAGATTGTCCATACCATCTTTATTCCGGTGTTGTCGCGTGTAAACTGCAGGGTACCTTGCTTCCCCTCGCTTTCAATTTGAAAAAGAATCTGACCGGGGGCGCTGCCATTAGACCATGTGCCCCTGATCTCTACTACTTTTGCTGTAAGCCTCACTGATCCATCTGCCTTCTGCCATTCTACCTTGCCCGGTGAGCTGATCAGTATTGTAGGGTCACCAATCATTTCACCCGTGCGCAGGTACATGGCATTGGTTACGTTCCACCGTAGGGTAGACGTCTTCACATCCTGACCCAGGGCGTTGCTACCGATCCCTAATATAGCTAAAGTCAAAAGTAATTTGATAGATTTCATTTCAATGTGTGGGTTAAAAAATACTGATAAGATTTAAAATAAAATTCAAACTCGGTTCGATATTCTGGCCTTGTTCTCCTCCCGTACCTGTCATGGTTTTTGGATTACCGTCTGCTCCAACGTCCACCCTAAACCTACCCACTTGCATCATCATTGGGCTGTCTCCGGGCATGGTAAGAAATTGATAATGGATATCCTCCCGAAGGGCTTCGTACTTCAGTACGGATATGTTAAAAGCAAAATCACCTTTGGCTAAATTAACCATGTCAGTGGTGTCCACGGGCTCAAAACTAGTAGCCTCTGGTGCAGTTGGCCTAGAGGTCAATGCCCAGGAAATGGTAGGTGCTAAAATATTAAGAAGGTTGGCAAGAATGAAAACAATAGCCCAAGAACGAGCTATTTTGCTGAGTGAGGAAATCATTTTGGGCCTCGGCTTTTTGGTAAAGCAATAAAAGAAAACCTTATTAAATTAATAGATTTATCTTTACCAATAAAGCACGCAAAACTTACATGCGTCAAAGTGTTACCTTAGGGCAGGCCTCTAAATCTTTGACTTTGAACCGCATACGGCTATTGCCCAGCCCCATACCAAATTCATTAAGATTGAATTGAACCCATTTTTGGTTGATGGTTTTCTCTTTATTAAACACCACGAGTACATCGGTTGAACTGCTTAATCCGTACGTGCGGTTCAAAATAAAATCGGCTACAGGTATGGTGTCACTGGCACTGGTGGTCATGTTTACAAACTCTGGCACCCGGAAGGAAAGCCTTTGTACCATTTCGCTGTACTGGCCAAAGCCCTGCGATTGATCGAGTGCTTCTTTACCCGATTTGGAGAGACTGAGAATGAAGTAATAGTAGTTTTGGTATTTCTTCCTCGCCTTCTCAATGGCTTCTTTTGTGGGCTTCTCCCCGACCTCCTGTTTGACTAATAAATCGGTGGGGCGGTAGGTAACAGCTACTTTGTAATCGCCCACGTCATTGGTAACTTTCAATCCATTTCTCTCATCTTGGATATACACGATCAACTCTTTCTCGGTCGAGAAGATTTTTGGCTTGCAGCCTATCAACAACGCTACTAGTAAAAATGGCAATAGCTTAACGATCATTTGTGGATTACTTAGTCAGTCGATGGTCGATTGTTTATGGACGATGACCTTGGTCATCTGCCAGTTCACTTTCCCTGATACTCCGAGTTAAGACCCTCCAACACTTCTTCGGTAATGTCCATATCGTCTTCGGCATAGGCAATATTTCCATAATCGGTAGCCGCAAAGATGATGCGGTATCCTTTCTTCTTGCCATATGTCTTTAGATAGGCATTGATCTGGGTAATTACTTGTGTGGTCATCTGCCCATCTTCTTGCTGCGCTTTGGTATTCATTGCTTGCTGAAATTCACCCAACTGCTTCTGCTTCGATCTGAGCAACTCTTGCGTCAGCGATTTTTCCTTGGCGGTCATCTTCCCAACTTCTTTCTCATATTTCATAATAGCAGCCTGAAGTTCTGAAGTAAGCGTGTCTACATTGGCTTTCCATTGAGTGGCCTTTTGCTGGTACACTTTTTTGGCGTCTTGCATGCCTTTATAGCCATTGACCAATTTATTGGAATCTACATATACCATCCTATCGCGGCTGTTGAGATACCAAGCAATCAAAAGGCTAATGATCAAAACATTTACTATTCCTAAACCAATGTTTACTCTGCTCATCATATGCTTGTCCTATTTATGTATAGGCTGCAAAGATGTAGTATAATGAGGGAGATAAGCAAATGGATGAGTGATACATGTTGCACAGATCGGTTTTTCCTTTTTGTACAAATTGTAGATCGATCGTCTTAAATGGTGCGATATGAGAAAAGTTTCCCATATAATCGTGCGCAATACATGTTTACCTCCTTTATGTAAAACTATTTTGGTATCAAAGGCGAAATAGTTTTGTGTGTTATAAACAAACGGTTGGTGCTTAGGATTTCGATGAAACCGAATTTCATATAAAACGTCTTTGCAAAGTTGTCAATAGCTTCGACCATCACTCCTAACGAACCAATCTCCTGCGATGCTTTGTACGAACGTATTAGTGAGTCGGCCAGCAAAACTTTTCCAATCCCCCTGCCTTGATGCCTGTCATCAACCGCCAGCCGACCAAGGAGTGTTATTGGTGCGTTCAAATACGGCTGGTACTTTACGTTTGCCGAGATTGGTATATCCATCCTCGAAAGGGAATAAGAGCTTAGGGTATAGTAGCCGATAACTGGGGATTTTAGTCCACTGTCGTAGGCAACAAAGCAGCGCGTCAAATCAGCCTTAACGTCTTGGGAAGCTACACTTTTGAAGTAGCTTACCAGAGTGGGTTGCTTTGAGCATTGGAAACCTGATCGGTCATGGACATTGGGGCTTAACAATTCAAACACCATGTTCTTCGTAACGCGCGGTCAATGCCCCACTGCGTTTTTGAAAAGCCAATCTCAAAGCTTGATTGGGTGGCTCAGGGTTCTCCAAGGCTGAGAAAAATGATTTTCTAGCCTTTTCTGTGGTCAGTATTCCATCATGTTCAGCGATGACATAATATGCGTTTGTGACAGCGGCAGTGACAACAAAAGCATTTGTACTGCCAAGGCCAGATATAATCGCAGCCTTCTCCAAAATTTGTTTGTTTTCCCCGCTAAGGCGAAGATCTAGGCGTTCTTTCGACAGTACTTTTTGTAACACGCCACGTTTGATTTGACTTTGACGTTTTTTTATCATTTAGTAAATGTACGGAAATATTCCGTACATATCAATTACCTAAAAAATACGAACCATTTTTGTCGACAGGTGCCATAGAATGCGGGAGATAAACCAATGCATGGTGGCCAGATGTCGCAAAGAGTGGTTTTTCCTTGTCGTTCATATTTCTATTGCCAGGGCAAAATCAAATCAAGCATAACGCATAAACAACCTTATCCAAAAATTTCTTTTGAAGTAGCGAGTCATCTCTTAACTCGATGTTTTACTTTTCGTTTTCTCTTCTGCTGAAGCTTCCATAATTGAATAGGGCTTATTTCCTGTTTTCCGCACTCGACCAAAAACATGATGTAAGTGGCTGATACTCAGATAGCGTTTTTTGAAATTGGGTGTTGCATGGCTATTTTTAGGTATGTTCCTAAGAAAAATAAAGAATCGATCGGGTAGTAGTTCTGTACAAATAATTTCAAAGGCCAGTGGTAGGTACAA
>VYLP01000374.1_pt1 | contig 23168 bp, 24 predicted proteins | sample 5114311 | NCBI WGS metagenome assembly VYLP01 (sample SAMN12291775, study PRJNA351875) | freshwater metagenome | isolation source: freshwater lake | place: USA: Michigan, Lansing Lake | collected 2013-08-14 | reverse complement strand
AGAAGTATATAAATTAATCTCAGGAAAATATCAACTTCTAGAGAGTGAGAATAATCGAGTTTGGTTGCCAGAAATTGGCTTGGCGCTGGGTTACGAGAAAGGAGAACATATTGCCTGGTATCGGGAATGGTTATACTGGTATGACCAGTCGGGAAATCGCTATCTAACGGCTGAGGAAAGAGCGATGAACGCTGAGGCGATCGCTGCTCAAGAACGGCAAATTGCCAATCAAGAGCGCTTGGCGAAACAAGAGGCTGAACAAAAAGCCATCCGGCTGGCTGAAAGGCTCAGAGGGCTTGGAATTAACCCCGATGAAGTGTAAGGTCTGACTTCTCCAAGATATCAACAACAACCCGCATCACAAATCATCTTTTAACGATGCCATGAGTGCGTCGTGTTCCGCAGCTGTTATGCCAAGAGTTGCGGCCTCGTGCTGTAATTTTCTGGCAATAATAGATAAGCTGGGACAACCTACCATAAGGCGGACAATTTCATCATCCGGTATAAGTGCCAGTGCTTCCCTAATTTCTTTGGCTGTGCCTTGGATTACTGTTGCTTGTGTAGTCATGATTTTTGATCATTCTAGGGCTAATCCTAACATAATTCAGGACTTAGATGCTACCCATCAAAAAACCCCCCCAAAAAAAGAGAGAGGAAACCCGCGCCTCCTACCTCGTTCCCAGGTTCTACCTGGGAACGCTATTTTCAGGTTCTACCTGAAGAATAATATATTTAAATTAGGCAGAGCCTAAATATTTGGTTACAAGGTTCTACCTTGTAACCAGCGAAAACCCCCTCAACTGACTGAATGAAGGGGTGTTTGTGATATTTTGTGGGCAATTTAGCCAACTTTTGTGGTTTCTTTTTTGGCTGATTTGGATGGTTTTAGCTTGCGCTTGAGGGTTGAAGCTGCGCCAAGAGTCCCGATAGCAAACAGTCCAAGAAGAGAATTGGGTTCGGGAACAGAAACTTGTTTGGTGACGAAGTTCAGGGAATTAGCCATTAACCGTGCGCCGTCGGTGCTACTGACCCAGAAATCTGATCGAGCATCGCTTGATGGGGGATAAAAATTCAACCCAGCTATTTTGCCCGCAAATGTGGAGGTATTGACAGCGATTAGCGGCGCCCCATTACTCCAGTCAGCCACTGCTACTGCACCAGGGTTGAGAGGTCCCACTGTATTGTAGAAACTCGATGACCCGCCATTGAAGCTGGTAACGCCTGCGAGGATCGGGTTCGATGGATCGTAAATTGTTCCTAATGTTAGATTTCCGGGTTGGTTCTGTCCTCCTGGTTGCCAAACATCGTAGTTTTGCGCCCTCCACCGACCACCAACATTAATGCCAGAGATCCAGAATGAAAAAGTCGCTTGGACTACTCCACCACCCGCATCGACGTAATCTGCTAATACATTACCGAAAGTGGTTGGATTAGCAAAAGATGTATCAGAAAAGAACAGTACGGCGTCATAAGCCTGTAATTGCGCGAGAGTTGGGGTAGAAGAGCCGACATTCAGTATATCTACGCTCCCAGAAATCAGGCCAGTTCCAGCAATTTTTGCTTGAACGTCGTTGAGCCAGCTCGAATTGCCGGGAAAATCGGGAGCGGCAATCAGAACGCTGGCCAAGGCGTGGCTAGTAGTGCCGAAGAAAACGGTTGATGCCACAATACCAACTGAGAGAGATTTTTGACTCAGCACCGCTAAAATTGGATTTTTCATTTTTAGAATTAAACACGAATAGGGCTTAAAGAGCAACATACACACTTACCCCCCCCGCATTGTATCATAAAATACAATTTGATAAATCTTTACATTCTTCTAGGGCTGGGAGCATACCATTTTCGCCAATTGCCTTTCACAGAAGGGAAGGCTTCTCCTGAAACTGGCCGCGTGGCTAAACAAGAGGCTGAACAAAGAGCCACACGCCTTGCTGATTGGAATTAACCCCGATGAATTGCTAAAATGATTGAGAATATTTTGGATCAAAGGGATGAGCGAACCGATAACGATTGAAGATATTTACCAATTATTCCGCACTTCTACTGAAGAGTTCGATCGCCGTTTAAGAGAAAGCGATCGCCGTGCAGAGGAAGCAAAGTTAGAAAGCGATCGCCGTGCAGAGGAAGCAAAGTTAGAAAGCGATCGCCATCGGGCTGAAATAGAACGCCTCCTCACCCAATCCAAATTAGCAAGCGATCGCACCATAGCAGAACTTAAGCGTACAGTAGATAGCCTAACTACACGATGGGGGCGCTTCGTCGAAGAATTAGTAGCACCTGCGGTTTTGCGACTCTTTCAGGAAAAAGGCATTGATATTAAAGAACTTTACCCTCGCGCTCAGGTCAAACGCCAAGGTATTGCCATGGAAATTGATATTCTTGCGGTTGATGAGCGGGATGTCGTTTTAGTGGAATGTAAATCGAGATTATCTCAAGATGATGTCGATGAATTTATCGAAAAATTGACCCGCTTTAAAATTGCCTTTCCTCATTACAAAAACTATCAAGCTTACGGTGCAGTTGCCGGTATTGAAATTAACAAAGGCGTAGATCGCTATGCTTATAAAAAAGGCTTATTTGTGATTAAACCTTCTGGGGATACCGTAGTGATTATCAATGATGCCGACTTTCAGCCAAATACTTGGTAATTTTGCTTAATCCTTGTCCGCCTCGTCCCATCTCGAACGGCTAAATGTAGTCGTGCTAGGTCTCAAAAAACCAAAAAAAGAGAGAGGAAACCTGTATTCTAGAAAACGGGTTTCTTTGAGAAACCCGTTTTCTTAAGTGTCAGGACTGAGGAAAGACCATACAAAAGCCGAGTTGTTTTATTTTCATGAAAAGAAAAGGGTTAATGGTAGATGATTTGAGTGCCTGACATTTATATTTGGGTTAAGGGATAGGGCAACCCAAAACAATGACAAGCAAACAGAACATTAGAGAGCATACACACTCCCCCCCCCGCGTTGTATCATAAAGTACAATTTATAAATCTTTACATTCTTCTCCTCCAGGACTGATGCCCCTTGTATAGTGGTAGAGTGTAAGCCCTTTTTTCGAGAGGATTTGCCCCTCACCGGAACCCCAAGAGAGCCATCTGATCACTGATAAACTGTTGACTATCTAAATTACCCGTTAAGACTGCATTAGAGGTAAATATTTCATGAGCCAAACGATCACACCTTCTTCCTTAAAAGCTAGTTTAGCCCCCAATCCCACTAGAGCAGCAACGGTGGACGATGGGGGAAATGTGCTAGGGGAATTTCTGCAAGAAACTCTGGCCATGACTAAACGTCTGTTCATCCAATTACAACGTCGTCCTTCAACCCTAATCGCGGGGGTAATTCAGCCCTTTATGTGGCTGATTTTATTTGGAGCATTGTTTTATAATGCCCCCCAGGGACTATTCGGCAACGATCTCAGTTATGCTAAATTTCTCGCCCCCGGGGTGATTGTCTTTACCGCTTTTTCTGGGGCCTTAAATGCCGGTTTGCCGGTAATGTTCGATCGAGAATTTGGCTTTCTTAACCGTCTCTTGGTGGCACCTTTAACCACTCGTTACTCGATCGTGGCCGCCTCTACCATCTATATTATCGCCCTCAGTTTCATCCAAACCGCCTCGATCGTGGCCGCTAGTGCCTTTTTAGGGGCCGGATTGCCCAGTTTAGCTGGATTAGGTGCGATCGCTTTGATTGTGTTCCTAATCGTTTTGGGTATGACTGCCTTAAGTCTCAGTTTAACCTTTGCCCTCCCCGGACATATCGAATTAATCGCCGTCATTTTCGTCACCAATTTACCGCTTTTATTTGCCAGCACCGCTCTCGCTCCCTTAAACTTTATGGCAGATTGGTTACAAGTAATCGCTAGTCTCAACCCTCTCACCTATGCGATCGAACCGATCCGTTATATTTATTTCAATCAGCACTGGTCTTTTGATAGCATAGTCTTACAAACCCCTTGGCTTGACCTCAATTTCTTGACAGTTTTAGGCCTGCTCTTAGCTTTTGATCTGCTAATCCTTTTAGCAATTCAGCCCTTACTTCGTCGTCGTTTTGCTTAAATCAGTTATCAGTTATCAGTTATCAGTTATCAGTTTACTGTTCACTGAAAAGCCTGTAACTTTCTCAAAACCAAAAACAAGATAATTTTCTGAGGAGTTAGTTAGATTATGAATACTCAAAAAATGTTGATCAAATCGTCTTTATTTCTAGCTACTATTTTATTAGTCGGGGCTGATTTTAATCCGCAAGTGTTAGCTCAAAGCTTGAACCCCAGTCAGCCGGATTATCAAAAAAATGAACGTAGTTCCGATGGCAGGGATAGTCTCGGTGGTTTTAATCCTTTAGACTTGATTCATAATAGTAATTTTCGCCGTAGCCGGGACGGATCGGAATTTCAGGAAGACACCCTCAATAATATCAACGAAGCGGCCGAGGAGTTTAAACGCAAGCAAAGGGAACAAATAGAAAATCTGCAAAATCCTGCCCCAGAAACCAAATAAAACTCCTTTTTTGAGTAGTTAGACACAATTAATTGCACATATCTAACTACCTCTTGCCTATTGCCTATACTAAGCAAGAAGTTGATTTTGTTCAATGTTCTAGTATATATGATCGCTGAGTGCAGATGATCTTAGAAAGACTAATGACCGAAGATCATTGGGGGGGTTTATCTTAGACGAATTTATATTAAACTTAGGATTGGTTTATTGAATTATCGTCTTATTAAAACTGTGGAAGTAATGGAAATCGGGCAAAAAGTCAAGGTCTGTCGCTTAAGAGACCGCGTTAACTCGGACGTAGCGGGTAAATTGGGTAAAGTGGGTGTCATCAAAAACTTTAAGATGACCGATGGCAGCGGTGTTGGTGCTGTTGTCCAGTTCGATGATAAGACCGCTACTTGGTTTTTTGAGGATGAACTCAAACTCATCTAAATACAATGCTTAGGAATTAATTATGTCCTTAATTTTGACCTTTTTGGGCAAGGGGGGCAGCGGTCGCAGTACAATAGCGATCGCTTCGGCAAGAAAAATGGCTGGTCTGGGGTCAAAAGTTCTCTTGATCGGGCAAGATTCTGGTCCCGCTTGGGGATTACTCCTCAAGGCCTCCCCTAGCTCCTCCATTACCGAAATTGCCCCTAATCTCTCGGTTATCCAGCTTAGTAGTACTCAATTACTAGAAAAAAGTTGGGAAGAAGTCAAGGAATTAGAAAAGCAGTATTTGCGTTCTCCCACCTTGAAAAATGTTTATGGTCAAGAGTTGGGCATTTTACCCGGAATGGACCAAGCTCTAGCCTTAAATTTCCTGCGTGAACAGGATAAAAGCGGAAATTACGATGTCATCATCTACGACGGCAGCGGAGATATCAACAGTCTGCGAATGTTAGGGATTCCAGAGGTGGGCAGCTGGTATTTGCGGCGTTTTCGGCAGGTTTTCAGCGATTCCGAGATCGGTCGCACCCTTTCTCCCTTTTTCCAACCGATTGCCGCTGCCGTCCTGAATTTCTCCTTTAATCCCGACGGTTTAGGGCAGAAGGCTGATAATAACATTTTAGACGAGGGGCGCTCGGCTTTAGCCGATCCTCGGCGAGTTTTAGCCTATCTAGTCACCGATGATGATCCAATTGCGATCGCAGATGCCAAATATCTTTGGGGTGCGGCGCAGCAAATCGGTTTAAATGTGGGGGGAGTGATTTTTAATCGCTGCCAGAGTGCTACAGAGGATTTTGCACCGCTGCCGGCTGCGATTTTACCCGACCGTCAAGGAGAAGATTGGCAGGAGTTAATCGCCGAGTTACCCAATTTTCTCACGGTGCAGCCGCCCAAACCGTTAATAATCGATACGGCAGCCGCTCAGGTCAAGGTTTATTTACCCGGATTCGAGAAAAAACAGGTAAAACTGACGCAATCGGGTCCAGAATTAACCATCGAAGCCGGGGATCAACGGCGTAATATTGATGTACCACCGCCTCTGACCGGACGAGCGGTAAAAGGGGCAAAATTCCAAGACGGTTACTTAATTATTTCTTTTTAAGGGATTATGTCAAACACCGAGATAGAAAACAAGGACGATCGAGCGGCCAAAACTCGCCAATTATTGGGCATGAAAGGGGCCTCATCGGCAGAAACTTCCCTCTGGAAAATCCGCTTACAATTGATGAAGCCGATTACTTGGATTCCCCTAATTTGGGGGGTTGTCTGTGGGGCAGCTTCATCGGGTAATTATACTTGGTCTTTAGAAGATGTCTTAAAAGCGGCCACCTGTATGTTACTTTCCGGTCCATTGATGACTGGTTATACCCAAACTTTAAATGATTTTTACGATCGAGAAATCGATGCAATTAATGAACCCTATCGCCCAATTCCTTCAGGGGCAATTTCTATTCCCCAAGTAGTCGGCCAGATTTTGGTTTTATTAGCAGCTGGGTTAGGAATATCTTATCTTCTTGATCGCTGGGCCGGTCATGATTTCCCGATCATGCTCTGTTTAACCCTATTTGGTTCTTTTATCGCCTATATTTATTCAGCGCCACCTTTAAAATTAAAACAAAATGGTTGGCTGGGAAATTATGCCCTCGGTGCTAGTTATATAGCATTACCTTGGTGGGCAGGTCACGCCCTTTTTGGTCAGTTAAATTGGACAATTATGATCCTAACCCTCATCTATAGTCTGGCGGGTTTAGGCATTGCTGTAGTTAATGACTTTAAAAGTGTGGAAGGTGACGAAAAATTAGGCTTGAAATCCTTGCCAGTTATGTTCGGAATTACGACTGCTGCTTGGATTTGTGTGATTATGATCGATGTTTTTCAAGCGGGAATTGCGGGCTATCTGATTAGTATTCATCAGAATCTTTATGCCGCTATCTTACTGTTATTAATTATCCCTCAGATCACTTTCCAAGATATGTATTTTCTGCGAGATCCGCTCAAAAATGATGTCAAATATCAAGCCAGCGCCCAGCCTTTCCTAGTGTTAGGAATGTTGGTGACAGGTTTGGCTTTAGGTCAGGGGATACTCTGAAGATTGTAATTAATAAAAACTGGAAATATCCAGTTTATGGGACATAATCGCCTTGCATTGGGCTTCTGTTTACGGTAACTTGATCCGTCAAGAGGGGAGAAAATAGATTTTGAGTTCGATCCCCCCCTCGGTACCGATCCCCCCTTAATCCCCCCTTGATAAGGGGGGCATCTGACAATTTTTAACACCTGACTACTTAGCTCGATCCCTAGTCTTTTCGTTACAATCAAGAGGGAATCGATGCCGGGGAAAAAATTTACCTTTTTTTCTTCCCTCCGATTCGCCATTCTTGACGAACTAATCAAGAATAGTTTCTGTTTAACAAGATTGATTGAGACAAGTATCTCGAATCCTAGTAACCATGAGTAATACCAGTAACTTTCGTCAAGCTTTACGCGAGGCCAAAAGCCAAGCTCTTATCGGCCCCAATGTTATCCCCAAGGCCCTGCCCTATCTCGGTGGCGGTCTAATTTTGACTGCGGTGGGAACCTATGGCGGTTTAGGTGTGATCCAATCCTATCCCCAGATTTTCTTCCCGACTTTCTTTGTCGCTCTGATTGCCGAGATTATTTTATTTTTTGTCGCCCGTAATACTGCGGAAAGCGGCAATAAAAGCACTGCTCTGCCCCTGCTGACTCTCTATAGTCTTCTTTCTGGCTATACTCTCAGTGGAATCGTCTATGTGGCCCTAGGTACTTCCGGTGTTGGTTTGCGAGGAGTGGCAATTGCTGCCCTCGGTTGCGGCATCGCTTTTGTCTTGGGACGCAATATTGGCTCGAATCTGTCGGAAAAAGACGGTTTAGCACTGACTCAAACCGTTAGCATCGGTATTCTCGCTCTCTTTATTGTTCTCATTGGTCAGCTAATTTTCTCTATCTTTGGTGGCGCTACTCCCACCTGGTTAGAAATCGCTATTTCTGGCATCGGGGTTTTCTTGTTTGCTGGCTCCGCAGTGGTGGACTTTTACATCTTGCCCCGTACCTACAGAGATGAACAGTATCTCAGTGCTGCTTTATCGATGTATTTGACCTATATCAACCTATTTATCTTTATTCTGCGCCTTTTAATCGCTCTTAACGGTCGGGATTAGGGCAAATAGGGAGGAGTTAGAAATTAGTTACCACCTAAGTTCTAACTCCGCTAGAATGGTAAAGAAATGTAAACCGCCTGTAAAGATCATGACTGAACCACAACCGACTCAAACCCCCAAATTAGAAGACCCCAAATTTGGCTTTAATGACTATGCCGAGCGCCTCAACGGTAGGGCTGCTATGATTGGTTTTGTGATCACCCTGTTGATCGAGTATCTCACTGGCCAAGGTCTGCTATCTTGGTTAGGGTTACAGTAGTTTTTTAGGCTTTTTTAGGCATTCTAGGGGAAATAGAGCCTTGAGTGTTAGTTAACGCATACAAGCTTGATGATTTTCCCCATAGAATCCTTGCAGGACAGAATCACCTCGCTGTTGCGGTGTGCCGTGGGAGCGATTAGGAGCCTCAAAATCGCCCACTTCCGATGCCGCTTCCGCTAGAAGTTTTCCTGCTATTATATAATCCTGTTTGGATAAACCTCTCGCTTCGGTAAATAACCAGGAAAGGGTATCTCCCGCTAGACAATCGGCCTGTAATTCAATGCCGATGGTCATCCCACCCTCATCGATGCCACCGATACCCCGATTCCACTGAACAGCGTGAGCAGCCTCGTGAGCGACAGCGTAAAGGGGAAATAGAGGATTATCACTAATGCGAGTAACTTGCTGGAGATTGACGTAAACTGTATTATCTACAGTGCAGAAAGCCGCTAGGGAAATTACCCCGCAGGGAGTGGTTATCGGGCCATTGCTTAACAAATACTTAAAATTGATCTGGTGTAATTGAGCCGTATATTCAATTACCGCTTCTAGGGCATCCGTAATATCGTCTGCTTGCGCTCTCTGGGCTAGAGGGGATAAAATCAAGAGGGAACCACAGGAAACAGCAGATATCAGGGATAATAACCGTTTACGGCCAGAGTTAGGTTTCATGATACTAACAAAGTCGGGAGTGAGGAAGAAGTTTAATTGATCTGAATTAGCCTAGCGCTACGATCAAAATTCTAAAGGCTATATCTAAGACTTCCAGAGAAAATACAGAATTTACGCGACTTTTGATCGAAGTTTACAGAATTTGTCGTCAAGATTGAGGAAATTAATTTGGCACGACCACTGATTGTGTTGAAAATCTGCTCGTCAGTCAGGCAAAAAGCTCCCCATCAGGTCATTTCCCCATCTCCCCACCCCGAACATTCCTTACACTTGTACTACAAGTCTATCCCCATTTCTCGCAAACGAGCCGCCAGCCGTTGAGAACGCTGTCTTTCCGCTTCCAGAGCTTGCTGAGTAGCATTTAATTGCTCCTGTGCCGCAGCCGCTTGCTCCTGTGCCGCAGCCGCTTGCTCCTGTGCCGCAGCCGCTTGCTCCTGTGCCGCAGCCGCTTGCTCCTGTGCCGCAGCCGCTTGCTCCTGTGCTGCAGCCGCTTGCTCCTGTGCTGCTTCTTCTGGCAAGGGGATTAAATTGCCTTCTGGGTCATAAAATCTGGCCCAAATTGCCGTTTCTCGGTCAATAGTGCCTTCCCAAGTTCCCAACCAATAGCCCAAGGTTTCGCACCATAACCAGCCGCGCTCGTTTCGTTCTAAAGAATGGTAGCGTTGGTCGGCCCCTAAATGCCATCCTTGTAAAGAATTGCCATCAAAAGGATCGTAGATGAAATAATCTGGCGTGCGGAAGGTTCCCTCATAAATTGCCTTTTTTCGCACTTTATCGGTCTTGGCGGTACTAGGAGAGGTTAATTCCACGATAACATCAGGATAACGTCCCTCTTCTTCCCAAATTACCCAACCCTGTCTCGTTCGCCGTAACCCTGGTGTAGGGAGCGAATCAGGACATTCATGGCAATGCGGTGTCGGTTGCTTTCCAAGGGTTCACCATCATCAAAAATTAAGTCTGTGGGGGGTGGGGGGGGTTCCCAGAAGTCCTCGAAATCTTCTTCTATCAGTGCCGGAGAGGTGGCAGTTTCATCGCTTTTGGCAATCGTCATTTTTTCGGCCTCTCTAGGTGGGAGTATCCATATTTTTGACTCTCGATCGATTCTATGATAACTTCATTGCCCACTTGATCATCTTTGCTCAAAAATATTATTGATGAATAAGCAAAAAATTTTTAACTCGCCCCAGTCTTAGGTGTTTGCGCCGAAGCTTGAGATAATCAGATAGCTATCATCTCAAAAACTATCACCATGACGATCGATCCGCAACAACTCATCGAACTAGCTCTCAAATCGGGAGCGGTGGCAGCCGAAGTTTATCAATCTTCCTCCCTTTCCCATCCCGTTTTTTTTGAGGCTAATCGTCTCAAACAGCTAGAAAGTTCTGAATCCGTGGGAACTGCCTTAAGATTATGGCGCCAGGGTTGTCCGGGGTTAGCGGTGGGTTATGGTGATGTGGAACCGGAAATTTTAGTAGAAACAGCGTTAAATTTATCCTATCTCAATGCCCCCGAAGAAATCGAATTTTCGGCACCACGACGGGCAATTTATGACCCGATTGGGCAAGATGTGGCGGTAGAATCTTTAATCGAGATGGGTAATCAAATGATTGGCCAAATTCGCCAAGTTTATCCTGAGGTTATTTGTAGTGGTGAATGGGAATGTGAACGGGAAATCACCCGTTTAGTTAATTCTCAGGGTTTATATTGTCAATATACCGATACAGCTTTGAGTTATTATCTGGGGATTGAATGGGTGCGGGGGGAGGATTTTCTGGCGGTTTATGATGGGGAATATACTCGCAGTACACCTCATCCCGAAACGGTAATTAAACAGTTATTGCAGCGACTACAATGGGCAGCCAATAATGTGGATAGTCCCACGGGAAAATTACCAATTTTATTGACTGCTAATGCAGTTACCCTGTTATGGGGTACGGTGGCGATGGCTTTAAATGGTAAACAGATCCTAGAAAAGTCTTCGCCCTGGAGTGATAAAATCGGTCAATTGGTGATGTCAGAAAAGTTGACTTTATCCCAACAACCGGATCGAGAACCCTATAGTTGTCCCTTTGATGATGAGGGAACTCCTACCAAATTTTTATCTTTAATTGAGGGAGGTAGAGTTAAAGAATTCTATAGCGATCGTACCACGGCCAGATTATTAAAAACTACTCCGACGGGAAACGGTTTTCGTCCCGGTTTAGGGGTTTATCCTATGCCAGATTTAGTTAATCTAATCGTTGCACCGGGAGAGGGAACTTTAGAGGATTTAATCTCGCAAATAGATGAGGGCCTGGTTATCGACCAAATTTTAGGTCATGGGGCCGATATTTCGGGCGATTTTTCTGTCAATATCGATCTGGGTTATCGCATAGAAAAGGGCAAAATCACTGGACGAGTTAAAGATACAATGGTGACGGGAAATGTTTATACCGCTTTGCAGAATTTAATCGCTTTGGCATCTGATAATCAATGGAATGGTTCCTGTTATACCCCCTCGCTAATCGTTGATAGTTTATCGGTGGTGGGGTAAAAATGTTATCAGTTATCAGTTATCAGTTATCAGATGTGAGTTTTCAGTTCACTGTTCACTTTTCACTGAAATTAACTCAGCCTACTTTTTGGGGTTAATTTTTTGGGGCTTTATTTGACCTGAAAAGAGGGGGTTCGCAGGCAGGCACGGATTCCCAAGGCAGGCACGGATTCCCATTCTATAAGAAATTATCTGTCAAGTCGTGGGGTTTTGTCAAGCTTTTTGGGAAAAAAAATTTAACCGATACTCAAGGGGAGAAAATTGTCGGCAGAAATATTATTTAATCTCCCCCGTGAGTCGGTATTTTTCAGCTTGGGATTAACGCTTGAGTTGCCGAGGCACCAAGGCGATTTAATTGCCGATTAATTTGCCATCCGAGGAGGGTTAAACCCAACCACTGACTGAAAATTGCCAAAGCGAAAGAGGGAAGTGTAGCGTATTTAGTAGCGGCAATGGGAAGAAAAGTAAAAAACCATAAAAGCGGAGATTGACTGGGATCAACTCGCAAGACAACAAAACAGAGGAGGGGGAAAATAATCAAAATGCCGATGCTAGTGGCTGCCAGCAAAGCGCGTTTATTTGTGCGGGCTAACATCAATAATTGGGCGATAGCGGCATAGACTAAAATCATGTTCATTGCCAAGAGAAACCCGGCTGCAGCGGCTAGTTTATATTGATGGAGAGGGGCGATAAAAATAGCGGGAAGGATAAATAAAATAGCAATAGCGACGTTAACAGCCATGGCTAGGGTAGAAGGGCTTTTTTCGCCAAAGATTAAAGCTTTCCCCAGACTAATGCCCTTTTTTCCTTGTAGATGACGATAGCGCGCCCAATCTTGGAGAGTTTGACGGGGGGGAGTGAGGGCAAAAAGGATTAACAAGGCAAAAATTGCCACAAAAACGCTAAGAATCGCAAAATTATCGAAAATATAGCTCGGTTCCAGAGTTTGGAAGAAAAAACCTAGGCTAATAGCGCTAAAACAGCCCATCATCCAGTAACTTTGGGGTTTACTAACAAGAGTAGCGAGGGGATTATGGAAGCGACGCTGGAGAATTCTGGTTAAACCGTAGGTGCAGAGGGCAAAATTGAGCAAAATTAAGCTAATACCCGTTATAACCGATTGCCAGAGAGATTGACCGTACCAACGCAGATCAAAGATGTGTGAGATTCCTAGATAGTCTACCGCATCGGGGGGCAGAAAGGTAGATTTAACTAGATAGGGGAGGACAAAACTAGGATTAAAGGGAATTAACCAATCAAAGGGGCTAGGACGGCCGCTCTCTAAAGTAATCATAGTGCTACAAAACACAAAGAATAAGACTGTAGCACTGCCTAACCAAGGTTGAAATCCCCCTAACCATGGCGTGGCTAAAGCGAAACTAAGGGCGGCATGATAGAAAAAGGCACAACTAGCGATCAGAACCGCGTAGAAGGCTAAAATTAACGATAGGGGAATACCTGCTAATAAACCCGCCCCCAAGTGAAAGGGTAAAGCGAGAAGACAGACGAGATAGAGGAGAATGGGAACCCCGAAAATTTTGCCGATAAAAATCGTTTTGGCGGGTTGGGGACTCAGACGGATAAAATTAAGTGTACCCCGGCGCTCTTCCCCGGAAAGATCGGCAATTAATTGATAGGTTCCCACCACTAAAAGAGCGAAAATCCCAGTAATACTCAGAAAAGTGAAGATATCTAACCACCATAACTGGGAGATAATCATCCATTGACCATTTAAGTCTTGGATACAGTTACTAATCTCACGATAGTAGTCATCGGGGAGATTAACGGTACAGTAACGATTATATACCTCCACCCCCGCTACTGGCAAGAGATTTTGATAGTATAAATAAACTAATAATTGACCAACTAGGGAGATAATCGAGGCGATCGAGATATTTTTCGGGGTTAATCTTCCTTGCCATTCTCGCATAATTTGCGGGTTGGTTTCCGTAAGGCGATCGATTATTGTCGCTATCATATTTCTTTCCTCTCTACAGCCGTTATTAGGAGCTAATCCTAGATTAACTCAGTAACTTCTCGATCGGTTCAGGGTTGAAGAAATCCATCGAGATGCGGCTAAAATCTGGGTTCGGGAATCAAAAAGGGAAAAGTGCCAGACCTGGGAGCTTCTGTTTTACACTAGAATTTGGCCGCCTGAATCTAGATCTATGCCCACTCTGACCCTCAATTTTCCCCTGACTGCCGTTGTCGGCCAAGAAGCGATTAAATTAGCCCTACTCTTAGCCGCCGTGGATCCCGCCCTGGGGGGTGTGGTGATTGCCGGGCGTCGGGGAACCGCCAAATCAGTCATGGCGCGAGCGATACATTCCCTACTGCCACCGATCGAAATTATTGCAGGTAATGTCTTTAATTGTGATCCCAACAATGCCGACGAATGGGACGATCGCACTAAAGAAGAATATAGCAGTGGAGAGGTCCCCACGGAAGTTATCCGGGCCCCTTTCGTGCAGATTCCCCTAGGAGTCACCGAGGATCGTTTATTGGGTTCCGTCGATGTGGAAGAATCGGTGAAACAGGGGGAACCAGTCTTTCAACCCGGTTTATTAGCCAGCGCCCATCGGGGAATTCTCTACGTCGATGAAATTAATCTACTCGATGACCAAATTGCTAACCAATTACTAACAGTTTTAAGCGAAGGACGTAACCAAATCGAACGGGAAGGCATCAGTTTTCAACATCCCTGTAAACCAATCCTGATCGCTACTTATAACCCAGAAGAAGGGGATTTACGAACCCATTTATTAGATAGAATTGCCATTGCTCTTTCCGCCGATGGTGTTCTCAGTTTAGACCAACGAGTCACCGCCGTCAATCAGGCGATCGAGTATGCTGTTTCTCCCACCGCTTTTATCGCCCAATATGCCCAAGAAATCGATGATATAAAAACCGAAATTATCCTAGCGAGGGAATGGTTAAAAGAGGTAAAAATTAAACCCGAACAAATTAGTTATCTAGTGGAGGAAGCGGTGCGCGGTAGGGTAGAAGGTCATCGCGCCGAGATTTTTGCCGTGAGAGTAGCCAAGGCCGCCGCTGCTTTAGAAGGTCGGGATTTAGTCAGTGCCGATGACTTAAAAAGAGCCGTCGAATTAGTTATTGTACCTCGATCGCTGATTACGCCGCCACCCCCAGAACAGGAACAACAGCCACCACCACCGCCACCACCACCGGAACCGCCCCAAGACGAAAACCAGCAGGAACAGGAAGAAAAAGAGGAGGAGAAAGAGGAAGAAAAAGAACCAGAACAGCCCGATAATCTCCCGGAAGAATTTGTTTTCGACCCGGAAGGGGTTTTACTGGATCCTAGTGTGCTGTATTTCGCCCAGATGGCCCAGCGTCAGGGGAAATCGGGGGCGCGTAACCTGATTTTCTCGGAAGATAGGGGCCGTTATATTAAGCCGATGTTACCCCGGGGCAAGGTGAAAAGAGTCGCCGTCGATGCCACTCTCCGGGCGGCTGCCCCCTATCAAAAAGCCCGTCGCTTAAGGAATCCCGAACGTCATGTGATTATAGAAGAAGGGGATCTGCGCTCAAAACGGCTGGCCCGCAAGGCCGGTTCTTTAATTGTCTTTGTCGTTGATGCCTCTGGTTCCATGGCCCTGAATCGGATGCAGTCGGCCAAAGGTGCGGTTATGCGTCTGTTAACGGAAGCTTACGAAAATCGCGACCAGATTGCCCTGATTCCTTTCCGGGGTGAGCGAGCAGATGTACTATTACCGCCGACCAAATCGATTACCCTAGCGAAAAAACGTCTAGAAACCCTGCCCTGTGGCGGCGGTTCCCCTTTGGCCCACGGTTTAACCCAAGCGGTTCATGTGGGGATGAATGCCCGTTTATCGGGGGATATCGGTCAAGTGGTGGTTGTGGCGATTACCGACGGGAGAAGTAATATTCCTTTGGCGAAATCTTTAGGCGAACCGATTCCGGAGGGGGAAAAACCCGATATTAAGGCAGAACTGCTCGATATTGCCGCTAAAATTCGCTCTTTAGGCATTAAACTGCTGGTTATCGATACGGAGAAAAAATTCGTCTCCACCGGTTTTGCCAAAGAATTAGCCCTAAAAGCCGGGGGTAAATATTATCATCTACCCCGGGCTACGGAACAAGCGATCGCATCTATGGCGCGAGGGGCAATTGCGGGACTGTAGCTGGGGTTTGCGGCAAAAAGTTTTTCCCGGGGGCAGGGTGTGGGGTGTGGGGTGTAGGGTGTGGGGTGTGGGGTGTAGGGAAGGAAACCTCTTTCATCTGTGGGGGTGAAAATTTTTTCATCGGGACTGCCTCCTGCCTTCGTTATTGACTCGAATTTTGCTGATTTTCTGTTTTTTTACTGGTCTGGTGTGGCAGAATCCGGAAAAACTTAACAATAATCGGCAATAAGCGAGAGATATACTACAAACAAACATGAGCAAGTTTTAATTAAGATAACTATGAGCTTTCGATTTGGCAAAATCTTGATAGCAGGGGTATTAGCGACACTTTTGCTAGTAACTTCCTGTGCTAAAGCTCCCTCGCAATTTGACCAGGCGCAACAAGAAAGTACCGCTCGCGGGGCGGCGGCAGTGGTGAAAGAATCCACCTCTGGCGGCAGTTTTAATCAGTTTTTCCCGCCTTCCGGGGGAGGATACGAGCGCGTCTATACCCAGGAGAAAAAAGGCTTTGCTGAGGCAAAACTGAAGCAAGATGGCAAAGTTCTGGCTATGTTAGCCATATCTGACATCAGCAATAATCCCGCGGCGGCCAATAAATTCCAAGACAGTCAAACCACGATTAAAGGTTTTCCCTCTGTGGAACAGGGTGCAACCGCCAGCGCCGTTTTAGTCAATAATCGCTATCAAGTCAAGGTTTTATCGCGGGAGGCCGATTTTACCGCCAGCGATCGCCAAGCTTGGTTAGCTAAGTTCGATTTAGATGGTCTAGCAAAGTTAAAGTAAGGAGACATCCGTGAGTAAGCCAATTTTTGAACTGGTGGACGAATTACCGACTAATAATCTCACCGTCAAAGTTCTCAAAACCCTTGATTATGTCGTGCCGGGACAGTGGGATAACCTAGTCGGGTTTAAAAATACGATTATCAAAGTCACGGGTGAAACCGACGAAAGCATGATCCAACAGATTGGCGATCGAGCCGTTTGGTTGTTTAATGATAAATCCCAGGGCTATCAACGGGCGCTCTGGCTCTACCAAACCATCGACAGCGCCGATAATGCCCTAGCCACCGCCTCTCTTGCTAATGCCGTCGGTGGTAAAATTCCCCTCATGGGCGGTTTAATCGAAAAATTAACCCCTGCCCCCGAAAAAGCGCAAACCATCGATCTAACCCTGAAGTTAGTGACCGAATTAGTCGCTTTTTGTCAAATTAATGGCATTCCGGGGGATAGTATCGATGATTTCGTCGCTTCTCTGGGAGATTATAGCGGCGAATCCCTGATGCGGATGGCGGCGTTAGTTTGTTTGGATGGTTTAATTCCCCTGGGGGGCAGTTTTATCCGCAAAGTGGAATCCACCCTCAGCATTCTCAGGCCGGAAGAATTAGAATCTAACTCCACTTTCGGCAGTATTAAAGAATTGATTCCGGGGGGAAATACTGCCAGAAAATTAGACTTTATTGGTCAAAGTTTCGACTCCACTAAAGGTTGGATGAGTGGTTTTGTCAGCGAGCGCGATTTGACCCAGCAGGGATTATTGAGCAAAATTCAGGGATTTATCGACTTTTCTGCCGATAAATTGGTATATGTCGGTGCATTCCTCGATATGACGACTAATTACTATGAACATACTGGCATTCAAACCCTGGCTCGTCGTTTAATCGAAAGAGCCGTGGCGGAAATTTAAGTGGCATTGAGGGCAGGGATGGACAGACCGATACTAAATCCGCTTTTAATGGTATAATCAACCCCTAATCCAACTTTAAAAACCCACTTCCCACTCTCCTATACCTTTTCAAGAGGATTTAGTATAATATCCCCTCCTTAGTCCCTCAAGGTCATGAATCAGTCACAACTTATCCAGGCCGCTAAACAGCAAGATCCAGCCGCTATTATTGCTCTACTTAACCAAAGTCTCTTAACCAGAAAAATAGAGGTTGTTGAAGCCACCCCGCAAGAAAATGCCCTGACTCTAAAAGTTCAATCCAAAAATATACCCAATCAACACAAGTTATTACCTTTTTTGTCGGCAGAAATCAAAAGCTTGGGCATCGATGGATTAGAACAAGTGATCGTTTACGGTATGACCAAGGAATCTGATATCCCCGTTTGGCAAGAATCGATAACCCTGAGTCAAGATGATTTAATCGTCAATCATGTCACCAAATTAAACTCTTTGCCGACAATAACCGCAGAAATTGCCGAAAATAACCCGGAAGATGTCCCAGAAGCTTTGGAAGACTCTGAAACAACTGAAGAAAAAGCCCTAGAGAAACGGGAGGAGTTCACTGAAGCGGCTGAGAATATTGTGGCGACTGGTGAGGGATTTTCCCTATCTCATCGGAGACAATCCTCTTTTCCCCTCAGTATAATTTTGCCTTACCTAGCGATTGGTTTTGGTGCTGGAATTATTATAGGTGCTTACTTTGGCTATCAAAACGCAGTGAGTGAAATGCCCGCACAACCCGGAGCGCTCGAACAACCCCGATAAATTTTCTTGTCCCCAACCTGATATGATCGAAATTGGCGATCTTACGATTAAGACCAATGCAAAATTTTCCTATCTCCAAATCTCAATGATTTAGGGCTTTTTTTCTTGGGAATTTGTCGTTAAGGACAGCAGCACCAGCTTATTTTTTATCTTTAGCCCCACATATCTAACCGCTCATGTCTATTGAAGAAGCCTTGAAACTCCTAAAAGAATATGGCTGTATTCAACTAAAAATTGCCCAATCCCCTGAAGAAGAAGAAGCTCTAAGACAGGCAATTTTATTAGTTAACCAAGGTTCGGAATCAATTAATTTAGGTATCTGTGCCGATAACAATGAAGAGGGATTTAAAGCCCTGAAAATTTATCTACAAGCCCTAGGATACCCCCTACCTAATAGTCTCCCAGAAGACCAGCCAGAACCGGGAGCGGTGTATATTAAATACAATACCCAAAGACAAGCTTCCTATCTCGATTCCTACACGGGAACCTATCGCGGTGTTCTGATTTCTTGTCAATCAGAAAATGATCAATTAGTCGGTACTTATGGTCACTTTCCCCTCGATTTATTCTCTTAAGAGGCATAGTTTTTGGGTTATTTAAGCGATTAACCATCAGCCGGACAGTGATTACTGTTTACAAATAAGAGGCAAAAAGCTCCCCACTCCTGTCCACTGAATTCTCTTTCCTGACTCTTGTTAACTTTTTACCTGAAAAAAATATGTATTTGTTAATTCCAGCAGCGGGAATGGGTAAACGGATGGGCAGCGATCGCAATAAGTTACTGCTCACCCTGCACGGAAAACCTCTCCTGGCTTGGACTTTGCTGGCTGCCATGCAATCTAGGGCAATTATCTGGATTGGGATTATGGCACAACCGGAAGACTTTGAGGAGATCCGAGCAATTGTCACCCCTATAAATGCCCTTAAACCCGTGCAAATCATCCAAGGAGGTGAAACCAGACAAAAATCGGTTTACAATGGCTTACAAGCCCTACCAGAGGGGGCTGAGGCGGTTTTAATTCACGATGGGGCGCGCTGTTTAGCCACTCCCGAATTATTCGATCGCTGTGCCGCCGCTTTAGCCACTTGTCAGGGTTTCATAGCGGCGATTCCGGTGAAAGATACGATTAAAATTGTCGATAGCAAGGGTTGGATTGAGGATACACCCGATCGCTCGCGGTTATGGGCAGCCCAAACGCCCCAGGGTTTTCAGGTAAAATTATTAAAAGAATGTCATGAACAGGGCCGAAAATTAGCTTGGGAAGTCACCGACGATGCTGCCTTATTAGAAAAATGTGGTTTTCCCGTCAAAATTGTCGTCGGTGAAGAAACTAACTTAAAAATTACGACTCCGGGGGATCTGGCAATTGCCGAATATATTTTAAGTCAACGTTTATAATTTTTCATCTACTTTAACGCCGTCCCGTTTAACAATACGAGCGGGAATACCCACCACCACACAATTAGCTGGAACATCTTTGACTACCACTGAATTTGCGCCCACGGTGACATTATCGCCGATGGTAATGTTTCCCAAGACTTTAGCGCCGGCGGTAATCCTGACATTATTGCCAATTTTGGGGCGACCGCTTTTATCTTTATAGCCAATTGTTACCTGTTGATTAATCCAACAGTTATCGCCCAAATCCGCCATAACAATCGTACTAAAACCGTGTTGAATAAATAATCCTTTGCCAATCGAACAAGAAGAATCTAGAAATAAATAGGAACTTTCTCGATAGAAAAACCTAAGAATATACATAAAAAAACGGCTGAATGAACCCCCTTGAAAAAGACGACAATAATATAAATTTCTAAATTCTTTTGCCTCCAGACACAGAGCTAACAATTGTAACCAATCTGCTCTTTTTTCCCGGCCTAATAACTCTACCCAACGCCGCACATCACCTAAGATAAGTTCTCGATTGTTAGCTACCTGAAAAGCAATGATTAAGGGTGAGAGCCAAAGAATACCCACATAGAAAAATAATTTTCGGAAGAAACTTTTCATCGTTGGTTTAAAATAAGTGACAATAGACTTGCTTTTTGTTGCTATTGATTATAGTAGTATTGTAGCGAATAGTTCAACCGTCCCCCGTTTATTGGACTCCAACGATGTCAACTACCTTGCAGTTCTTGCCCGAAGTATCCGTGATCGTGCCAATTTATAACGGAGAGAAAGATCTACCCCCTCTCATTGATTGTTTAGCCAAACAGACCTATCCCCGTCAATTAGTTGAATATATTTTAGTTGATAATAATAGTAGCGATCGCACAGCAGAATTATTAGGAAAGGCAGCAGAAGAACAGCGGGGACTGAACCTGATCATTTTAAGCGAAAATCAGATACAAAGCTCCTACGCTGCTCGTAACAAGGGGATCAAAAGCGCTCGTTATCCTTTTTTGGTCTTTACCGATGCCGATTGTCGTCCCGCACCGCAATGGTTGACAGAATTGATCCAACCCTTTAGTGATCCTAACATCGGTCTGGTAGCGGGTGAAATTGCTGCCTTAACTGGTTCAACTTGGTTGGAAAAGTATGCAGAACGTCGTCACTTTATGTCACCAAAATTTCTTTTAGAACATTCTTTTTGTCCCTACGGTCAAACTGCTAACCTCGCTATTCTTCGAGAAGCTTTTCAAAAAGTTGGTTTATTTCGTCCTTATTTAACTACTGGTGGTGATGCCGATATCTGTTGGCGTATTCAACAACAAACCGACTGGCAATTAACCTACGCACCAGAGGCAATTATTTACCATCGTCATCGTTCCACCTTAGAAGACTTAAGAAGTCAATTAAAACGTTACGGGCGATCAAATCGCTATCTTCACGAATTGTATGGTGTCGAATTGATGCGACCTTTAACCAATCAAGAGTTATTTTTTACTCTCGGTCGTTGGTTATTAAAAGAGCTACCAGAAAATACTCTCAAGTTACTGTTTGGTAAAGCAGATTTAGTAGATTTATTGGCTACTCCCCTCGATTTAATTGGGTTTCAGTCCCGCAGCCAAGGACAAGCCACGGCTAAACTACCCGAAAAAGCTAAAGAAATCGAATGGCTTTAATTCAGTTATCAGTTATCAGTTATCAGATGTGAGTTTTCAGTTCAATGATTACGGCAAAAAAGCGCCCTTCTCCCTTTATCAGTTTTTCGAAGCTTTCTAGAAACTCTCTCCCTCACATCTGATATTTGTAGAGGGTAAAGGAATATGATCACCATATTCATAAGCTGTTTCTAGCCAAAGTTTGCGAGCATCATCAATATTAGCTAAGGTTTCCTCTATGGTTTCTCCCTGAGTGAAACATCCTGGAATATCCTTGATTTCTGATACATATCCCTCGTCATCATCAGGATAAATTGTTATTGGATATTTTCACCCCAAATAAAACTCTAATGATTCAAGCTTAGTTTTATTACTTGTACTCATATTTTTACCTCTTTAAAGTTAGCAAATAGGATCAATATATTTTGAATAAATATCCAGAAAACATCAAGAAGGGAATCAGCTTTAAACCTTGTCCGTCAACTATCCATTCCCCTATTCTGGCACTCCCCGCTTCAAAGTGGGGGACAAAATGAGGTAAGGTAAAAAAGCTGTGCCGATAACCGAGACTATGACCGTTGAATGGCAATCCGTCAAAACCTACGAGGATATTCTTTACCATAAATGGGGGGGAATCGCCAAAATCACTATAAATCGCCCCCATAAGCGTAATGCCTTCCGTCCGAAGACAGTTTTTGAGCTTTACGACGCTTTCTGTGATGCTCGCGAGGATGCGCGCATTGGGGTAGTATTGCTCACCGGTGCAGGTCCCCACAGCGACGGCAAATATGCTTTTTGTTCCGGCGGCGATCAGACGGTGCGCGGTCAGGCGGGTTATATTGGCGATGATGGCGTACCCCGGCTCAATGTGCTGGATTTACAGAAATTAATTCGCTCCATCCCCAAGGTAGTTATCGCGCTGGTGGCAGGTTATGCGGTCGGGGGCGGTCATGTTTTGCACTTGGTTTGTGATTTAACCTTAGCGGCGGATAACGCCATTTTCGGCCAGACCGGTCCGAAAGTGGGCAGTTTTGACGGCGGTTTTGGCTCTAGTTATCTGGCCCGGGTAGTGGGTCAGAAAAAAGCTCGCGAGATTTGGTTTCTCTGTCGGCAGTATAACGCCCAACAAGCTTTAGCAATGGGTTTGGTTAACCATGTCGTCCCGGTGGCGGAATTAGAGCAGGAAGGGATTAAATGGTCCCTAGAAATTCTCGAAAAAAGTCCCTTGGCGATTCGTTGCCTAAAATCGGCTTTTAATGCTGATTGTGATGGTCAAGCGGGTTTACAGGAGTTAGCGGGTAATGCCACTCTACTCTATTATATGACCGCCGAAGGAGCCGAAGGTAAACAGGCTTTCCTCGAAAAACGTCCCCCCGATTTTAGTCAATATCCTTGGCTACCCTAATCAGTGATCAGTAAACAGTAAACAGTAATCAGTGGGAAGTGGGGAGTGGGAAGTGGGAAGTGGGAAATGGGGAGATAGGGGAATGGGGAAGTGAGGAGAAAAAAGCGTTCGACAAAAGCTCACGCCGAAGTCTGATGGCTGATAGCTAAAAGGCTGGCTGCTCCTTCAGATTCAGGCTCGCCAGCTATCTTCTCGCTGGAATCGCCATTAAAACCCACATTCCGCACCCTAAGTGTCACAACGTCTCAAAAGAGGAAGGAGCGTGAGTCAAAATACTTATCTAGAGGAGTGAGTTGGCGGCAAGCTGCCACCAACTAAGCCGAAAATTTCAGGGTTCCCCCGGTCATTCTCAATAAACAGTGCTTGTTGAGAATGACTGGGCAATCAGACTTAACATCTAGGGGGAGATGTTCCAGTTGCTCCCTTTGTTTTGTCACCCCTGGAAGTCAATCCATCTGGTCAAGATAAGAGATAATATTCCTGGCCAGGTTTGG
>VYLP01000215.1_pt1 | contig 23197 bp, 18 predicted proteins | sample 5114311 | NCBI WGS metagenome assembly VYLP01 (sample SAMN12291775, study PRJNA351875) | freshwater metagenome | isolation source: freshwater lake | place: USA: Michigan, Lansing Lake | collected 2013-08-14 | reverse complement strand
TGTCGATGCTGCGCCCGCGCGTCGTCATCGTCCGACCCGAGCCCACCCTGACCCTCGCCATGGCCCCCCGCGTCGGCCTGGCGGGCGCGGGCGTGGGATCGGCCGCCGGCTTCTTCGGCATCGGCGGCGGGTTTCTGATCGTGCCCGGCCTGATGGCGTCCACGGGCATGAGCCTGGCGACCGCCCAGGCCACCTCGCTTCTCAGCGTCGCCGCCTTCGGGGCCACGACAGCCGGCAACTACGCCCTGTCCGGCTGGGTCGACGTCGGCCTTGTCGCCGCCATGACCGCAGGCGGAGTTGTCGGCACGCTCGCCGGCCTGCCGCTGGCGCGACGTCTCGGCGCCAACGCCGCGCTGGGCCGCACCCTGTTCGCGGGGCTGATCCTGATCGTGGCGGCCTACGTCGCCGCTCGGGCCGTGATGGCGCTCTGAGCGGCACCGCGGAGTTGCCGAGGTCTCGGATCGGCTGCTAACGTCGGGCTGGCAGCTCAGAGCGACGGGGCAAAGGTGGACCACTCCAGACTGTGGATTTCGGCATGGGTCGCGGCGGTGGCCATGCTGCTCGTCTCCTGCGCGACGGTCGAGCCGGGCGTCTACTCCGGTGGAGGTCGCGGGCTCCACGATCCTCATTCCGGCAACAATCTCCAGGATCTGCGCGATTGTCGCGAGATCTGGGACGGCGGGACCTATCTCGTCGCGGGTCCTGTGGCGGGTCGGCCGGGCAGCCGGATCGAGGTGCGCCACGCCCTCAACATGGGAAACTTGGCTTACAACATCCCGCTGCGCTGCGTGACTGAGTGGAGAGTGGTCCCCGCCGACGCGGCCACCCTGTCTGACAACCGTCGCTTTCTGGATATCCGCCCGGACGCCACGCCGGGGCAGATCACACTGACGGCGACCACCCGCGGGGACAGCACCAGCCTCACAATCCCCGTCCTCGATCCGGACACGCCCAATCTCTACGGCAGCTGGAGCCCGGTTGAGGCCTTCTCCTGTGCAGGCGAGGAAATGCCGAGCGTGGTCACCATGCTCCCCGAAGGTCGCCTCTTCATCGCGCATCAGAGCCTGGGGAACCGGCCGGGAGAGTACTCCTACAGCTTCGATCCTGACGCGGGCACGTTTTCGATGGGGTCCCTGACGGGCCGGGTGCGGTTCCTGGACGAAGGGCGGATCGTGTTTTCCGGTATTGCCTTCCCGGGGGCGCGGCCCCTGCCGCCGGTACCACCCGGTGCCCCGCCGCGGCCGAGCCCTTACAGTTGCGAACAGGAATTCTACCGCGTCGGTGAACTGTACTGACCGCCTGATCCCGCCATCAGGCCCAACTGAGCCAGGGCCACCCCAGCCTGCCGCGCCCGGCCGCACCCGGTTCGCGGGGCTAATCCTGATCGTCGCGGCCTACGTCGCCGTTCGGGCGGTGATGACGCTCCGAGCCTTGCGGCTCATGAGGGTGCCGGAAAGCGGCCTCAGCGGGTGTCGGCCAGGGGTGGGAAGCGGACATTGACTCGATCCATTCTGAGCCCATAAATCAACCCATGATTGCCTCCTCCATCCTTCTTGCGTTTGGGCTGGCATTAACGTTGGTCCCCAAGCTCTTTGCCGCACGGTCAGAGGCAACTCGGCTGCGGAGGTTGCAGGAGATCAGAGAGGGCGACTCCGAGAGGTATTTCGAGGAGGAGCGCGACCTCCTCGCCTACGGGTCCGATCACCGTTTTCTACAGTTCTGGCGGATCATTGGTGCCTCCGTAGCGGTCGTGGCAGCACTCGACCTGATCGAGCAATCGGGCATTATCTCGGGCTGAGCGCGACGGGAACTGAGGCCCTCCAAGGTCCGCAACGGGTCGAAAGCGGTCTTCACCGTCCAGGCGGAATCAAGACGTTCGATCCGCCGCCCGGAAGCGGACCCTCTCAGGGTCGCTTAGGGGTGGACATCAGACCTTGGCTCGATGCGAAAACGGCCCCGCTGTTTCCAGTCGGGGCCGCCTCTGACGTGACCGTCGTGCAAGTCAGGCCGACATCTGTCGCCGCTAATTGAAGAGCGCAGCGGCACCCGCCAGTATCAGGCCAAACAGGATCACCGCCCAGTCCGACCGGGTCGGCAGGGGGTCTGGCACGGGGGCTGGCGCGCCCGTGGTGATGCGGCCGATGCGCTGGCCGTAGGTCTGTGTGAACCACAGGGCTCCGTCCGGCCCCACCGCGATGCCGGTAGGGCTGCTGTCGGCGGTTGGCAGGGCGAACTCGGTGATGACGCCGGCGGTGGTGATGCGGCCGATTACGTCGGCACCCTGCGTGAACCACAGGGCTCCGTCCGGCCCCGCCGCGATGCCCCAAGGGTTGCTGACGGCGGTTGGCAGGGCGAACTCGGTGATGACGCCGGCGGTGGTGATGCGGCCGATGCGGTTGCCGTACATCTGCGTGAACCACAGGGCTCCGTCCGGCCCCGCCGCGATATCGAAAGGATCACTGCTGGCGTACGGCAGGACGAACTCGGTGATGACGCCGGCGGTGGTGATGCGGCCGATGCGGTGGCCGTAGGTCTGTGTGAACCACAGGGCTCCGTCCGGCCCCGCCGCGATGCCGTTAGTGCTGCTAGGGCTGCTGCCGGCGGTTGGCAGGGCGAACTCGGTGATGACGCCGGCGGTGGTGATGCGGCCGATTCGGTCGGCACTCTGCGTGAACCACAGGGCTCCGTCCGGCCCCGCCGCGATGTCAACAGGGTTGCTGCCGGCGGTTGGCAGGGCGAACTCGGTGATGACGCCGGCGGTGGTTATGCGGCCGATGCGGTTGCCGTAGTCCTGCGTGAACCACAGGGCTCCGTCCGGCCCCGCCGCGATGTCAACAGGGTTGCTGCTGGCGCTCGGCAGGGCGAACTCGGTGATGACGCCGGCGGTGGTTATGCGGCCGATGCGGTTGCCGTAGCCCTGCGTGAACCACAGGGCTCCGTCCGGCCCCGCCGCGATACCTCGAGGATCACTGTCGGCAGTTGGCAGGGCGAACTCGGTGATGGTCTGGGCCGTGGCCGTCGGGGGCGCGACGAGCGCAAGACCGATGGCCGCCATGACCATGGCGACAAACGTCACGACACGCGCTCTGAATCGTCCCCACCGCAGCGGACCTAGGTCGCCAAGGTTGCGTGTTTCGAAGGGGGGCGTGCAGCCCGGGTTGGATGAAAACTGCATTGGAACTCCGATTGCACGGAAACAGGATGAGGCGGGCCATCGGAGCCAGAGACCAACGATCTCTCACTGGGTCAAGCGGTTGCGGTGAAGTCCGCCAACGTGGCGGCCTGGGCGGCCAGGACCCGGCCCGGCCGGCGAACGTCCCTGAGCGACCCGTGGGATCGAGGGCTCGCCGGAAGCAGACGTTCCAGACGTCCGCAACGGGTCCAAACCCGCCATCAGCCCGTCGCGCCCGTCCCGCCTCCTCACCCCGCCCGATACCTCAGCTTCTCCAGCGCGCTCGCGGCCTTCAGCAGGGCGCTCGCCTCGCCCGTCCGCCCTTGCGTCAACAGCCAGGCCGCCCGGCGAACGGTCTGGGCCAGGGCCTCATGGGCGTCCACGCTCGGCACGTCTTCGCCCTCCAGAACGGCGTTCAGCGCCGCCAGCGCGGGTTCGGGCTCATCCGCCCCGCCCCGGATGGGCTTGAGGTCCAGCTGCCGGGCGATGGTCTTGCGCGTCCAGCCCTCCTTGATCGCGCGACGCCTCAGATTGGCCAGACCCACGTCGAACCGCCGCGCCACCGACGGCGCGGACTCTCCCGCCACATAGGCCTGCCGGACCCGCGCCCAGGTCTCCGGCCCCCGATACTTGCGCAGACGATGATGCTCCATGCGCGCATCATGACCGACCGGTGCGTCAGAATCGGACGCAGGCCTGCAGCATTGGCTGCGGTATCTGCGGTTTCAGCGGTGAATTGGCATGACCAGGCTGGCCGGCCTCGCCGATTTCTGCGGTCTTTGCCTAGTCAAAATCACCGGCAAGTATCGCCTCTGCAGTTCCTTCTCCCGCAAGCGAAGAAGGACCTTCCTCACGCATACCCCTGGATCGGCCGCACCTCGAGCGTGTCGGCCTGGATGGCCCCGATCCCCTGCGCGGCCGCCAGGGCCCCGGCGATGGTCGTGTAGTAGGGGATCTTCTGCATCAGGGCGGTGCGGCGCAGCGAGAAGCTGTCCTGCAGCGACTGCTTGCCCTCGGTGGTGTTGATGACCAGGTGGACGTCGCCGTTCTTCATGGCGTCGACGATGTTGGGCCGCCCCTCCAGCACCTTCTTGACGAAGCCCACGGGCAAGCCTTGCGCCGTCAGGTGGGCGTGGGTGCCGCCGGTGGCGATCACCTCGAAGCCCTGCTTCAGCAACAGGGCCGCGACCTCGACCGCGAAGGGCTTGTCGTCGTCCTTGACCGAAATGAAGGCGCAGCCGCCGGTCGGCAGCTTCGTCCCGCCGCCGATCTGGGACTTGGCGAAGGCGCGGGCGAAGGCGGGGGCCATGTCGGCCTCTCCGGGGCGCTTGAAGTCCAGCCCCATGACCTCGCCGGTCGAACGCATCTCGGGCCCCAGCACGGTGTCGACGCCGGCGAACCGGGCGAAAGGGAAGACCGCTTCCTTGACCGCGATGTGGTCGTAAGGGGCGTCCGTCAGACCGAACGAGGCCAGCGGCACGCCCGCCATCACCTTGGCCGCGATGGAGGCCACCGGCACGCCGATGGTCTTGGCCACGAAGGGCGCCGTGCGGCTGGCGCGGGGATTGACCTCCAGCACGAAGATGCGCGGCGCGTCGGAGTGCGGCTCCTCGATGGCGAACTGCACATTCATCAGGCCGCGCACCTTCAGCGCCCGCGCCATGGCCTCGGTCTGGCGCTTCAGCTCGGCGATGGTGGCGTCCGACAGGGACCACGGCGGCATGGAACAGGCGCTGTCGCCCGAATGCACCCCCGCTTCCTCGATGTGCTCCAGCACGCCCGCCACGAAGACGGTGTCGTCGTCGCACAGGGCATCGACGTCGACCTCGGTCGCCCGGTTCAGATAGTGGTCGATCAGGACCGGGTCGTCGCCCGAGACCCGCATGGCCTCATGGACATAGCGGTCCAGCTGCTCCCGGTCGTGGACGATCATCATGCCCCGCCCGCCCAGCACATAGGACGGCCGCAGCACGACGGGATAGCCGACGCGGTCCGCTTCCCGGGCCGCTTCCTCGGGGCTGCGGGCCAGGCCGTTCGGCGGCTGCAACAGGCCGATGTCGTTCAGCATGACCTGGAACCGCTCGCGGTCCTCGGCCAGATCGATGGAGTCCAGGCTGGTGCCCAGGATCGGCACGCCGTCCTCATGCAGCGCATGGGCCAGCTTCAGCGGCGTCTGGCCCCCGAACTGGACGACGCAGCCGATCAGCTCGCCCTTCGACTGCTCGACGGCGATCAGCTCCAGCACGTCCTCGGCCGTCAGCGGCTCGAAATACAGCCGGTCCGACGTGTCGTAGTCGGTCGAGACCGTCTCCGGATTGCAGTTCACCATGATCGACTCGACGCCGATGTCGGCGAAGGCGAAGGCGGCGTGACAGCAGCAGTAATCGAACTCGATCCCTTGCCCGATCCGGTTGGGTCCGCCGCCCAGAATAATCGCCTTTTTTCTGTCGGTTGGCTGGGATTCGCAGACCGGAACCTGGCCCAGCGCCCCGGTCTCATAGGTCGAATACATATAGGCGGTGGCCGAGGCGAACTCGGCCGCGCAGGTGTCGATGCGTTTGAACACGGGGCGGACGTTCAGGCCGCGGCGAAGCTTGCGTACCTCCCGTTCCGTCGTCCCCGTCAGCTGCGCCAGCCGCGCGTCCGAGAAGCCCATCGATTTCAGACGACGGAACTCGCGCGCCGCTTCCCCTTCTCCCCTTGCGGGAGAAGGAAGCGAAGGCAGCCCCTTGACCCGGATGTGGCCTTCCTCGCGCACGATGTCGGCGATCTGGCGCAGGAACCACGGCTCATAGGAACAGGCCGCCTCGACCTCCTCGACCGACAGGCCGTGGCGGAAGGCCTGGGCGATGACGCGGATGCGGTCCGGCGTCGGCTGGCCCAGCGCGCGCACCACGGCGGCGCGGATCGAGGTGTCGTCGACGCCGGCCTCCGTGCCCTCGATCTCGATCTCGTCGAAGCCGGACAGGCCGGTCTCCAGTCCGCGCAGCGCCTTCTGCATGGATTCCTGGAACGTTCGCCCGATGGCCATGACCTCGCCGACCGACTTCATCGAGGTCGACAGCAGGGGCTCCGAGCCCGGGTACTTCTCGAAGGCGAAGCGCGGGATCTTGGTCACCACATAGTCGATCGACGGCTCGAAGCTGGCCGGGGTGACCTGGGTGATGTCGTTCTGCAGCTCATCCAGCGTGTAACCGACTGCCAGACGCGCCGCGACCTTGGCGATCGGAAAGCCCGTGGCCTTGGACGCCAGCGCAGACGAGCGCGACACGCGCGGGTTCATCTCGATGACGACCATGCGGCCGTCCTTGGGATTGATCGCCCACTGGACGTTCGATCCGCCCGTCTCGACCCCGATCTCGCGCAGCACGTTGATCGAGCCCGTGCGCATGCGCTGATATTCCTTGTCGGTCAGCGTCAGGGCAGGGGCCACGGTGATCGAGTCGCCCGTGTGGACGCCCATCGGGTCCACGTTCTCGATGGAGCAGACGATGATGCAGTTGTCCGCCTTGTCGCGGACGACCTCCATCTCATACTCCTTCCAGCCCAGCACGCTCTCCTCGATCAGCACCTCGGTAGTCGGCGACAGGTCGAGACCGCGCAGGACGATCTCCTCGAACTCCTCGCGGTTATAGGCGATGCCGCCGCCGGTGCCGGCCAGGGTGAAGCTGGGGCGGATGATGGCGGGCAGGCCGACGAACTCCAGCCCCTCCAGCGCCTCCTCCAGCGTATGGGCGGCCTTGGAGCGCGGGCTCTCCAGCCCCAGCGTGTCCATGGCGTCCCTGAACTTCTGCCGGTCCTCGGCCTTGTCGATGACCTCCGCCCGCGCCCCGATCATCTCCACGCCGTACTTCGCCAGCACGCCCGACGCGTCCAGCGCCAGCGCGGTGTTCAGCGCCGTCTGCCCGCCCATCGTCGGCAGCAGGGCATCGGGCCGCTCCTTGTCGATGATCTTCTCGACGAACTCCGGCGTGATCGGCTCGATATAGGTCGCATCCGCCAGCCCGGGATCGGTCATGATCGTCGCCGGGTTGGAGTTGACCAGGATGACCCTATATCCCTCCGCCTTCAGAGCCTTGCACGCCTGGACTCCGGAGTAGTCGAACTCGCAAGCCTGACCGATCACGATCGGCCCCGCCCCGATAATCAGGATAGACTGGATATCCGTGCGCTTGGGCATCTCAGCCTCTCCTCAGTTCGTCACGACCGCGCACTCCCAGCCGTCGTAGTCCAGCTGGAAGGCCGCGGCCCAGGATTGCATCATGGCGCTGACGGGCGTGAACGACGCCTCATCGACCGCCATCGTGGTTTCGAGCACCGTCGTCTCGCCCTGCCCGGACGTGACGAAGCCGGCGCGGCGCGCGACCTCGTTCAGGTCGTCGTGGTCGCCCTCGCCATGGAAGAAGAACAGGGTGTGGCGCGGCGTGACCCCCGAATCGCCATGCTCGGCCAGGGTCGCGCGGACCATGGCGTCGCGCTCCTCGTGGCTGATGACGTCTTCGTACACAGGTGGGTCCTTGTCGCGCGCAGGCTCGCCGCGCGTCACGGCCAGGGCGGGCTGCGGCGGCGGGCGATGCGGGTTGTCGGCTAAGCGGCCCGTTTAGAGAGGGTGTGTGGCGTGCGCAAGGATGTGCCCCCTTGAAGGGCCGCGTTTCCTGCCTTTCGGTCCAGTCCTTCCCGCCGCCAAAAAGGAAAAAGGTTCCCGGGCCTTCGCCCGGGAACCTCTCCTTGCCGACCTGATCGGACCAGCCCTGATCAGTAGCTCGTTGCGATACGCAGGAAGAAGTACCGGCCGATCGCGGAGACCGGCGTCGTGACCGAGGCGATGATCGGCTCTTCATTGGTCAGGTTGTTGACGCCGAAGGTGACCGAGTGCTGCTCGGACATATCCCACCGGACCGAGGCGTCATGGACCCAGGTTTCGTCCGCGAAGGCGATGTTGAAGTTCGCGGCGTTTTCGATCTCGACGGCAGGCAGGCCTTGCTCACCCAGATACTGGTGGTTCGTATTCACGGTGAAGTCGCCCACGCTCCAGCGAACGCCGACGTTCAGGGACAGTTCTGGATTGTTGATTTCCAGCTTTTCCGGGTTGGCGCGCGTCGGGTCCGTGGCGAACGGGAAGTCGTTGCGATCCTCGACATGGGTGCCGCCGACCGACAGACCGACATTGCCCCACGTCGGCTGCCCCAGATCGGCCAGATCGAACTCATAGCTGACGTTGAAGTCGATGCCTGAGGCTTCGAGCCCAGCGAAGTTCAACTGCGACGTCGTGATGGAGTTGAACCCGAGGAAGGTCGGCGACGCCGAGTTCCGGTTCCGGGTGAACTGGGTGCAGAAGACGCTTTGCAGGTTCGGCCCGTCGTAGCAGCTGTCGACGATGTCCTGGACCGTGACCGACGAAATCGCGTTGCTGATCTCGACGTTGTAATAGTCGACCGTGATCGACAGGCCGGGGATGAAGCGCGGCTGCAGCACCACGCCGTAGGTGAAGCTTTCAGACTCCTCCTCGCTCAGGTTCGGGTTGCCTCCGGCGCGGCCAGCGAACTGGCTGGTCAGCGGGTCGGTAAACCCGGCCGGGATACCGTCGGCGCGGCAGTTGGCCAGTCGATTGGCCGGGTTCGGCCCGAGGCGGATGTTGTTCTCATCGCAAGGGTCGATCGGGCGCGCATTGAAGGTGCTGACCGGCGCGAACAGTTCGGAGATGTTCGGAGCGCGAACGGTCTGGGCCTGACCGCCGCGGAAGCGGATGTCAGGGATCGGCGACCAGATCAGGTCGTACTTCCAGGTCGTCGTCGAACCCACGGTCGAGTACTCGCCCGCCCGAACCGCCCCGGTCAGGGTCAGTTCATGGGCGAATGGCAGATCGGCCAACAGCGGAGCCCGGATCTCCGCGAAGATTTCCTGAACGTCGAACTCGCCGCTGACGTCCGCCACGCTGCGGCTTTCGAAGTTGAAGCCCTGGTTCACGAAGTCATCGCCGTCGAAGACGCTCTCCTCCTTGCGGTACTCCCCGCCGATCACGAAGGCGACGGGGCCGCCCGGCAGTTCGAACAGCGACGATGAGTCCCCGGACAGAAGGCCGGTCAGGACGGTTTGCTGGATCGTGAAGACATCAACGGCAGAGTAGTCCAGGAACGCCAGCGCCTCGGGGCTCGCGCGGTTGAGGCCGAACAGGTTCAGGGGCTGACAGGGCGATCCCGCACCGGGCCTGAAGGTGTTAAACGGAATTCGGCCGCCCGGGTTGGGGCCGAGCTGGCCTTTGCGCGGCAGGGCCGTTGGATCCAGCGTCGAGCGACACACGATCTGCCCGTTCGGGGCCCGCACGGCATCGATGGCAGCGAAATAGCGGTCCTCAAGTCGCGCCTTGCTGGAGGACTCGCCCTCTGTACGCCCGTAGTTGAGCGACACGTCGTACGACAGGTTCCAGCCCAGGTCCCCGCGGGCGCCAATGACCGCTCTGTAGGTCTGGCGCTCGTCATGGATGGCGGGGTCGAACAGATCAGTATTGTCTCGACCCAGCAGCACCCTGGCGATCCCCGCGATGGATGGATCCGCCGCGATCTCAGCATTGATGATCCGCAGGATTTCGGTCGGGATGAAGGGGTTGTCCAGCGCGATCGGGATGGAGTCGTCGAAGGTGTTGTACGGGTTGTAGCTGGTCGCGTCGGTGTGGACCGCCTTCAGTTCCGCGTAGGCTTGGAAGGCCGGGCTGACTTCATAGTTGAGGAACAGGTTGGCCGAGATCTGACGCTCGTCGGGCACCAACGACTGGCCATCGAACGTCTGGGCGGCACCGTCGCCGCCAGACTGGTTGATGCCGCCCGCATAGACGCCATCGACGAACGGCCGAACCTGACCGGTGATCGGGTCGATCACATAGCAGCCATAGCCTTCACGGCCTGCACGGCTTTCGTTGCAGTCGTTGACGCCATCGCGATCGATGTCCTGGAAGGTCGACAGGAAGCGGGCCGGTGCCGAGAAGCCGCTCCCGTCGGTATCAAAGCCGATCAGGCCGCTCGTGCTGGACACATCGAACGTCGGGCGGTTGATGAAGCTCCGCGCGGTCGCTGCGCGCGCCCTCGCGACCAGGGCCGGATCCGTCCCGGCGAAGCGCGGGTTGTTGCCCACCAGGATCGTCCGCCCAAGCGCGCGTTGTCCCGGGGGTAGCGGGTCGCCTTGCTGGAAGAACAAAGCAGGGCTGGGGTAGTCATCAGCGAGGAAGTTGCCGCGCGTGAAATCGCGATCACCGTAGAACACGGCCTGACGGTCATAACCCTCCAGTGCCAGGGTGACGTTGCCCCGACCGCCGTCGAAGTTGCGGCCATAAAGCGCCGATGCGAAGAATTCCTCGCCATCGCCCTCGCCCGACATGCCCGTCTGAACCGTGTACTCCTGGCCCTCGAAGTCATCCTTGATGATGAAGTTCACAACCCCCGAGACGGCGTCCGAACCGTATATGGCAGAGGCCCCGCCCGTGAGCAGGTCCACGCGTTCGACCAGGCTCGACGGGATCGAGGAGATGTCGACAGCGGCCGATCCGGGAACGCCGGGCACATGGCGGCGTCCGTTGACCAGCACCAGTGTGCGGTTCGACCCGAGGCCCCGCAGATTCAGCGTCGCCTGATTCCCGTTGGCTTGAGCCGAGCTGGTCGAACTCAGAAGGGCGGGCAGTGTGTCGAGGATGTCTGCGATGGCCACGGTTCCCTGAGCCGCGATCACTTCGCTGCTCAGCACCTGAACGGGTTGGGCGGACTCAAGGACCGAACCGGTGCTGATGCGCGAGCCGGTGACAACGATTTCCTCGACCTCGGTCACTTCGCCGGGATCCTGAGCCAGCACGGGCGAGGACATCAGGGCGGCCAGGCCGACACCGACCAGCCAGGAGGTACGAGAGAACTTCAGGGTGCGCATATTTGTTTCCTTCGCGGACGCAGAACGGTCACGATGAAAGCAGCTTTTTGCGTTGCAGCGTCAACGTCAACGTGTCTGCGATAGACCTGTCGATTTTGTCATCAAAGGGTCACCCGGAAACCACAATTCTGCAGTGGACGACCGGCCCCGTTCAGGATGTCCGCCCCGCGATCCAGCCGGGCAGGTCGGCGATGCTGTCCAAAAACCCGTATCGCGGATGATCCACAGGCGGCTCGGCCACCTCATGGGCCCAGGTGACATGGTAGGGAATGTGGACAGCGAACGCCCCTGCCTCGATCGCTGGCAGCACGTCGGACTTGACCGAGTTTCCGGCCATCACGGCCTCGTCGGGGCCCGTGCCGTGGCGGCTGAACACCGTCTCATAGGTGCTCCGGTCCTTCTCCGAGACGATCTCCACGGCGGCGAACAGGTCGCCCAGTCCGGAAGCGGCCAGCTTGCGCTCCTGGTCCAGCAGATCGCCCTTCGTGATCAGCACAAGGCGATAGCGCTCTGAAAGCGCCGCCAGGGCCTCGTCGACACCCGGCAGGGTCTCGACCGGATGGGCGATCATCTCGCGGCCGGCCGCCAGGATCTCGCGCACCACGCCCGGAGGAGGCTCGCCCTCGCACAGCTCCATGGCGGTCTCGATCATCGACAGGGTGAAGCCCTTGATGCCGTAGCCATAGAGACGAAGGTTGCGCCGCTCGATCTCGGCCAGCCTGGCCTCGATCAGGTCATTGTCGTGCTCGCCCAGAAGGTCGAGGAACCGCGCCTGGGTCAGGCGGAAGATCGTTTCATTGTGCCAAAGGGTGTCGTCCGCATCGAGACCGACGGTGGTGATGGGCATGGCGGGCCTCCGTTCGAGGCGCGCCGCATCGTCGCGACCGCCCCCGTTCGTCAATCTCGGGCTTGACCCGAGGATCGGACGTTCCGCAAGGCCGGTGCTGAAATTGTCGTGTGACGAAACCGCCATCGCCCGCGCGGCGCATCCGATCCTCGGGTCAAGCCCGAGGATGACGGCGAGAGGTTGGACAGATGACTGACACGTCAGCAGTGGTGATCGGCGCTTCGGGCGGTGTGGGCGCAGCCCTCGCCGACGCCCTAGAGGCCTCGGGTGACTATGGGGTGGTCCATCGCCTTGCCCGCTCGGCATCCTGGCCCGACCATCTGGACCTTGAGGATGAGGCGTCACTCACTGCCGCCGCAGAGCGTGTGCGCGCCGGGCCGCCGCCGACGCTGATCCTTATCGCCACAGGGGTCCTGCACAGCGGCCACGACCCCGAGCGAACCTACAAGGCGATGACCACCGAGCACCTGCTGCGCGACTACCGGATCAACACGGTCGGCCCGGCGCTGGTGATGAAGCATTTCGCGCCTCTCATGCTCCGGGAGCAGCGCGCGGTCTTCGCCGCCCTGTCTGCACGGGTCGGCTCGATCAGCGACAATCGTCTGGGCGGCTGGCACAGCTATCGCGCGTCCAAGGCCGCCCTGAACATGCTGTTGCGCAATCTCGCCGTGGAACTGGGCAGGTCGCACCCGCAGGCGGTGGTGGCCGGCCTGCATCCGGGGACGGTCGACACCGGCCTGTCCCGGCCGTTCCAGAAGGGCGTGGCCGACGGCAAGCTGTTCGCGCCCGCCTATTCGGCCGAGCGGCTGCTGGCGGTGCTGGACGGCCTGACCCCGGCCGACAGTGGCGGCGTCTTTGCCTGGGACGGAGCGCGGATTCCCGCCTAGGTCCGCGTTGACCGAGGGGCGACGCCTCTGTAGCTACGCGGCCGTTTGTTCGCCGGGATTCGGTGTAAGGGACGGGCCCATGACCACTTCGCTTCTTCCCGGCTGCACCGGCGTCCTGGCTCTGGCCGACGGCACGATCTTTCAGGGGATCGGTGTCGGCGCGACCGGCTCGGCGCTGGGCGAGGTCGTCTTCAACACGGCCATGACCGGGTATCAGGAGATCCTGACCGACCCGTCGTACATGAGCCAGATCCTGGCCTTCACCTTCCCGCACGTCGGCAACACCGGCACCAATGTCGAGGATATCGAGCAGATGGGCGGGGGCTCTGACACCTCCGCGCGCGGGGCGGTGTTCCGCGACCTGCCGACCGACCCGGCCAACTGGCGCTCTGACGCCTCGCTCGACGCCTGGATGAAGCGGCGCGGCGTTGTCGGCCTGTCGGGCATCGACACCCGCGCCCTGACCCAGAGCATCCGCGACAAGGGCGCGCCGCACGCCGTCATCGCCCACAATCCCGAGGGCCGCTTCGACCTCGACGCCCTGGTCGCCGAAGCACGGGCGTGGACCGGGCTCGTGGGCCTCGATCTCGCCAAGCCGGCCTCGACGCTTCAGGCCTTCGACTGGAACGAGGCCCTGTGGGACTGGCCCGAGGGCTATCCCCGCGTCGATGCTTCGGCCAAGTCGGTCGTGGTCATCGACTATGGGGTCAAGCGCAACATCCTGCGCGCGCTGGCCTCGACCGGCGCGAAGATCACCGTGGTGCCGGCCACGACCTCGGCCGAGGACGTGCTGGCCCGCAACCCGGACGGCGTGGTGCTGTCCAATGGTCCGGGCGATCCGGCGGCGACGGGTGAATACGCCGTGCCGGAGATCCGCAAGCTGGTGGACAGCGGCAAGCCCATCTTCGGCATCTGCCTGGGTCACCAGATGCTGGCGCTGGCCTTGGGCGCGAAGACCGTGAAGATGGATCAGGGCCACCACGGCGCGAACCATCCGGTCAAGGATCTGACGACCGGCAAGGTCGAGATCGTCTCGATGAATCACGGCTTCACCGTTGACCGCGACAGCCTGCCCGACGCGGTCGAGGAAACGCACGTGTCCCTGTTCGACGGCACAAACTGCGGCATCCAGCTGAAGAACCGGCCGGTGTTCAGCGTCCAGCATCACCCCGAGGCCTCCCCGGGGCCGACGGACAGCCTGTATCTGTTCGACCGTTTCCGCGCCCTGATGGGCGCCTGATCGTCGTCATCGGCGTGTCGAACGCGGCGTGCTAGCGTCGCGTCATGAGCCAGCGTTTCCTTGTCCTGTTTCTTGGCCTCCTGTTGCTCGGTGCCTGTGCCGGCGGGCCGAGGTCCAGTTTCGAGCTTCAGGACCGGCAGGCGGCCCGGCCCATGGGACTGTCGTCCACCGACCGATATCCAATTCGCGTCTATCTGGACGAGGCCCGGCGCGTCGCCCTGTTCCGCCAGGCTTTCCGCGAGGGCGTGCCGCGCGGCCCCGACGGTGTTCTGGACATCATCACCCTGTCAGGCGGCGGCTCGAACGGGGCCTTCACGGCGGGCCTCATGCTGGGGTGGACCGAGAGCGGCGGCCGGCCGGATTTCGAGGTTGTCACCGGCGTATCGACCGGCGCTCTGGCCGCGCCCTTCGTCTTTCTGGGTCCAGACTGGGACGACGAGCTGGAGGAGGCCTATACCGGTGGAGCTGCCTCCAATCTGTTGCAGTCGCAGGGTCTGGGCGTCTTCTTCGGCTCGGGCATCTACAAAAGTGAGCCCTTGCGCGCCCTGGTCGAACGCTATGTCGACGAGGCCATGCTGCTGGCCATCGCCGCCGAGCATGAGAAAGGGCGCGTCCTTCTGGTCGCCACGACCGATCTCGACAGCCAGCGCGGCGTCAGCTGGGATCTGGGGGCCGTCGCCGCCGTTGGCACGCCCGAGGCACTGGAACTGTTCCGCAGCGTCCTGGTGGCCTCGGCGAGCATTCCGGGGGCCTTTCCGCCGGTTCTGATCCCGTCGAACGCCGGGGATGTGGTGTTCGAGGAGATGCACGTCGACGGCGGCGTCACGACCCCCTTCCTCGCCGTGCCAGAGACGTTGTGGTCCTACCGCGAGCCTCAGGGCGGTTTGAGCGAAGCCAGGTTCTACGTGATCATCAACGGGCGCCTCGCCCCATCTTTCGACGTGACCCGCGACAGCCTGGCCGGTGTGCTGGGACGCAGCGTCGATACCCTGCTGCGGTCTTCGTTGATCGCGACGCTGGAGGGCAACCGCGCCTTCGCTGCCCGCAATGAGCTGTTCTTCCGCTACGCTGCCTTGCCCGACGACGCGGATGCCTCCGCGCTGGACTTCAGCCCGGAGGCCATGCGGCGCGTGTTCGACATCGGCCGCTCCGGGGCCCTGTCCGGGACCATCTGGCGCTGAGGTCAGGGCAGGGGCGCGAACCGTTGCGCCCCGCGTAGAGCCGAGGCCTTTTTCACCGCGACCGGCGCGGCGTGTAGCCAGTAGTCGGCGTCTTCGGCTCTGCCGCAGGCCTTGCGCTCCAGTCCGCGCAATCGGCGATGGGCGGCGTTTTCGAGCAGGCGCGCGTGCAGCGCTCGCGGCGTCAACTCAGGGATGGCGGGGGAACCGGGGACGGCGACGGCGTCGGGGCCTTGGGGCTCCACCGCCGGGCGGGCGATGGCGATAAACATGGAACCACTCATGGAAGGGGGAGGAGCGGCGCTTCTGCGCCCGGGGCACGTGCGGAGTTAACCACAGCCTCCTGTGGATAGTTCCGGATACCGTCAGAATAATGTTTGGATGCAGACGGTTATGGCGGCCGCCCTGCCTTATTGGTTAATGAAAGGTTTAAGGTTCGAGGTTTCAGGTTCCAGGGTCTAGGACTGTCGTGTCATGGGTCGTTCAGCCGGTCCGGTCGGACGCCCCTGGAACCTAACCCCTAGCCCCTCGAACCAATCTTGCGCTTCGACGATCGCTTCCTGGAGGAACTGAAGGCCCGCCTTCGCCCGTCCGACGTCATCGGACGGACGGTCAAGCTCAAGCGTCAGGGTCGCGAGTGGGTCGGCCTGTCGCCCTTCACCAAGGAGAAGTCGCCGTCGTTCTTCGTCAACGACGACAAGGGCTTCTTCCACGACTTCAGCTCCGGCAAGCACGGCGACGTCATCTCCTTCCTGCAGGAGACCGAACGGCTCAGTTTTCCGGAGGCCGTCGAACGCCTGGCCGCCGAGGCCGGGATGCAGATGCCGGCCGAAGACCCCCAGGCGGCCGAGCGTGAGCAGAAGCGTCAGGGTCTCGCCGACTGGATGGACCTGGCCCAGAAGTGGTTCGCCGCCAATCTTCGCCGCTCGGTGGGCAAGGCGGCGCGCGACTATCTGGAACGGCGCGGCCTGCCCGAGGACCAGTGGGAGCGGTTCGGCCTGGGCTATGCGCCCAACGACCGCGAAGGTTTGAAGACGGCGCTGGTCCAGCGCGGGGCCAAGCCGGGCGAGCTGGTCGAGGCGGGTCTGCTGATCGCGCCCGAGGGCGGGGGCCAGCCTTATGACCGCTTTCGCGACCGGCTGATGTTCCCGATCCTGGACGCGCGCGGGCGGCTGGTCAGCTTCGGCGGCCGGGCCATGAACCCCGACGACCGGGCCAAGTATCTGAACGGCCCGGAGAGCCCGCTGTTTCACAAGGGCGCGACCCTCTATGGCCTGCCCGAGGCCCGGCGCATCCTGGGCGCGGCGTCGAAGTCGACCGAAAGCGTGATCGTGGTCGAAGGCTACATGGACGTCATCGCCTGCCAGAGGGCGGGCCTGCCCGCCGTGGCCCCCATGGGCACCGCCCTGACGGAAGAGCAGATGGCCTTGCTGTGGCGCGTGTCACCCGAGCCGGTGCTGTGCTTCGACGGCGACGGGGCCGGGCAGCGCGCCGCGTTCCGGGCCATCGAACGGGCGCTGCCCCTGCTCAAGCCCGGAAAATCCTTCCGCTTCGCCCTGCTGCAGGGGGGGCAGGACCCTGACGACATCCTGCGCGAGAAGGGCGCGCCGGCGTTGCGTCAGGCTCTGGCAGAGACCCGGCCCTTCGCCGAAGTGTTGTTCCGCCGCGAGGTCGAGGTCGAACCGCTCGATACGCCAGAGCGGCGCGCGGGTCTGAAAGGCCGACTGCGCAACGCGGCGGGGGCCATTCAGGACAAGGATCTGGCCGAACAGTATCGGCGCGATCTGTTCGAACGTTTCGACGGGCTCTTCCCCGGTCGGCCGGCCCAGGCTCCGCGCGGCCAGACGGTCGGCGGCCGTTGGCGACCCGGCCCCCCGCCCAAGCTGGGTCAGACCGCCGAGGGCGCCCAGGCCATGCAGGCGCTGAACCGTGCCATCGAACCGATGGCGGCCGCGCTCGCCCATGGTGCCATCGAGGACCCGGAGCGGATGGACGACCATCTGGAGGCCATCTCCAGCCACGGGTTCGGCGACCCGTCCCTGGATGGCCTGGCGCAGGAGCTCGTGCGACTTCGGTTCTCGGGCCAGACGCTTGACAGCGCGGGCCTGCGTCGCCATCTCGCCGGTTCCGGACACGATGCTCTCGTGCGCGAGGTCGAGAAGGCGGCGGCAAAGTCCGGCGCGCCTTTCCTGGCCGCAAGTGCGCCCCTCGCCGAGGCACGGACCCGATGGTCGCAAGGCTTCGCGGCCCTGACCCGTCTCGCGGGTCTGGACGCGGCGCTGGCGTCAGCGAAGTCGGGGGCGGATCACGCCTTCGACGCCTCGGCCTTCAGTCGTCTGAAGGCCGAGCGAGATGCGTTGCGACGAGCCATCAAGACCGGGGCGATTTGGGACGACGCGGCGGCTTCGTGACGAAGCGACGCGCTTTCCGTCTCATTTCGGCACGAATGTTGCAATTTTGCCGAGGGTGGAACGAACCCCGGACGGAGACGATAGGCCTATATGAGCGCCCAGACCGAGACGCAGGAACCCGAAGTCCAGTCCGACGGACCCCTGCTCGACCTGACCGACGCCGGGGTCAAGAAATTCATCAAGCAGGCCAAGGCCCGCGGCTATGTGACGATGGAGGAACTGAACAAGGTCCTGCCGTCAGAAGAGGTCACGCCCGACGCCATTGAAGACACCCTGGCGATGCTGTCCGAGATGGGCGTCAACGTCGTCGAGGCCGAGGAAGACGCTGCCGAGGGCCAGGGGGGCGAGGTCGCCGAGCGCGCCGAGACCCAGGTCTCCGACGAGAACGCCAAGCCGACCTACGACCGCACCGACGACCCCGTGCGGATGTACCTGCGCGAGATGGGCTCAGTCGAACTGCTGAGCCGCGAGGGCGAGATCGCCATCGCCAAGCGCATCGAGGCCGGCCGCGACGCCATGATCTCGGGTCTGTGCGAAAGCGCCCTGACCTTTGAGGCCATCATGGTGTGGCGCGACGAACTGGCCAACAACCGCATCCTGCTGCGCGAGGTCATCGACCTGGACGCCACCTACGGCGTCATCAATCCCTCGTCCCTGCCCCACAACCAGCCCCAGCCCCCGATCCCCGGCCAGCCGGTTCCTCCGCGTGAGGAAACCGAAGACGGCATGGAAGGCGGAGGCGAAAAGCCCGAGGGCGACGAGGAAGACGAGGACTTCGACGACGGCGGCGGCATGTCCATCTCGGCCCTCGAAGCCGAGCTCCGCGACGGTGTCATGGAGACGCTGGACGCCATCGCCTCCGACTTCGACGCCTTCCGCAAGCTTCAGGAGAAGCTGGTCGACAGCCGCCTGAAGGGCGAGGACCTGTCGGCCAAGGACCGCAAGACCCACGACACCCTGTCCCAGGCCATCTCGGGCCGTCTGAAGACGCTGAAGCTCAACAACAACCGCATCGAGGCCCTGGTTGAGCAGCTTTATGCCATCAACAAGCGGCTGATCGGTCTGGAAGGCCGGCTGCTGCGCATGGCCGACAGCTACGGCATCTCGCGCCCCGAGTTCCTCAAGGCCTACTTCGGTGCCGAGCTGGATCCCAACTGGGCCGAGCGCGTCAAGGACATGGGCGTCCGCTGGACCAAGTTCTCGGATGATCAGGCCGCCCAGATCGCCCAGATCCGCGCCGACGTCGCCGCCGTGGCCACCGAGGCCGGCCTGCCGATCGACGACTACCGGCGCATCGTCCAGACGGTGCAGAAGGGCGAGCGCGAGGCCCGTCAGGCCAAGAAGGAAATGGTCGAGGCCAACCTGCGCCTCGTGATCTCCATCGCCAAGAAATACACCAACCGCGGCCTGCAGTTCCTGGACCTGATCCAGGAGGGCAACATCGGCCTGATGAAGGCGGTCGACAAGTTCGAGTACCGCCGCGGCTACAAGTTCTCGACCTACGCCACCTGGTGGATCCGTCAGGCCATCACCCGCTCCATCGCGGATCAGGCGCGCACCATCCGCATCCCGGTCCACATGATCGAGACGATCAACAAGATCGTCCGGACGTCACGTCAGATGCTGCACGAGATCGGGCGCGAGCCGACCCCGGAAGAACTGGCCGAGAAGCTGGCCATGCCGCTGGAGAAGGTGCGCAAGGTCCTGAAGATCGCCAAGGAGCCGATCAGCCTCGAGACGCCCATCGGCGACGAGGAGGATTCGCACCTGGGCGACTTCATCGAGGACAAGAACGCCATCCTGCCCATCGATGCGGCCATCCAGTCGAACCTGCGCGAGACCACCACCCGCGTGCTGGCGTCGCTGACGCCGCGCGAGGAACGCGTCCTGCGCATGCGCTTCGGCATCGGCATGAACACCGACCACACCCTGGAAGAGGTCGGCCAGCAGTTCTCGGTCACCCGCGAACGCATCCGTCAGATCGAGGCCAAGGCGCTGAGAAAGCTCAAGCACCCCAGCCGGTCGCGCAAGCTGCGCAGCTTCCTCGACAGCTGAGGTCAGGACTTCAGGGAAAGCAGATCAGGGCCGCCCCGGGAACCGGAGCGGCCCTTTTTCTTGCCCGGACAGACGACGTCGCCGTGATCAGGCGGCCTGTTCGCCATCCGTGTGCAGCGACTTGGCCAGGTCCAGCAGGCGCCGGCGCGGGCGTTCGCCCAGCTGGTAGTAGGCCTGGATCAGGTCCAGCGTTTCCTTGCGGCTGAACATCTCGCCGCCCTGGGGCCCCGGGGAGTCCTTCTTCTCCAGCGCCTCGGACAGGCCGTCGTAGAAGTAGCTGATCGGGGTTTCCAGGGCCTCGGCCAGTTGCCACAGACGGGCGGCCGAGATGCGGTTGGCCCCGCACTCATACTTCTGGATCTGCTGAAAGCGGATGCCGACCTGGACGGCGAGTTGTTGCTGCGTCAGGCCCAGAAGGCGACGACGGCGGCGCAGGCGGCGGCCCAGGTGGAGGTCGATGTCGGTGGCCATGGCCCCATTCCCCTTGCTTGTCACGGGCTGTGCCAGAAAGGCACGGCTCGCTCGCTGAGCCGCAATGACCATGCCGCGTTCGCGTGACGGGGGAGCGACGGTGGTTAACAGGCGAGCGTTTGGCCAAATCATGCGTTAGGCTGGGACGACGACGCTTTCTCAGGACCTCTGCATGACCTCGCCCCCCCGCCGCCTCAGGAAGGCGGTGCTGCCCGTCGCCGGTCTGGGCACCCGCGTGTTGCCCGGCACCAAGACCACGCCCAAGGAACTGCTGAACGTCGTCGACCGGCCGATCCTGTCCTACATCGTCGAGGAGGCGCGCGAGGCGGGCATCGAGCACATCGTCTTCGTCACGGGGCGCTCCAAGGGCGCGATCGAGGACTACTTCGACCACCAGATCGAGCTGGAGGCCCAGCTTCTGGCCAAGGGCAAGACCGAGATCCTGGAGATGATGAACGCCGAACTGGCCACCGCCGGGGAGATGAGCTTCACCCGCCAGATGCAGCCGCTGGGCCTCGGCCACGCCGTCTGGTGCGCGCGCGACATCGTCGGCGACGAGCCCTTCGCCGTCCTGCTGCCCGATGTCATCGTCGACGCCGAGCCCGGCGCGCTCAGGCAGCTCGTGACCGCCTATGAGGAGCTGGGCGGCAACGTCATCGGCGTGGAGGCCGTGCCCGATACCGAGACCCACAAATACGGCATCGTCGATCCTGCCGGCCGGGAGGGCGACCGCATCCGCATGAAGGGCATGGTCGAAAAGCCCGCCCAGGGCACGGCGCCGTCGAACCTGTCGATCTCCGGCCGCTACATCCTCCAGCCCGAGATCTTCGGCATCCTGGAGCGGCAGGAGCGCGGCGCGGGTGGCGAGATCCAGCTGACCGACGGCATGGCGCGGCTGATGCAGGCGCAGACCTTCACGGCCGTCCAGTATTCCGGCGTCACCCACGACTGCGGCGACAAGATCGGCCTGCTGCGCGCCAACGTCGCCCTGGCCCTCAAGCGCCCGGACCTGGGCGCAGCGGCCCGTGCCGCCGTCGAGGGCCTGCTGCGCTAGGCCGCCTCAGGGGAAGGCAAGGTAGATCCAGACGGGCCGGTAAAGCGGCGCGCCCTGGGCATCCAGCGGCGTCACCGCATCGACGACCGGCGAGGAATGCCTCGGTTGCGGGGTGATGGTCGCGGCCCCGGGACTGGGGGCCGCGCTTGTGACCAGTCTGCGCGAGAGGCCATAGGGCGGACTGGCCCCGTCTACCGTTGTGTTCGGCCCGAACTCCGAAAGCCCCAGAAGAGTCCAGTTCTGGTTCACGAGCGCCAGCGGCACCAGCTCATCGCCCGTGTGGGTGAAGCCGAACTGGCGGCTCGCGGGGGTCACATTGGGCAGGCTCAGCCACGGGGCCGGCGTCGTAGGCGTCAGGCCGACATCCGCCGGACCGGAGAACATGACCAGCCGATCCAGCGAAAACAGCTTGCCCAGATAGGCGGCGTGGCCCGCGCCCTGGGAATGACCGGCGACTGTGATGCGGCTCCAGTCCAGCTGACCCGAAGCCAGCAACCGGCCCCATCCCTCTGATGGAAATGTCCGGTCCAGATAGCGGATCAGATCTTCCAGCCGACCGATGATCGAGCCGTCGCGATTGACGCTGACGACCGGGCTCAGGTCCGTGCCTGTCAGGATCTCGCGTCGCGCCTTGCCCGCGCAATCGGGGTCGGGGTTGGGCGCGCACAGGTCACCCACCGCCGTGTCATTGGGATAGGTCAGGCCTACCGCGTGATAGCCGCGCGAGGCCCCGGTGCGGACGACTTCGCGATAGAAGCGGGGGATCCCGCCTGTGCCCGGCAACATGACGAACAGCCGGTTCTGCGCCACCACCGCCGGATTTGGCGTGACCACGAAGTGCGCGGCCGTGTTGGTCGTCACCGCCGGGTTCGCTGTCGTCGGGGACAGTTCCCTTTCGACGGAGCTCGCGGGCGGCGGCGGCGGCGGCGGAGGCGGCGCAGGGGGCTGCGTGGGCGGAGTGGACGACCCCCCACCGCCTCCGCCGGAACAGGCCGCCAAGGTCGTTGCTGACAAGGTCAGGACACCGATCAGTCCAAGGGCTCGAAGGATGCGCTTCATGAAGGCTCGCTTGTTCCAGTAATGCAGATCTATCACGGACGAGGTCGCAAAATCCGTCAGGACTTTCGCGCAGTCTTCGCCGCCTTGCCCACCGGGCCAAGGTGGGTGTGGTCGAAGCTGGAGGCGTACTTCAAGCCATAGCCGATCATCCGGTCCCAGCCGATGTGAGCGGCCCAGATCAGGGCGAAGGGCAGGGCGGGGGGCAGGATCGTCAGCCCCATCAGTCCCAGCACCGCCGGTCCGACCTCCGTATGGGTCAGGTTATAGGCCAGCGTCCCCGCGCCTCGCCCGAAGACATAGGCGAGGAACGACAGGTCGGGCACGAGGAACAGCCCGGCGAACCACCACCAGGACAGGCCTGTGCGGTGATACAGCACGCAGGCCACGACCAGCAGCGCCAGACCCTCAAGCCTCAGCAGTCGCCCGGGCCACCCCTTGGCCCCGCCTTCGGTCTGGAGAAGGACACCGGTCATTTGGTCTCTCCCTGAACGATCCAGGTCACGCCCAGCGCCAGAAGCCACACCAGCCAGCCCGTGAAGACCCATTGGGTGATCTGGAACTCGGGGAAGGCGGGATCGACCGTGGCCAGCAACTCCACCTGTCCGACGATCCAGAGCGGCGACAGGATCAGGGCGACCAGGCCCAGAGCGCGCGTCCAAATCCCTCGTGCCAAGGGCCCACGCACAAGGGCCAGTCCGACAGCCACGGTCCAGGCGGCAAGCAGGGTTTGGCCCAGCCATTCCCCAATGGCGACGCCCGCAAATTGGTGCAGCGCCTGATAGGTGCCGACCGCGACCGCGCTCTCCATCGGCGACCCGTCCAGGCCCCGGTCGGTCAGCCCCGGCACGACGAAGCTCCATCGCGACAGGCCGACGGCCTGAGCCACCGCCGATGACGCGCCCGCAGCCGCCG